>Ga0164313_10001353_pt1 | contig 21631 bp, 17 predicted proteins | sample GuaBasSedimGuay4_FD_113735 | JGI IMG/M metagenome (GOLD analysis project Ga0164313, IMG submission 113735) | Subseafloor sediment microbial communities from Guaymas Basin, Gulf of California, Mexico - Guay4, Core 4569-4, 0-3 cm | ecosystem: Environmental > Aquatic > Marine > Hydrothermal vents... | reverse complement strand
TTTCGCCTCAAAGGCCTCGCGCGCCTCCTGTACCAGCATGCGGTGGCTGTCCTGGACACTGCCGGCGCGGCCGCCCTCTGAGTGACAGCTGGCGCAACCGGAGTCATCCGGCTTGCTGCCTATATGGTCGTCGGGGCCCAGTTTATCGTCGTGACAACTGCCGCAGGCCGCCGCGGTGGGGTATTCCGCCCAGTTGTCGCCCTGGGAGGTGAGTACCAGGTCCTTCCTGTCGCCCACGGTGCCCGTGCCTACGTGGCAGTTTACGCAGTTGCGGATATCCTGGGGGTATTGCAGGTTGGAGTAGTCGTGTTTGCTGTTCTTGTAGCCATAGATAACATACTCGCCGCCAGCCTCCACACTGGGCAGGTTGGCGCCCCGGTGGATTTTGTGAATCATGACTTTCATATCGACGGTATTGGTACTGTCTGGATCAGTGGAACCGGTGTTGTGGCAGGTCACACAGTACTTGATCTCCCGGCGCCCACCGCCGTGTATAGCCAATGGGTCGTGACAGCGGTTGCAGTTGTCGGTGGCGGCGATATCCATGGTGAAGATGCCGTCGGTAGCGTTGGTACTGGGTACCCAATCGTAGTTGGGGTTGGCCTTGCCCGGGGCGTTGTCGAACTGGATAGACACCCGGTGGGTGCGGTCGGGTTCATAGTCCAGATTCAGCCCTTCGACCGCCGCCTGTTCGAGAATATCCTGGGGCAGGTCGGTGAGGCTGGTGGCATAGCGGTAGGTATAGGTGCCGTTGCCGTTATTGGTGAACTCGCCGCCCCAGTCCCAACCGGCCTGCAGGCGCTGCCTGGTACCGGTGCCCACCTCCGGTTCCGCAATGCTGTTGGCATAGGATTGCCAGGTGCCGGTGAGATTACCCAGGGGGCTGCCTTCGAGCTTGGATATCACAAAGCGCACATCGTCGGCGGTGAGGTCGGTAATGGCGATACCCTTGCCATCGGTGAGTTGGAATTGTACTACCGCCTGGTCATTGTCGTTGAACGTCACGTCAGTGATGTACGCGAGTAATTTCTCCGCTTCCCTGTAGGGTGATGGGTTGGGCAGTTCAGGCTCGGGAGGCGGCACGGGACTACCGGAAGGGGGCGGTCCGGCTTCCACACCTTTGGCGCTATTGCCGCCACCCCCGCCACCACAGGCGACGAGGAGGCCCACCAGGCCTACCAATAACCAGCTGCGCGCGTGTTTAGCCATGGTCTTGCTCTCCCGGGCTTACCGCCAGCGATAAATCACTGACGCGCCCACATAATGAATATCTTCGTTCGGGTTGTCCTGACCAAAGGTCAGCACCGTGTCGATGGTATCAGCCTGTACATTCTTCCAGGCCCAGTCATCGGTTTTGTAACTGTAGAACTGGTAATCCAGTTGCAGGGACAGGTTGTCCCGCATGTGCCAGGTGCCGCTGGCTTCAAACTGATGCAGGCGGGTATCCACATCGGGTAGGTCTGACGCGGTCACGCTGCCCCCCGGGCGCGTACTGTAGTCCTGTTCCCCTTTGGTGTCGACGTAGCTGTAGTCCAGGTTCAACTCCAGGTCCGGCGCAAGCTGCCACCGCAGGTTGGCACCCAGGGTAATGCTGGTATCCGTTGCATCGATGTCCCAGTTTTGTTGTGGGTCGCTGGCCTGCGGCAGTGGCGGGTAAATTTCGAAGGCGTTCTTCTCCTGGCCGCCGCGGAAGGCGCGGCTGGTCTGGTCCGCTTCATAGCGGTCATAGCCCGTGTAAACGCTGCCGGACAGGGTGTCTGACACGGCGTAGCTGGCGCTGAAGTTCACGCGCCCCCATTTGGACTCGGTCAGGCCCAATTTGCTCTGGTCGTAGTCGTCGTCCCGGTACAACATGTTCAGGTTGAGATTCCAGCGCGCGGTAGGCAGGTAGCTGAGGTCTACCTTGCCCTCCCAGCGCTCCCGGTTGGCCATGTAGTACTGCTTGAGCTGCGGGTGGGTGATATAGCGCTGGTTGTCCGGCGTAGCGTTGATCAACTCCGCATCCAGCAGCGCGTAGTAGCTCTGGTCCCAATGATAGGTGTCCGCTGCCCGGTCGGCGTACTGTAGGTGCATTCTGGCGCTGAAATTTGACCAGGGCTGTATGCGATAGCCCAGGGTATAGCGGTCTTCTTCGGTTTCTTCAACCGCTGCGTTCCTGCGCTCAACGTCCTCATATTCGTATTCGAAGCTCAATTTGCTGCGCAGGGGCAGACGGTAGCCTACTTCGAACCCCGCGATCTGCGAGGTCAGGTCATGGTTGGTGTTGTATACCGTCAGGGCAGAGCGGGGCTGGTTGCCACCGTCGCCGCGCACATAGAGATATCCGTCACGGTTGGTGTCGTAGTTCCGGTCACGCAGCTTGTAGAAGACCTCGGCGTTCAGTTTGGCCATTGGACGCAGTAACAGGCGGGTATTGAAGGTGCTGGTGGCTACCTCGCCGTCGTAATCGTTGCGTGGCACCGGTTCGGTCACCGTGAGCGCCGGGTTGACGGTGTAATCCGCGTAGTTCTGGTCCTGGGAGGCGACGGCGTAACTGCCGTCGAACTGCAGGCGTGTGGTGGAAGAGAAGATGTAATGACCGGTCAGGCGGCCACTGGCCTGGTCGTTGTCCGGCGCCAGGCCCAGGCCACCTTCACCATTAGGGTAGCGTACATTCGGGCCAAAAGAGCTGTAAGGATTTTGCCAGGTCAGTATATCGTCCTTGTTGTCGAAGTCCGAGTAAGCCAGGTGGCCGTCCAGGTGCAACCGGTCACCGTCATAAGACAGGCCCAGGTCCAACTCCGTGGTGCGGTAGTCCACCGGTGATCGCAGCAGCGCCGCATCTCCCGATGCAGCGTCGGTGTAGATGGCGCCGCCGATGTCGCCATGGCCCTGCTTGTCCTCGTAGGATAGCCTGGTTTCCATACGCCAGCGATCGTTCAGCCTGGCGTCGGCAGCAAAGGACAGACGATCCCTGGACAATTCCCGGTCGAATTTTTTAAGTGAGTCATCCAGGGCGGTCCAGTCGGACGTATACAGTCCGCTCACCCAGTCGTCCGGTAGTCGCTGCTTGTTATCGCCACGAAAGGGGGTGCGGCCGCTGTCATTGCGCACCTGTTGCTGCGAGTCGAAGCCCAGGCTGATCTTCAGGCGATCCGGCACACCCCAGGTGATCTCGCCCTCACGGGTGTCCAGCCCCAGGTCCGATAGAGAGACCTGCCAATAACTGTCCGCGGAACGAAAATCCTGCCACTGCAGGTTGCCGATGACGGTCGCCTCGTCCTTGTTGCGGCCGTTGTACTGCCCGAACATGTAATTGTCGTCACTGGTATAGCCCAGCCCCAACTGCACTGCGCCGGCGTAATCTGTCTGCCAGCGCGTCTGCAGGGGTCTGCTCTCCACCGCGAGCGGTGCGTAGGGATCCGCCTCCTGGGCCAGTGCACCGCTGGTCGCCAGTACCAGGGCACTGGCGGCGGTAAACGGGAAGGGCAGGCGGTTGCGGCTGTTCATCGTGTCAAACGCGCCCCCGACGGATGGTTGGAGCCGTGAGTCTGGCTGTGACAGTTGAGGCAGTTTTTACCTAACAGGTTCTGATTGGAAGTGCCGCCGGGCAGTCCCTCGCTACCGTAAGGTACACTGGGGTGGAAGGCCGCCGCGTGGCACTGCTGGCACAGGGCGGGGCCTCTCGCGGTCAGCAAGCGGTCATTGACCGAACCGTGGGGCCGGTGGCACAGGGAGCAGTCTTCCGCTACCGGTGGGTGCTCCCACAAAAACGGGCCGCGTTTTTCCTGGTGACAGCTGAAACAGTTATCATTGAGTGACACCTGGTGCAGGTCGGCATCACCCAGGCCGCCGTGAGGATTGTGGCAATCGGTGCAGGCGGTCTTGCCCTCGGCGATGGGGTGGCGCGACGGCAGGCGCAACTCCGCACGGACCTGTTGGTGGCAGTTGAGGCAGATCTGCTCCGATGCTTTGCCCGCCGTGGCCAGATCCTGTTGCCGGTGCAGGTCGTGACAGCTGTCACAGCTGAGGTTTTCCTGCTGGTGTTCGCTGCCGGTCCACAGTATTTGATCACTCTTCTCGTGACAACTCTGGCAACTGGCGCTGCGCGCGTCGGCACCTGATGGCCAACGCGGCCCGAAGCTCACATCCGGAGCCGTATTGGTGGGCGCCCGCAAGTGTTCCTCGCTGGTGCCGTGACAGGTCGTGCAACTGGCGTTGCCGCCGCCGGCCAGATCCCGGTGTACGGTGTTATTTATGGCGTGTACGGCCACGTTGGAGCTGGCCGCGTGGCAATCCATGCACTGTGCCTGGCGTGTCTCTGTCAGGCCATTCTCGGCCACGGCGCCACCTACAACACCCGCAACACATAAGGTGCCCAGTAGCAGGGCGGAAAATATGAGACGAAATCCCGCCATTTTTGCGCTACTCAACCTTGAAGTCCGAGTCTTCGCCACTGGATCTGAGGGTCAGGGGCAGCGAGACCCAATGCCCGCCCCCCGCATTGTCGGCGCCGTTGATGGCAATGCCGAAGGTGTATTGACCTTCCGGGTCGAAGGGTAGTACATGACTGGCCTGGTGGGTCAGCGAACGCCTCAGGTCGACCTGCCACCAGCCGTTCTCAAAGCGTGTGGAGGCTCGAAACGCCGGCTCGGCCCGCCAGTTCACCTGGTCCAGCAGGGTTGCGGTCCTGGCTTTTCCGGAGTTGAGATCGACGTGCCACATTACCACGAACTTGCCCTGCTCCATCATTTTCGCAAGCGCGGCCTGGTCTTTGGCGATGGCGGGTCGGCCTATTTGTTGGCGCTGCTCACGGGAGGACCACAGGTATTTGCCGGTTTGCTGGCCGCGATTCCCGGGCATACCGCTCATGTCGTCGTGGCAGGCGGCGAAGCAACCGCCGCGACGGAAGGTCTCGTCACCCCCTTTGCCCCACATCATGGACAATGCCTGGTCATTGCGCTGGCCTTTCCAGCGCAGTTGCACGCGCAGGCTGTCGGCATCGCGACTGAAGCTCACATCGACCCTGCGGGAAGCGGGCTGGAATTCTCCAGCCAGGGACTGGCCGATAGCCGCTTCCTCGCCGCGGTGACACTGCTGACAGCCGGCACCCTGGCGCAGGGGTTGGGAGCCGGGGTGGTTCTCTACCAGCCATTCGGCAGTGGTTGTGCCGGGATAAAACAGGGTAACCTCCTTGCTATTGCCGGGTTGCGGTGCGAAGGAAGTTACCGAGTCGGTCGTGGCGTGGGCGATACCGCCATGGCATTCGATACAGGTGCGCTCGGGATTCGCCATGACTTTGTGGTAGCTCCTGGCTCTGTCGCTGACCTGGTCACTTTTCGCCATCTTTACCAGATCGTGGCAGGTGCGACAGCCTTCGGATCGGTTGAGTAACATCTCCGTCTTCGCCGATTCGTGATTGTGCGAGTTGTGGCAACTGCTGCAAGGTGGGCCGCCGTCTGTATCCTTGTCCAGGCCGTGCATACCTGTTTTCTCGGCCTTGTGACAAACGGTACAGACCTCCGCCTGCCTGGACTCGAACAACACCGAATCGCCGCCGGTGTGAATATCATGACAGCTGACACAGGTCACGTTGTTGAGCATATGTAGTGAATCCCCCCAGTGAGCCGCCACATTTTCCTCGTGACAGGTCAGGCATGTGCCGTCCTGGGCGGCGCTGCTGGCACTCCAGCGCGGGCCAAAGCTAACCCCTGGGGAAATCTGCGTCGGCGCGCCCGCATGGTTGGCGCTGGGCCCGTGACAGTCTTCGCAGCCGCGCCGGTCCTGCATCGCCTCGGCGTCACCGTTGGTGCCGTGGGAGCCGGCCATGACCGCGTGTACCGGCGACTCCGGCCCGAAGTCATGGCAACTGATACATAGCTCGCTGCCGCCACTGGCATAGCCTTCCTCGCCCTGGGAGATGGCGCCGGCGGAGCCAAGCAGCGCGATACCGGCAATACAAATTCTCAGTGCTTTCATCATCGTTTCTATTCCTTGGCCGCCGCGCTTACTGCTTCCCGGTGTCGAGTTTCGCGGAGTTCTCCGGGTGGGCGATGCCGGTATGGCAGTCGATACAGGTTTTGTTGTTGAGCCGCTTCGCTGCATGGTATTCCTGGGCTTTGCTGGATTGCAGGGCCGTCATCCAGCGCTCGGTGTCATGACAGTTGCGACACTCCTGGGAATCGTTGGCCTCAAGGCGGGCAATTTCGCGTCGCTTCATCGCGGGGGTGTGTGCGGCGTACTTCTCGGGGGTGTCGATGATGCCGGTTATAGTGCCCCAGACCTCCCGTGCAGCTTCAATCTTGCGGATCATTTTGGGTACGAACTCGCGCGGCACGTGGCAATCGGAACAGGTGGGCCGCACGCCAATGGCGTTATCGTAATGCTTGGTCTTTTGCAGCTGGGCGTAGGGGTTGGCTTCCATTTCGTGGCAGCTGATACAGAACTCTTCAGTGCTGGAAGCGTGCAAGCTGGCGTCAAAGGCGATCACGCCCACCACGCCGAGCACCAGGCCCACGGCTACCAGGGCCAGAATCGAATGGGAGGGAGACGGGCTGAGCAGGCGCTTCAGCCAACCCTCTGGTTTTGATTCGGTCATCTATCCCTAACCCCCGATATTCCTTATAACCGGTAAGTTAGTATAAGTAGGCGTCATTTACCAGTATTTGTACTGCAACAAGGTCAACAAAGCGGCGTAACCAGCACTATCCCTGGAGCAGTGACGGGATCTTAAAGATCTTATTGCCTTAAGATTCCGGATAGCCAATTTAAGGGGTATATCACAATGGCACTTACTTAAGCCTTTGCCCATCTCGATCAGTCCCCGGCCATTTCTCATTAGTGCTGTACCAACGTCGCATGGCGTAATAGTATCGAATCATAGTTGTTGCCAACTCAGCCTTGATTACTCTAATACCTGCGTGAGGTTTTCCCGACGATGACCAGTATGAGTTTCCTGGAGGCGATCAGTTTCATAGGCTATGCCGTTGAGGTGGTCGGGGTTGCCATAATACTGCTGGGTATGGGCGACGCCAGCCTGCGCTACATCCGGCGCAATATGCGTTCTAAGCATGCGGATCTTTACCAGAATTTTCGACGCGAGATGGGCCGCGCCATGTTGGTGGGGCTGGAGTTCCTGGTGGCTGGCGATATCATTCGCACGGTGGTGGTGGTCGATACGATCACAGATGTCGCCAGTCTCGGCCTGGTGGTGGTGATCCGCACGGTGCTGGTGTTTACGATCCATCTTGAGGTTGAGGGGCACTGGCCCTGGCAGAATCCCCAACAAGGGGACTGACGGCATTACGCACCCCGATTTTCGCGATGAATTGCGCTCAGGTGCAGAAAGCATAGTGACAACAGTACCGAAAGGTTAAAAAAGCAGCGTATCCAGCACTACCCCGACCAGGAACAGGGAGGTAAACCGGCGGGTGTGGCGGAAGGCGTGAGCGGAGAACCACAGGGGCCAGACCTCCTCGGGGTAGTTCTCCGGCCTGTCCTCGGGCTTCGGGTGCTGGTAAACCTTGAACAGATCGAGCAACTTCGGCAGATTGACCAGTACCAACAACAGGGTCCAACTGAAGCTGCCGGCGACCACCAGGGCGACGCTCAACGCATACTGGGCCACGATCATCACCAGCACGCAGTGGCGCGACCAGCGTTCACCAAGGATGACCGGCAGGGTATTCACGCCCTTGCCTTTGTCCGCCTCCAACTTGTCGGTGTGCTTGCCGAACAGCACCGTGGTCGGCCCCAGGGCGAACACCAGGCTGAGCCAGGTCACGTCCCAGCTCCAGTAACCGGCGAGCACATAGAAGGTGCCGCCCACCATCAGCGGGCCCCACACCAGCAGTACGGCGGGTTCTCCCAGGCCGTAGTACTTCAGCGGCCAGGTATAGAACAGGACAAAAAAGGCGCCGGCCAGCATCAGGTCCAGGGTCAGACCACTGCGCTGCAGGATCAGCCAGCCGCCCAGTAGCAGGGCGATGCCGGCGGTCACTCCCAGGTAGCGCCAGAACTGCCGCTCGCTCATCAACTCGTCTTCCAGTACGTGCACACCGTACTGGTTGCGGTAGTAGTTTTCCTTGTCGATGCCCCGCTTTGAGTCCGTGTAGTCATTGAGCAGGTTGTTGGTGGCGTGGGCAAACATCAGGCCCAGCACCGTGGCTAGCCACAAGTTCCAGTGGAACTCTCCCGCCCGCCAGGCCATCAGGCCACCCAGCGCCGCTGCGGTGAAGGTCATGAACAGCACTGAGGCCCTGCAGGCGATCAGCCATTTGGCGACCGGATCCAGCGTCTGCCACTCGCTCTTGGACAGTTTCGGCATCCGGTCCAGGGCGCGCCCCCACATTTTCACATCTATCATTTCTGCTGATTTTCCTTGTGCCAGGCCATATACTGGTGACGAGGGACACTAGGTTACCGCACTATCGACGTTTTCTGCGAGCCTTGCGCGTGTTTTTTTGTATGGTTGGTACGGCGTTTAATCATGAAACTATGGCATTGCAGTGGCGCACGTTCCCTGCGCCCCCTGTGGGCGCTGGAAGAGATGGGGCTGGACTACGAGCTGGAAATCCTGCCCTTTCCCCCGCGCATGTTTAACCGCGAGTACCTGGGGGTGAACAGCCTGGGTACCGTACCGTTCTTTGTGGACGGTGACACCGAGATGACTGAGTCCGCCGGTATCTGCCAGTATCTGGTGGATCGGTATCGGCAATATGACTTTGGTTTACAGCCGGATCATCCCGAGTACGGTGCCTACCTGAACTGGTTGCATCACTCGGACGCCACGTTGACGTTCCCGCAAACCATCGCCATGCGCTATTACTACCTGGACCCCGCACCAGAAAAAAAAGGGGTGGCGGACGACTATGCCAAATGGTTTATCGCGCGTTTGCGCCGGCTGGACGCTCATCTGGAGAACCACGACTATCTGGTGGACAAGCGGTTCACCATCGCCGATATCGCCGTGGGTTACGCACTGTACCTGGGTCGCTTTCTGAAGTTTGATCAGAACTATCAGCCCCGGACCCTGGCTTACCTTGAGCGCCTGTGCGAACGACCCGCTTTCCAACGGGCCGACGGCTATGGTGAGCCATTAAAACTCCCCGGGCTGAAATAACGAGCCCTGACGACGAGCAGGCAGAGTCGGTCCCTGTGCCGCAAGCGATGACAATCGTATATACTTGCGCCCAAATTATGCACCCCCCCTGGATGTCATGTTAAAAAAGCCTGGAATTTTCAAGCGCAAAGCCATTTCTCGCAGCTTGTCAGTTTCCCTCGCCGGGATTCGGGCCGGTGGAGCCCTGGCCGTGGACAGCGCCATGCAGAAGGTTATGGGCCGCGGTGATAGCGCTGATGGTTCGGAATTCGCGCGCAGGGAGGCCCGGCGCTTTGTCCGGGAATTGGGCAAACTCAAGGGCACTTATGTAAAGATCGGCCAGATGCTGGCCCTGTTCGGGGAAGAATTTCTGCCGTCGGTGTTGGTCGAAGCACTGCGCGACCTGGCGGACCAGACCGAACCGCTGCATTGGGATGCGCTTGAATCCTTTGCGCGCGATAGTCTGGGCGAGCGCTTCAATGAACTGGAAATCGACCCGCAGGCGATCGCAGCGGCGTCCCTGGCCCAGGTGCACCTGGCCAAAATCCGCGCTACCGGCGAGTGGATTTGCCTGAAGATCCAGTACCCCGGGTTGGCGCAGGTCATCGATTCTGATTTTGATGCGGTAGTGCGTATGTTGTTGTTGGCGCGCTGGGTGAGGTCGGGCCGCGAGCTGGATAGCTGGCTGGAGTCTATGCGCAGCCACCTGCACCAAGAGATCGATTATCGGCGTGAGGCCGCGTCCACGACGCAAATGGCGGAACTGGTAGCGGGCGTGCAAGTCAGTGGTGTTATCTACCATGTGCCGGACCTCCACCGGGCCTACTGTACTGGCGAGGTATTGGCCATGGAATATATCGACGGATATTCCGTGGCTGACCCGGATGTCGCCCAACTATCCCTGGAGCGGCGCAACGCGCTTGCCAGGGCTATGCTCGAGCTGTTTTTCTACGAACTCTACGACTGGGGCTTCCTGCAAAGTGATCCCAACTTCGGCAACTACCTGCTGTGCCTGGGTGATCGCCGTAAAAAAACCGCGCCGGATGAACTGGCGCTGCTCGATTTTGGCTCGGTACTGGATTGCTCCGAGGATTTTCTGTTTTATCTGCGTCATATCATTGACGCCGGGCAGCAACAGGATGTGCCGCGCCTGGTGGACGGCCTGATCGGCCTGGGCTGTTTACGCGAAGATGCCAGTGAGGAAGGGCGGCGGATGTTTGCCGATTTCTGCCAGCAATTGCTGGAACCCCTGCGTCCGCCGGAGCAGTTGCCGACGGAGTATCTCAACGCGAAAGGTGAGTACTGCTGGGCCAAATCCCGCTTGATGCGGCGGGCCGGCAAGCAGGCCGCCGTCTCCGCCACCAGTCGCCACTTCTCGCACCCCTCGCGGGATTTTGCCCTGATCGCTCGTAAACTCAGCGGGGTATTCAGTTTTATCGCGGTGCTGGAGGCAGAGTTCAACGCCCACGAGATGATCGAGGCCCATATTCGTCGCTGGCGTGAGAGCGAAACCCGTGACGAGGTACGCTAGCACTGTCTGTCACGTGTGTGATTGTCGTTGCCCGGCCAGCCATGTGTTGTACACGGTGAAATCGTCGTTAAAGTGGACCAGGTCCGCCCGGTAGCCACTGGCGACGCGCCCCAGCTTATCATCAAGTTTGAGGATTGCTGCCGGGTACAGCGAGGCCATGCGCAGGCACTCCTCCAGCGCTAAGCCCACTGTGCGATTAACGTAACAGACCGCGTCGATCATGCCGATCGCGCTGCCGGCCAGCACGCCATCGGCGTTGACCAGGCGGCCATCACTCTCACGGATTTCCTCACCATAGAGTTCAAAAGCAGGACTGTCACTACCCACGGTGGCCATAGCGTCGGTAACCAACACCAGCTTACCCGCGGGCTTTGCTTTGTGCGCCAGGCGGATGTTGGCCGGGTGTACATGGTACCCGTCGGCAACGATGCCGGCCCAGAGGCTGTCATCGTCCAGTGCGGCGCCCACGGTGCCAGGCTCGCGGGATGTCAGCGGGCTCATGGCATTGAACAGGTGCGTGACACCGTGCAAGCCCTGTTTGGCCGCATCCCTGACTTGCTGGTAGCTGGCGTTAGTATGACCAGCGCAGACATGTATCCCGCTGCGGGTGAGTTGCCCAATTTGTCCCGGTTGTGCATGTTCCGGCGCCAGGGTGACGATCAGCGTGAGGTCTTGTAATGCGCACAACCAGTCTATGTCCTGTGCCCGGGGCGGCCTTATCATGCCGGCGCTGTGCGTGCCGCGTCTGGTCGGTTCGAAAAAGGGGCCTTCGAGATGGAGACCGGCGATGCCGGCATTGCCGCCGGTACGCGCCTCGCGCACAGCCTCTACCGCGGCTTGTTGTACCTCGTGGGTGTCGCTCAACAGGGTGGGTAGCATCGATGTGGTGCCGGTGGCCCGATGTGCGGCCGCCATGGCGTTGACAGTAGCGCTGACCGGCGCGTTATTCAACATAAGGCCACCGCCCCCGTTTACCTGGAGATCGATCAGCCCCGGGGCGAGTATGCCGGTATCCAGGATCAGGGTGTCCAACTCCGCGGGGCAGTCCCGGGCTGGCAAGACCTGCACCACGGTCTCGCCCCGCACAATGACGCAGTGATCGGGTAGCAAACGTTCACCGTCAAATACGGTGGGCGCTGTGATGGCGAACTCGGTCGCGCTGGTGGGCATGTCTTGCTCCTTGGCGTAGTGTTCCCCGGGTTCCAGCCGGGGCAAAATCGCGACCGACATAGCAGACCGCCAGAGTCTGCAAGCTTGCTGTAATATTCGTCAACATTCTTCGCGCGGCAAGAAAGAGATTAAACCATTTATGGTTGATATAAAAATGCCACAAAGTGGCCGCCCAACATGGCATCAAAGAGATCATTGACGCTTGCCGGTAGTTACACAGACAGGCGCAGTATCTGATCGCGTGTCGCCCCGCGAATGTCCCGTCTCCCCATTATGTTCACCTGTGGCATAGGCTACACTATCGGGCAGTACAGCCGCAGGTTTAAGATCAATCACAAAGAGGGCGTGCCCCATGAAATCGGATATTGAAATCGCCAGGGAAGCGGCGATGCGTCCGGTGACTGAGATTGCTGAACGGCTGGGCATACCATCTGATCAGCTGGTCCCTTACGGCCACAGCAAAGCCAAGGTGAAGCTGGATTATGTGGATGCGCTGCGCGATCTCCCCGACGGTAAGTTGGTGCTGGTTACCGCTATGAGCCCCACGCCGGCGGGTGAGGGTAAGACCACGGTGGCAATCGGGCTCGCCGATGCCATGAACCGGATCGGCAAGAAAACGTCGGTCTGCCTGCGTGAGCCCAGCCTTGGGCCCTGCTTTGGGCTCAAGGGCGGAGCTGCCGGCGGTGGTTTTGCGCAGGTAGTGCCTATGGAAGACATCAACCTGCATTTTACCGGTGATATGCACGCCATTGGTGCCGCGCATAATTTGCTGGCGGCGATGATCGATAACTATGTCCACTGGAGTAACGATATTCGCCTGGATTTGCGCCGGGTGACCTGGCGCCGGGTGGTGGATATCAACGATCGCCAATTGCGGCAGGTTATAACTGGCGTGGGCGGCCCGGCCAATGGCTACCCCATGGAAGGCGGTTTCGATATTACGGTGGCCTCGGAGGTGATGGCGATCTTCTGTTTGTCGCGCAACCTGCAGGACCTGCAGGAACGCCTGGGCAGGATAGTTGTTGGTTACACCCGCGAACTGCAGCCGGTAACTGCCTCCGCAGTAAAGGCATCCGGAGCGATGGCGGCTTTACTGCGGGATGCACTGGCGCCCAACCTGGTGCAGACCCTGGAGAACAATCCGGCATTTATTCACGGCGGACCGTTCGCCAATATTGCCCACGGCTGTAATTCCATTATCGCCACGGAAACCGCGCTCAAGCTTTCTGACTATGTGATAACCGAGGCGGGTTTTGGCGCCGACCTGGGGGCGGAGAAATTTTTTAATATCAAGTGCAGAAAGTCCGGCCTGAGCCCGAACGCCGTAGTGATCGTGGCTACGGTGCGCGCACTGAAGATGCACGGGGGAGTGCCCCGCGGTGAACTGGGTGAGGAAAACCTGGCAGCGCTGCAGCGCGGCCTGGAAAACCTGGGGCGCCACATACGTAACACTGGCCAGTACTGCGTGCCTCAGGCAGTTGCCATCAACCACTTCAGCGGTGATTCCCAGGCGGAAATTGACGCCATAAAATCCTATGTAGAGTTGCGCGGAGTCAAGGCCCATGTCTGCACGCACTGGGCCGACGGCGGGGCGGGAGCCACCGGATTGGCACAGGCAATGGTCGACCTGACCGCCAGCGGTCATGCGCAATTCCGTACCTTATACGACGACGATATGAGCCTGTGGGAGAAGACCCGCACGGTTGCGCGGTCGGTGTACGGCGCCGACGACATAGACGCGGATAAAAAGATCCGCGACCAGTTCGAGCAATTCGAAGGGGCGGGCTATGGGCACTTTCCCATCTGCATGGCCAAGACCCAATACAGTTTTTCTACCGACCCTCAATTGATGGGGGCACCCAGTAACCACCGGGTAAAGGTGCGTGAATTGTCGCTGGCGGCGGGGGCCGAATTCCTCGTTGTTGTATGCGGAGATATCATGCGCATGCCGGGTTTGCCCCGCACGCCCGCCGCCAACAGCATTTATGTCAACGAACAAGGTCAGATAGAGGGCCTGTTCTGAATGGCGGAGTTCACTACCCGCGCGACTGCCCTTTAGCCCGTCGCTGACCTGCTGCTATTGCATTGCCGCACTGCTATTGTTGACTACGACGCAACCGCCTCCGCATCATCGGACGCCTGCTGCAACAGGGATTCAATCTGCTGCCAGTTCTCCCGGTGTGGGTCGCTGTCCACTTCAGCGTAATTCAGGTTTTTGAAGGTATCGGTCATGCGCGCAAACCAGCGCCGGGCTTCGGCCTTATCGGGGAAGGACAGCTCTGCGTCGGTAATCCGGGTGAGCAGGGCGAAGCTTTGTTTCTGTCGCTCTATGCTCGTTGATACGTCGACAGAATCGAAGGCATCCTGTTGCAGGTAGACCATATCCACCAGCATCGCTTTCTGCTGGGTGATGAAGTCATCCTGGCTGACGCCCTCCTCGCCGGTTACCTGCATCATGCGGGAGATTTCGTCGCCGCGACTCAGCAGGGCGTTGGCGCGCGCTACATCCTCCAGCCACTCGGGGCCCATATTTTCATTGAACCACGGGGCCAGTTGCTCCGGATAACGACTCCATGACTGCAGTGGATCCACCGCCGGGTAGAAGCGCTTGTAGGCGCGTTCTGAGCTGAGGCCGAGAAAGGCCTTGACGGTATTCAGGGTGCCCTGGGTCACCGGCTCTTCAAAGTTACCGCCGGCCGGAGAGACCGTGCCGATCATGGTCAGGGAGCCTACGCTCTCATCATTGGTCCGAATCATGCCGGCCCGCTCGTACAGGTTGCGGATGTTTGATTCCAGGTAGGCCGGGAAGGCCTCTTCGCCGGGGATTTCCTCGAGCCGGCCTGAGGTTTCCCGCATGGCCTGGGCCCAACGGGAGGTTGAGTCGGCCAGCAGCAGGACGTCGTAGCCCATTTGCCGGTAGTACTCGCCAAGGGTCACGCCGGTATAGATCGAGGCTTCCCGCGCCGCCACCGGCATGGACGAGGTATTGCAGATAATGATGGTGCGATCCATCAGGGTGCCACCGGTGTGGGGGTCCTGCAACTGGGGGAATTCGGTGATTGTCTCCACCACCTCGCCCGCGCGCTCGCCGCAGGCCACCACGATCACGATGTCCACATCGGAATAGCGTGAGATCAGGTTCTGCAGCACGGTCTTGCCCGCGCCGAAGGGGCCGGGAATGCAGCCGGTGCCGCCTTTGGCTATAGGAAAGAAGGTATCGATCAGGCGCAGTGTGGTAATCATCGGCTGGGTGGGATATTGACGTTCGCTGCTGCGTTCGCTGATCAGTTGTGCCGGCAGCGGCCGTCTCACCGGCCAGCGCTGCACCATGCGCACATCCTGTAGCTGGCCAGCCTCGTTTTTCAGGCGCGCTATCACCGTGTCCACGTCAAACGTGCCACCCTGAATCCAGTCGACGGTATATTCACCGTGGAGCATGAACGGCACCATGATTTTGTGCCCGTAGCGGCCCTCCTGGACAGAGCCCAGGGTATCTCCCGGTCGCACCCTGTCGCCCACCCGGGCCAGTGCATCAAAACTCCATTTGTCGGTGCGATCCAGGGCCGGGGCCACGGCGCCGCGCTGCAGGAACTTGCCGTGCATGACCTGCAGACGATGCAGTGGGTTTTGCAGGCCGTCGTAAACCTGGCGCAACAGGCCCGGTCCCAGTTCCACCGACAGCAATTCTCCACTCTGCTCCACCGGGTCGCCTATCGCCACGCCGGTGGTGTCCTCGTAAACCTGCACATCCGCCCGGCGTCCGCGAACCCTGAGCACCTCCGCCTTGAGCTTTTCGTCGCTGGCGGCTGCCGGGCAGATGTATACCACCTCGTTTTTCACCAGGGGTGTGCTGTCCCTGCCACTACCTATTGTCTCCACGGTGATCACGTCATCACTGACGGCAACCACCCTGGCGGTGGCTTCATTCTCACTCATGCGATTTTCCTCAGTTCCTGCAGTGGCTGCTCCAGACCGGAGGCCACCAGGTCGTCAAAACGGGTTTTGGCTTGTTCGGCGTTATAGCTGCACCAGCGCTCCACCAGGTCCCACTGGGACAGGTACAGCCAAACGGCGGATAGACTGAACGCCACGTCGGGCACCTGCCGGCTGTAGTAATTCCAGACCGTGGACAGCAGCAAACGCTCCAGGCCGTAGCAGTCATCGGCTTCCAACAGATTACGGGCCTCAGTCAGCCAGGGGAAACGACTCTCCAGGTGAAAGCTGGGATGGCCCCAGTTGCGCTCTATCTGGTGTACATAGTGACCAAAGCCCCAGAGTGTGTTGGCGGCGGGGGCGTCATGGCCCGCGTGGCGCCGCCGCAGCGCCGCCACCACCGTGCGAAAGTCCATTCGCCAGAACAGCCATTCGCGCATGTCCTCCGGCTCAAAGTTCTGGGTCACTCGCTGCGCATCGCGCACTATTGCCTCGTCCGAATCATGCAATTCAAGGCGTCCCCAGTAGAAGATGCGCGCCAGGCTGCGCACGGTGTTGCGGTCCTGGAAGTCCAGCATGGTGAGTCGCTTCTCCAACTGTACCGCACTGATCGGCGGCCGCCGATGAACGAAGGGGTTGGCCTGGTACGGCAACGAGGAGAGCAGATCTACATATTGGCGAGGCATGGTCTAATACACCAGCCCTTCCAGGATCGCCCGGAAGCGCGGCTGCAGATGCGCTAATAGCAGGTCTGACAGGGCTTGCTGGCCGAGATCCACGGTGACCTCCCCGTCGCGCAGTACGACTTGCATGCCGGCCTGGCCGCGACCACCGGTCTCCACGGTAATGCCGCTACTGAATAGCTCCCGAGCGGTTGCGGAGATCAGTTCAATCAGTGGGCCTTGTTGCAACGCATCAGGATCCTGGCGCAACTCCTCCATTCCCGCCGCCTGCTCCGGCAGTACAATAGTCATCTCCTCATCCTGCAGGGCGGAGCGGGCGGCGGCGCTTATGAGCAGCTTCTTCAGGGTGTCCGGGTCCTGCAGTTCCAGCACAATCAGTTGCTGCAACTGCCGGGCAAATTGTTGAGTCAGTTCGTCACGTAGTTCAGCGCGGATGTCGCGGAATGCCAGCTGTAGGGATTCTGTCCCCGCATTGCGCGTGAACTGGGCATCCCGCTCAGCCGCAGCGCGGACTTCGTCGGCCTGCTCTTTGGCCTGCGCCAAAATCCATTGAGCCCGTTGCTCCGCGTCCTGCACTATGCGGGTACTTTCCTCCTCACCGGCATTGACGCCCTTTTCACGGATCTGGTCGATCAGTTCCTGGATGCCTCTGGAGGCAAACTGGCCTTGCGCTTCTTCAGACATAAACTCCTCCAGGTCAGGCGGGGATGTCGCCAGCCAGTACCAGTGCGAATACGAAGGCGAACACGGCAAAACCTTCAACGATGGCCGCCGGCGCGATACTCAGGCCGAATATCTCCGGCTTGTTCTTCGACGCATTGATGGCGGCGATCAGGGTCTGGCCCTGGTACATCGCGCTATACATCAGCGCCAGCCCGGTAAGTAAACCGATGCCGAACAGGCCCCCCGCATTTTCCACCGATACCTCCCGGTTCAGGGTGAACATGATGACAATGCCGTAAATCACCCCGGTTGACGGCATCGCCGCCAGGCCGATAAATTTGCCGTAGCCACTGTCAGTGTCCAGCATGGCGCCAGCCGCCGCCGAACCCGCCACGGCACAGCCGTAGGCGCTGCCGATAGCGCCCAGTGCGGTCGGTGCAAAAATACCGATCCAGCCTAATGCGATCATTAATGGTTCCATTTCGAGCCTCCTCTCTTGGCAAATGCTTTGAAGGGGTATCCTTCTCCCTGGATACCCCAATTGTAGAATTCCATCAGGTTCAGGCGCAAGCCGTGAATGACCCCGCTCATAATGGCCAACACCAGGTTGAGACCGTGGCCAAAGATGATAATCAGTGCGAACAGCAGGAAGCCGCCCACGGAGACGGAGTCCCGCGCGGTCACCGCCAGTTCGTTGAAGGTCGCCGCCAGGGAGGCGCCGGCCAGCCCCAGGGCGAACAGGCGCATGTAACTGAGGACATCACCAAAGGCCTTGGTCAGGCCCAGTACGCCACCGACCCCATCGACCAGTTGCAGTAGTACATCCTTTGCGCTGCGCACGGGCCTGTCACTGGAGCAGGTCAATACCAGTACCAGCCATACTGGCAGGCACCAGAAAAATGGGCTGTGGGTCAGTTCGAATTGCTCGGTTGCCATATAGTCCAGCCATAACAGGAAGGCGCCGCTGAGTCCTATAATCCAGCCCAGGGAGGCCAGCGCCAGTCGCGAGCGGCGGTTGACCCACAGCACCATGGTGTGGGCCATCAGCAGGTGGACCACGCCGACACCCAGCGACAGTTTCATCATGGCGGGGAAATTATTCAGGTCCAACACATTGAGCGTCGCCAGTACTGAGCCCGCCGGGGGAGTGACGCCGAAGTAACTGCCCACCAGTACGCCATAGACGACGGCGCTGCCCAGCATGGCCGCCGCCATATTGCGCAGGCGAATGGCGAGGCTGCCCGGCGTCGACATCTTCTTCCAGTTGGCGAGCAGCAGTGCGCCCAGCAGCACGGCGTAGCCCGCGTCCGCCAGAATCATGGCGAAAAATAGCGAGAAGGAGAAAAAAATCACCCGGGAGGGGTCCCAGGAGCGATAGCCGGGTAGTTGGAAGAAGGACACCGCTTCCTGTCCGCCGCCAGTGAGGTCACGATTGAGCAGCAGGGTTGGCGGGTTGTCATCGACAGTGGGCTCACGCAGCCGATAAGCCGCGGGTACAGTTCCCACCCAGTTGGACAGGGCGGGCAGGGCGGCCTCGGGAATCCAGCCCTGCAGGGCGAAGATCTGCTTCGCGTCCAGCACTTGCTCATTGGCCAGTAACAGTTCACGCTGATCCAGGCTCTGGTCGAGTGCCTCACTACAGGGTAGAAGCCAGCGGGTCAGGGACTCGCGCTGCGCATCCAGGTCTTCGAGGCGGACCAGCGCCTCCTCGCGCACTGCCGTCAATCGAGACAGGGACAGTGCTCCGGTACGAGACCGGCGCAAGGGGATATCTTCCTCAGTTGGTTGCTCTTGCGCCAGCACCACCAGGTAATAAAAGCGCTGATCGCTGTGCACGATCTGCCACGGTAGACCCACCGTCTCCAACAGCGCGCGTTTGCCCAGGGGCACGCGGTAGAACCAGAAGCGCCTGTGGTCTATCTCTTCCAGTTGCGGAAACTCAAAATCTCCCCAGGGTGCGAGAACTTGCCGTCGCCGGCGATTCATTTCAATGCGGTCGATCACGTCTTCCCGCTGATACTTGTTATCGAGGATCTCTCGCACTACCTCATCCAGCGGTCGTTCGTCAGCCGGTCGTTGGGGGCGACGTTTTATCGGGGTGGATGACAGGTAGTGGATAGCCTCTCGCAGGTCATCTGCGGCATCGGGACCTGACGCGAGAGGGGCCTCCCGCAGCTGCACCAGGTGCACGGCACCCAACTCCTGCAGGCCGTCCAGTATGTTCTGCTTGTGGTCCGTATCGCCCACCAGGGTCAGTTCGACCTGACTGGCAATGCTCATGCGGCTTCCCCTTCGGCACTGCTCTTGCGTTTGGCCAGCTTGGAGCGGACCACAGCCGCCCGCTCCTGGTCCGACAGGAAAAGGCCAATGCGTTTGATGTTGCCGTTGGCCTCGGGGATTAACACTTTTGAAAACAAATTTACCCGCTGGGTGATAGTCCGGGCGGCCTTTTCCAGGCGCTCCACCCGGATGAGGAGCAGCTGTTCCTCGAGCTTCAACTTCAACACCGATTGCAATGAGTCAGCCAGTACATCGAACCAGTGCGGCCGGGCCAGGTAGCCATATTCCGCGATAGTGTAATCCACATGGCCCAGGGTCGGCACGTGTGTGCCCATCAGGTTTTCCTCCTCGACCCGCACGTTGTCTACCCGCACCAGGCCGGCCAGGTCCATGCTCTCGTTGGCCAGCATAGGCAGCTTCTGGTACACCGCCGCCTGCGCTGAATCAATCTCTGACTGCTGCTGCGCCAACTGCTGCAGTGCTTTCTTGCGCTCGGCCAGAAGCTGCTTTTGCTTGAGCTCAAGCGAAGGCAGGTAGCGCAGGTAGGACTTCTTGCGCTGTTTTTCCTGGCTCAGGGCGCTTTTATTAAGCGCCAGCTTGGCCATTCGGTCCCAACCAGTACTTGTTCTTGAGTTCCTTTTTGATAATCACCTCATCTTTATCAAAACACTGGGAGAGCAAATGCCAGCAGGCATCCAGCGCTTCCTCCAGTGGCATGGATACATCCAGGCGCATGAATTGTTCGCGAAATGCCTTGCTGAACTTCAGCAGTTTCTCATCGAACTCACTGAGATCGAAGGCCATGGCCTGTTTCTGCTCCGCTTCTACGCCCTCCGAGTAATAGCGAATCATGGTGTTCATGATCTGGCCGTGATCCTCGCGGGTTTCCTTGCCGATCACGTGTTGCTTGAGCCGCGACAGGGAACCGAAGGGATCGAGGACGCCGTTGTGCAGATAGAACTGGCCCTCGGTGATATAGCCGGTATTGTCCGGTACGGGGTGGGTGACGTCATCTCCGGGCATGGTGGTCACCGACAGGATGGTGATTGAGCCGGCGCCCTCGAAATCGCAGGCTTTTTCGTAACGACGGGCCAGTTGTGAGTAGAGGTCACCCATGTAGCCGCGGTTGGAAGGAATATGTTCCATGGAAATGCCGATTTCCTTCATGGCATCGGCATAGGCGGTCATGTCGGTCAACAGTACCAGTACGCGTTTACCTTCTTCTACCGCCAGTTTCTCCGCCACGGCCAGGGCCAGGTCCGGCACCATCAAGCGTTCCACCACCGGGTCGGAGGCGAGGTTCACGTACATCACCGTGCGTGACATCACGCCGGCGTCCTCGAAAGCCCGGCGAAAGTTATAGTAGTCGTCGTAGATCAGCCCCAGGCCGCCGAAGATCACCACGTCCGCGTCCGCCTGTACCCCGATGCGGGCCAGGAATGTGTTGTAGGGCTCGCCTGCCACCGAGAAAATAGGAATTTTCTGGCTTTCTACCAAACAGTTGAAAACATCGATCATCGGCACATTGGTGCGGATCATGCGCGAAGCCAACACCCGTGCGGTGGGATTGACGGTGGGGCCGTTGATTCGCACCCTGGGTTCGTGGCTCAGGTTGGGGCCACCATCAATCGGCTGGGCGGAGCCATTGAATACCCGACCGAAAATATTCTCGGAGTAGATGGCCTGCATGGTCTCGCCGAGAAAGCGCACCGAGGCATTGTTGCCCAGGCCTTTGGTGCCGGCGAATACCTGTAGGGACACCTTGTCGTCAGCCAGGCTGATGATCTGCGCCAGGGAAAAGGGCTCGCCATCCTGCTCGATCATGGCCAGGTCGCGGTTTCTGGGTGGCGTGCTCATACTCTGGGCATCGGCGATGCGCAGGTTGACGATGTCACCCACAATACTGGAGATGCCGCGATATTGGGTAAGTCCGGAATCCATGCACGCTCCCTGTTCGGACAATTCCAAAAACTGAATGCGGATTATATACCAAAAATGCCAGAACGCTAACGCTAATGTGCTGCACCGACTGCAGCGTGACTATCGGAGCATCGCATATTCCATGTCCACACGGGTGCCTGGAAGATTCTCTTTCGGCGGTTCCGTTAAGAAGCGGGTTTGATATAGTTGCGCCAGCTAAAGACTGGAGTCAGGCTATGTATCTACCCGGGTTAATAACAAGACCGCAGCGGACGTGACCCAAGCCACGATAGCCCTGCTCAAGCCATTAGAGGACGTTGTTCACACCATCACTGCTGACAACGGAAAAGAGTTTGCGTATCATGAAAAAAT
>Ga0164313_10001352_pt1 | contig 21649 bp, 17 predicted proteins | sample GuaBasSedimGuay4_FD_113735 | JGI IMG/M metagenome (GOLD analysis project Ga0164313, IMG submission 113735) | Subseafloor sediment microbial communities from Guaymas Basin, Gulf of California, Mexico - Guay4, Core 4569-4, 0-3 cm | ecosystem: Environmental > Aquatic > Marine > Hydrothermal vents... | reverse complement strand
CCTCGCTAAAATCAAATGTAATGGTACCATCTAAGGTACCTGAAGTAGTTTTATCAATATACCATGATTTAAACCATCGTTCCTGAATACTTGTTCCAAGTGAATCAGTAGCAACGACATTGGTTTTATCGTCATGACCCGCAAAAATATACTCACCATTGGTGTTGAGCGAGCCATTGTAAGGGGTAAGGATCAGACCTGTATTGCTGTTTGATAATTGACTACCATTAGCTTCCTGACCAATTCCAATAACTCCAAAATCATAATCCCTGATACCGTCACCTGCGTATAAATCATTAGCCCCAATGGAAATATCGTATTTTGCACTAAGATTATTTTCGATGATCTTTCTTTGCGCATCATTCAAATACGCATCGTATTGTATGACCTCGGCAATGTCACCTTGAAATGCCTGACCCGGAGTATATCCCCCATCTACGGCATCCTGTTCTCCTCCAATTGCTAACGAACCTCCTGAGGAAATAGTTATTCCTGTTCTATGTGTAGTACTCGACTGTTGTGTGCCATTTCTGAAATATCTTAAGTCTCCATCAGAGCTTCGCCACCTGTTCGTCATTATTTGCCAATTCCCTGAATTATAAGATACTCCGGAATTGTGATTAGATCCATTAATATAAGTTCTTAAACTAGAATTATTGAATAATAAAAATGCATTATCCTGACTACTTGTATTATAGGACAACAAACCGTCACCACTATCCGATGTTTTGTACACAATAATTGTTGTGATCCGGTCATCCGGCATATCATCAAATGGATTTAAAACAATCCTGTTATTCGCTTTGGAAAACTCAGCGTACGCATGTCCGTTCAATGGTACGGCATCTCTAAAAATTGGGCTATAGGTAGATATGATAGAGAAATCGTTGCTATTCCCCGACAGATCGCTCCAGGAAAGAATATCGTTGCCATTTGCCAATCCCAGGGACTCAGCTTCAAGCCAGATCGTATTAACAGGAACTCCACCACTACCATCACCAGAACCAATCCCTCCCGGACCGGTTTGCGCAACCAAAATGACAGGAAATAGCATTAATAACAGAGCAATTGCCTTCAATGAAGGCTGTAACCCTACTGATTTTATTTTCTCAATATAAAAGAACATCGATAGTTTTGATTATCGGTTGATATTAAATTCCGGAACAAGTTAGAGTAACCCTATATTTCTAAATCATACAAAGGTGATAAAAGTAACCCTTATAAACCATTAAATATTATTAATAAAATTACATGAAAGGATAACTCAAAAAACAGCCCTGCCATTACACTCCTCTTAGATACATCGCAATTTTTAAAGATTGTTATTTAAAATATAACAACGAATGACCTATAAAAACTATGATCATTATTCTGTATCACAAATTAAACCCGGCCACACAAAGGCAAAATAGTACAATCATTGTTAAATATAATACAATATAAGTTCATGACATTCACTAACATAACTACATAGAATTAGCTATGTTTACGAGAACACTGGCCTTATTCTTGTAAACAAACCTGAGAAAAAAGTACATAACCCCATTTTGCAATTTTTCTATTTATACTAACATTTTTCTTTATCTATTCATTTTAAACGGGTTTTTCTATCCAGGCAATTGCCCTCGTTCCGCTCGGCGATCCTCTTGAGAGAGTATCCAAACAAAAAGCCTTTGCCTCACTTTATTCGGCTTTGTCTTTTCTGTTTCTACACACTTTTAAAGCGAGCTTCAAGTGCTGCAAAACAAAAAAGCCCATCGAGCTATACTCAAAAGGCTTTTTGTTTGTCGGGATGACAGGATTTGAACCTGCGACCCCCTCGTCCCGAACGAGGTACGCTACCGGACTGCGCTACATCCCGAAAAATCTATGCAAATATAAAAATATATTTTTTCATTATATGGATACTACAAGGAATGTAATGTTAATTATTTGAAAATTCCCTGACTGGTCCAGCACCGGGAAATTTGTAAATATGCGCGGCACGGTATTTCCCATCCCTGAAGTTCAGGACAATACCCTTTTTGAAATAAAACCAGGCTTTAAACATAAAATCATTATAATCTTTCACTAAATCAGGCTCCCCAAATACTTCGTGAACCTTTTCTTTGTATTCCCAAAAATGCACCTCTTCTAAAGTAATTATATCTTCCGCAATAGAACGATAGTATACCGGCAAACTGGTGACACGTATTTGGTTTATCTCATTATTTTTAAAATACACATAAGAGACCGGCAAAGTGAGCAAATGTTCAAATTTGATATAATAATCAAAACCGATGAGACATTCTAAAGCATCTGCAGGATCCTCGGTAAACAAGACCTCATTCAGATAATCGTCATAGGTCTTTATTTCTCCTTTAAAACCAAGAATGAAGCTCATCTCTTCATAAGACTGTCCTATCTTAAATGGGCCTACCCCCTCCCCCGGCACTATATTCTGCGAATATGCACTATTAAACACAAAGAACATCAGCAATAAAATAATTACTCGCTTCATTATTTATCTATTCAGTTTAATCTTTCACTCAATTAATACGTTTTAAATATAGAGACCAGATGTATATTATCCAAAACTAAATTGTCAAGGCAATGAAAACGCACCCGAATGAACTCTTTTTATATTATAATTGTGAATCAGACACACATAAAAAAACCCGTGCCCTTGCTCATAGCATTGCAAACCATGTAAATGAAACCACTTTTAAAAATGAAGCCATTTCCAAAACCATGTGGGCAGATTTACTATCCATGCTCAACTTAAAGCCAAAAGACCTGCTTGACAAGTCAGACACAAAATATCAGGCAGAATTAGCCGGGCATAACTTTAATGAGGAAGACTGGTTGAATATCCTCATTAATAACCCCTGCATGATCAAAGCTCCCATAGCTGTAATGCAGAATAAAGCAATTCTGTGCCTCAGCCCCCAGGACATATTCAAACTTGTGCGAGAAAAAAACACCGAGTTTGCGGAAAATGGCTAATTTTGCCACCTATGAGCAAAGTAGCTTTTTATACATTGGGGTGTAAACTGAATTACTCAGAGACATCAACAATTTCACGGACCTTTGAAGAACGCGGTTACATAAAGGTAGATTTCGAAGAACAACCGGATGTTATTGTGATAAATACATGTACTGTCACAAACAATGCCGATAAAAAATGTCGAAAGATCATCCGTGACGCACGTAAATCTTCAAAAGATCCTTTTATAGTAGTTGTAGGTTGCTATGCCCAATTAAAGCCAGAGGAGATCTCAAGCATTCCAGGTGTAGATGCTGTATTGGGTGCCAACGAAAAATTCAGACTTCACCAGCTCCTTAACGACTTTGAGAAAAAAGAAAAACCACAAGTTTATACCAGCGATATCTCCAGCTGTGAGAGCTTTCATGGAGCTTATTCCCTCAACAGTCGCACACGAACTTTTTTAAAAATACAAGACGGCTGCGATTACCCATGCACTTATTGCACTATACCTATCGCCCGTGGGCCCAGCCGTAGCGACACGATAGATCATGTAGTAAAATCTGCCCGGGAAATTGCCGCTAATGGGGTTAAAGAAATCGTATTGACCGGAATCAATACCGGTGATTTCGGTATCAGAAACGGTAAGAGAGCAGAACATTTTATTGATCTTTTGTATGCGCTCAACACCGAAGTACCGGAAATACAGCGATATCGCATATCTTCAATTGAACCCAACCTGCTCACAGACGAAATCATTAGTTTCGTTGCAAGTAATAATAAATTCGTCCCACATTTTCACATTCCACTACAATCTGGTTGTGACAAAATTCTTAAAAGCATGCGCAGGCGATACTCCCGCGATCTTTTTTCCAATCGTGTTCAAACCATCAAAGAGGAGATACCCCAGTGTTGTATTGGCGCAGACATTATTACCGGATTTCCCGGCGAAACTGATGAAGATTTTAAAACTACATACAGGTTTGTAAACGAACTGGATTTATCGTATCTGCATGTTTTTACCTTTTCAGAGAGGGAAAACACACCTGCTATCAAAATGGAGCAATCTGTTAAAAATAAAACCAGAAATGAGCGTTCGAAAATGCTTAGAATGCTCTCTGAAAAGAAAAAGCACTTCTTTTATAAGCAGTTTCTAGGCCAAACCATGAAGGTGCTATTTGAAAAAGATATTGAAAATGGTCTGATGCACGGATTTACAGACAACTATATCCGTGTATCCGCTCCGCATGACCCCAAGCTTGTAAACCAACTGGCAAATATTAAACTACGGGAAATTGACAATAACGGAAACTTGACCGGAACGATAGAATAGGATGTAGTCTAATGACAATTTAAACGCAAATGTCCGCTTATGCTTTCAATACATTCCCATTCATTTCTTCACAAACTTTTCTTTCCTGTTATCAATGTAAAGGTAATACAACCCGGATTTAAGGTTTGACAACTGGATTTCTTTTGACCTTCCCTTCAGAATTTCCTGATCATTGCTATCGTGTATCTCAAAGTCAGTTATTATGGAAAGTGTAATCTTGTCCGTGACCAGAGTTGGATAAAAGCTCACCGGTTCAACATCATGAAAATAAACAAACACCCTCGAATAGAATATTTTGCCATCGCGCTGAATATATCTAATGCGGTATTTGTTGTCACCGGTATGATGATCCGGTTTCATGATGTATTGATTACTCTCAAATGATCCTTTTCCCTGCACCTCCATGATGTTAACCCATTTTTTCTGTATATAATGCTCTACATAAAAAATACCGGCAGGAATCTCTCCTCCAGTGGACCAGTTAAGAGATATTGCATCGGCAGATGAGTTTAAAAAATGAAACTTGCTTTTACTTCTGATTACCTGCGGATTGATAATCTTTGGGACACAATCTTCCGAATGCACGATTTTTATAAAAACCGGATCTCCGATATTCAAGCCAGACAGATCTATAGCAAATGCTGAAGTTTTAGGATAACGAATCACCAAATTTTCGTTTAGATACACCTCTTGAGTGCAAAAATTAATCTTATCGGATGAAAGTGGATTCTGTACGTAAATACTCTTTCCCTGGTATTCTCCTGCCATTGTAAATTCTTCCTGTGCATACAACTGCAAGGTTACTAATAACAAAACAAAAGAGATAAGAGACTTTAACATACAAAAATATCAGGAAATCAGATTTTTTTAGTTTGCAAAAATCAACAATTCTCTTTAATAATACAATTGGATGAGAAATCAAATGAAAGAAAAAAATATGAGTGGTATCTTTTCACAAATGAACCCCAGTGAACCAATGAACTATCGAACTGTTTCTCCAATCACTCGTATCTCAATGCATCTATTGGATTTAGGCGTGAAGCTTTCATTGCTGGATAGTATCCTGAAACAAGTCCGACAATTAATGTGACCACAAAACCCAGGATCATCCACTCCCAGGGCACAACAAATTTATTGGCCTCAAATATTCTGGATATGACATTACCCATGGCAACACCCAGGATAACACCGGCAATACCTCCAAACATACATATCACAATAGCTTCAATTAAAAATTGACTTTTAATTTTAGCGGGATTGGCTCCTATGGCTTTCCGTATTCCGATTTCGCGGGTGCGCTCCGTTACAGATACCAGCATGATGTTCATCAGGCCTATTGAAGCGCCGATAAGGGTTATCAAACCAATAGTAAAGCCTCCTATCCGCAGTGTGGAGGTTATTTCTTCAAGTTCTTCTTCCATGGTTTTATATTGCTCTACTTTGAATGAAATATCCTCTCCAATAGGATCTTCCCTAATCCGCCGCATCAAACCAATGGCTTCACCCATTGCCTGATCCATCATTGCAGGATTGGCAACAGCAACGGTAAGCCGGTAATCTAAAGACCCACCGTGGGCTACGCGAATAGCATTTTTTATCGGCACAAAGAGTGTCCTGTCTGCATAATCAGAACCACCAAAACCACCTTTTTTTTCAAGGACACCAATTATCCTGTATTGATTCCCATAAAATGATATCCTTCTATTTAATGGATCTTCGTTCTCAAATAGTTCCTTTACTACTTCAGCGCCAATTATTACAACATCACTTGCGTTATCAACCTCTATATCTGTGAGATTTCGTCCCTTTGCAATATTATAATTCCTGATAATCATATAATCATTATCAATACCTCTAAGTGTGATGTTGGGATTTGTCTTTTTAGATTTATACTTTACTTCAACCGAACCTGAAACCCTCAAATGAAGAGCACTCGTCCCTGCAGTATATAATTCCTCAAATTTAAATACATCCCGTTTTTTTAGTAAAGGATACTTTTTTTCTTCCTTCCCCTCGCTATGTCTGCGATCGGGTCTTCTACTTGCAACACTGAATGTATTGGCACCTAAACTTGAAAAACTGGTATCGATAGACGCTTTAAGGCCGTCAATGGCTGTAAGTATTCCAACCAGCGCTGTAATGCCAATAGCAATGATTGTGGCAGTAAGTATTGTCCTGAGCAAATTGCTCTTTACTGATTTTACACTTTCCCGGATGTTTTCTCTTAAATTCATAATTTCGATTGTCAATATAAATATATGACATCATTTGTTCTACTGTAACTAATATTATTTTAAATTCGTTATCATTACACCATCGGTCAAAAACAATTTTAAATGCGAGTAGCTATTATATTTCTTTTCGTTTTTTTGTCAACAAATGGGCTGGCTAATTCTATATTGATCCCAATGGACAATACACAGTCAAATCATCTGAAGGCTTACGGTATTGCCTATTGGGTTCTGGATCAGGACATCACTATCGACTGGCTGCTCAATTATCAGGGCGGGAGTTTTCTGATAGACCATTATCAAAAAATAGAAAATGAATTGATCATTCGGGGAGTAAGCTACAAGATTATCTCATCTGCCCAAACTAATAAAATACTTACTGATATATCAAGTCCATCATCCAATACCGATGTAATGAAACTGGAAACAGCACCAAAGATAGCTGTGTATTCACCTAAAAGTGCTCAACCCTGGGATGATGCGGTTACATTGGTCCTGTCGTATGCTGAAATACCTTATGAGGTTGTCTTTGATGACGAACTGCTATATGATGAATTGCCCCAATACGACTGGCTACACCTGCACCATGAAGATTTTACAGGACAATACGGAAAATTTGAACGCAGTTATAGTAATTATCCGTGGTATATACGACAAAAGCAGGAATTCCAGGAATCGGCGTACAAACACGGATTTGAAAAAGTATCTCAATTGAAGCTTTCTGTAGCTTTAAAAATACGAGACTTTATTGCCGGAGGCGGATTCCTATTTGCAATGTGCTCTGCTACTGACACCTATGACATTGCCCTGGCTGCAGATGGCGTCGATATTATCGCATCAGTTTATGATGGGGATCCACCTGATCCTAACGCTCAAAAAAAACTCAATTTCGACAATACATTTGCTTTTAAAGACTTCGCCCTCAATATGGATCCATATTTCTACGAGTATTCCAATATCGATAACCAACCTGCTGAACGAGGCTTAGCAGAAGGCAATGACTTTTTCAAATTGTTTGAATTTTCGGCCAAATGGGACCCCATCCCCACTATGCTTACACAAAATCACCAACAATTCATCAAAGGATTCATGGGACAAACTACAGCTTATAAAAAACAATTGGTAAAACCCGATGTGGTTATCATGGGTGAAACAGTCGGGCTGGATGAAGTCAAATACATACATGGGGTCTTTGGAAAAGGATTCTGGACCTTCTATGGAGGGCATGATCCCGAAGATTATCAACATCTGGTTGGAGAAATGCCTACAGATTTAAAATTACACCCAAACTCTCCTGGATACCGGCTGATCCTTAACAATATCCTGTTTCCGGCAGCAAAGAAAAAGAAGCGAAAAACCTAATCGAAAAACATCCACCTGACACCAAAGTCGAGGGTACGTTTCTGACCGATATAATCAGGTGCAGTAAAGTATCCACCAAGTTTCTTCTGGTTCAAATAAGTATATTTAATAAACATAGTAAATGTATCGATCCGAAAATCGGCAAAAATATCCGCAACCACATAGGATGGCAACAAATATTCATCCTGAATATAATACTGCTGGATGCTCGGAGCATAAGATGGAGCATAATAGGCGCTTTTATAATGCATTTGTATGCCCGACTCCAAATACAAGGCGCTATTGAACAAAGGACCGCTAAAATATAATTTTGAGTTGGCAAACCACTCGGGAATCCGAAAGGAGTTGACAGCCTCATCATCTCCTGAAATATTGGTAAATATGACTTCGCTTTCAAAAAATATCTTTTTGAAAACCCTGAAATTAAATACCAGGCCCGGGCTGATAATGCGTGCTGAACCAGATGCCTGGGCCGGCATTTTATCTGTGTTATAATATATGTTATCCTGAATATTCATTAGGGAAATAGTGGGTTTCAACTTGATGCCTTTATAGTTTAAAGTAATGCTACCCCTTAAAAAATCCGATTTTGTGGATTTAAAGTGATTGTGCCACTCGTAATGATTCCCAAAGTAAGTATTCTCTATCACTGAAGGTCTATAATCAGTCCGCCAGTATTCAACCTCAAGAAATCTCATGTAATAAGTTCCGCCAATTCTATAATTACCCCCTATTAAATATGAGCCACCTGCATGTATATACTGCAGCGAATCAAAATTATATCGAAGGTTAAAACCACCTGACTGCTCGTATTCCTCTCCATTGACAGGCAAAAACTGATGTTTGTAATTCAATTTTTTGAATTTGACATAGAAATTATAAAATATGTCCTTCAAATCACCTTTTAAACCAAATTCATTATTGAACTGATTGAACTGCGCCTTATTGTAGGTGGAGTCATCACTAATAAGAATCTGATCATAAAATGCCTGATCAGCATCCGAATCAGAATTGCTTCCCAGTGGGATATCTTTATAATAATACTTATTAACCACAGTTTCCAAAGAATAATACAACTGGAATTGATCAGCCAGTTTGTACTGATTGTACAGGTGTATTCCAAGTCTAAAATCCTTACTTTCAGCATTCTTTAAATATATTTCCGCATTTTTATCAAAATAATCTTCCACAGGATCTCCTTCAGGAACCTTAACACCACCGTTTTCTCTCACTCTATGGTTCATTCTGGATATACTTGCCAAACCAATGTATTTTCCGTTTTCCGACTGGTAATCAGCATGTAAATAATAAGCGGTAGACATTGTCTGTCTGTCCCCCTTCCTGGCGGAAGCCACTTGTTTGTCCGCCGAAATTCGACGAAACCTTAGTCCAATATTCAAATAGGGAGTGATATTTCTATTGTGCTCAACTAAAGTATAGTTCCTGTTCTTTCCTCCTAAAGCTACATCCAGGAGTGTATATGGTGATCTCGCATCAAAAAATATGATCTTGTCAGATGAGTAATAATACGGTTCATATGCATTAAATCCGGAAGACCTGCCAATTTCTTCGGGAGGTTTGTAATATACCGGCCTGGTAGCTGTGCCCAAATTACCAAGATCCACAATTTTATTTTGGTTTTTATCCGGAACAGTAAAATTATGAATCCCATAAACCAGTGTATCAACATTACGTAAGTTGTTGTGGTTATATTTTATATCGCTAAATGTATTGTAAAATGTAGTATAAGCCCCATATACCTGCTTTGTAGAATCATCTATAATTTTGCTTTGGGCAAAAAGACTCCCGGCAATAAATGTCAAAATCAGAATATATATTATTCGCAACGGCATTATAATTCAGCTTCCTCTGTTTTTACTCGAATTTCATCAATTTTATTTTTGACCATACTTAAAAAAGTCTGTTCCCCTCGCAAAAAGTACACTTCTACAGGTACATAAAACAAAGGTAAACCTTTCAACACTCGCTCCAAATCCGGATTATTAACCAACCGTGCAGCATCTTTTTCAGTACAAACCAATGCGATATCCGGATTTTGCATTGCCCGGTAGGGTTTTACAATTTTATTTTGAAGCACATCCCCTGAAAAATCAAAATGATCAGGAAAATTCCTTTGTCCGGCTACTAAGTAATTATTCCTCAAAAATTTCATAAACGGATCCGGTGAGGCAATGCCTGTAAAAGCATAAACATTGTCGCTCTTAAATTCTGTCTTATTAAAAACTGATTTCGGCTCCAAATATTTTAAGGATGTAAAATAAACCGGAATATTATCTTTCGTATAATTATTAACCTCTTTTTCGATGAGATCCATTTTTGTTGCATTCAGATTGGGTGGGCATTTAGATACCAGAACCACATCCGCACGCCGGGCCTGATAACGCAATTCACGTAAATTTCCCACAGGCAGTAAATAATCTTTATAAAATGGCCGGTTAAAATCGGTTAATAATATGTTCATTGCGGGGTTGACCGTCCGATGCTGATAAGCATCATCCATAAGGATCAGTTTTGTATCCGGCACCCTGGCTAAAATTTCTGTGATGGCAAGTGCTCTATCTTCACCCACAGCCACACCTGCATGATCATGGAATTTTCTGTAAATCTGATATGGTTCATCACCAATAGTACTGGCCTTATCATCAACTCCAGCCAGCTTAAAGCCTTTTGTTTTCCTCTTGTAACCCCGGCTCAACATGATGGTATGATGTTGAAATGCCAGTTTCTTAATAAGATATTCAATCATAGGCGTTTTACCGGTACCCCCGACTGTTAAATTTCCAACGGAAATAACCGGGATGGTAAACGAAAATGACGCGGCTAACCCTTTGTTATACAGCAAGTTTCGGACTTCAGTACCGAGGCCATATAGTAGGGCAAAAGGTATTAATAAAAATCTGATTACCCTCATATTGAAATTCTGAGCTCAATTTGTTTAATTTTGAACTGCGCAAAGTTCTATAAATATGACAAAAATAAAAGATATTACTAAACATTTAGAAAAGACCGCTCCATCTCCTTACCAGGAATCGTATGACAATAGTGGTCTGTTGGTAGGTGATCCGGAGGCAGAAGTTCAACAAGTTTTGATTTCTTTAGACACTACGGAAGAAGTAATAAAGGAAGCAATAAACCTGGGATGCACTTTGATCATCTCCCACCATCCCATCATTTTTAAAGGGCTCAAAAAGCTGACCGGTACTACATATGCAGAACGTGTCGTCATTGAAGCAATAAAAAACAATATCGCTCTATACGCACTCCATACTAATTTTGATAACGTGCAAGCTGGTGTTAATAAGGCAATAGCCCGGCGTCTTGAGTTGGATAACACGAAAATTCTTTCGCCAAAAACCGGTATTTTATCGAAGCTCACCACTTTCATTCCTCCTGATTTCACCAAACCGGTACTTGATGCCCTGCATAAAGCCGGAGCAGGTATGATTGGGAATTATGATCATTGCAGTTTTCAGGTATCTGGCACCGGTACTTTCCGCCCGAATGAATCAGCAAAACCATATACCGGATCACGAAATGAATTTGAAGAAGTAGCAGAAAACCGTATAGAAATTATTTTTCCATCATATTTAAAAAGCCAGATCCTTAATGCCCTCCATAAAACCCATCCATACGAAGAAATTGCATATTATCTCCATGATCTGGCCAATACATACCAGGATACAGGCTCAGGGATGATCGGAACCTTAACCCATGAAATGGAAAGTCGACAGTTTATCCTTTACCTGAAAGAAAAAATGAACTGTAATATAATCAGGCACACGGCATTTGTAAAAGACAAAATTAAAACCGTTGCCTTTTGCGGGGGAGCTGGAAGTTTCCTGTTAAATAAGGCTAAATCGGCCGGAGCAGATATCTTTATTTCAGCAGATTTTAAATATCACGAATTTTTTGATGCTGAAAATGAAATCATTATAGCCGATATAGGCCATTATGAAAGCGAAGTATTCACAAAAGAATTATTTTTTGAAATTTTAAACGAAAAATTTCCTAAATTTGCACTCCATTTATCAAAAGTTGATACAAACCCAATATTTTATATATAATTAATGGAAAGCACAGTTGCCCAAAAACTCGACGCATTAAATAAGCTGCAAAAAATTGATTCCAATCTTGATGAGATAAAAAAAATCCGTGGTGTACTCCCTGAAGAAGTGGGTGACCTGGAAGATGAAATTGCCGGATACAACACCCGGCTGGAAAAGCATCAAAATGAGGTCACAGAGCAGGAAGAAATAATCGCAAACAATAAAAATGCGATTTCTGATTCAGAAAAGCTGATCACTAAATACCAGGACCAGCAAATGAATGTCCGTAACAATCGTGAATATGATGCGCTCACCAAAGAGATGGAGCTTCAATCTCTTGAGATCCAGATTTGCGAAAAGAGAATGAAGGAAGCCTCAGCCAATATAGAATCCAAGAAAGGCGAAACCGAAGAAACTCAAAAAACAGTTGATGAACGGTTAAAAGATCTCGAAGAAAAGAAAAATGAACTCGGTGATCTGATATCGGAAAGCGAGGAGGAAGAGAAAAAGCTTTTAACCCAAAGGGAAAAAGCAGGTACTGCTGTTGAGAGTAGATTGTTTAAATCATACAATAAAATTCGGAATAACGCCAGAAACGGCCTGGCGGTAGTTTCCGTTATGAGAAATGCCTGTGGTGGTTGCTTCAATGTTGTTCCACCACAAAGACAGGCCGAAGTCAGGGAACGCAAAAAAATTATCGTTTGTGAACACTGTGGCAGGATTTTGTATGATGTCATTGACGAACCTGAAAAAAAGGTAAAAAAGGTAAAAAGAACCAGAGCCAAAACTAAAAAATAGCCCCCAGGCTATGGTTAAAAAAATACATCAATACAGGGTGAGCTATGTGGCTCACCTTTTTTTTATTTTTACCACCTCCTTGATATTACCTTTAACCGGAATGGCTCAATCAGGTATGCCGGATGATATCCCCATACAACTTCTCAAGGCATACTCCTCTATGATCGACTTTAATGTACAAAAGACGGAGGTACAATTAGATTCGTTCAATGCAAAAGGGAACACACATCCTTTTCAATTATATATTACCAGTTTAGACCAATCGGCCAGGCTATTAACCTCCGGCGACAAAACTGATTACGAAAACAAAAAGTATCTTGAAAACGTATACCTGGACGAAGCCCAAAAACTTAATGACAATAATCCGTATAAGTTCTTTCTGATCAGTGAGATCAAAACGCATTGGGCTTTGGTTAAATTAAAGTTTGGAGAGGAAATCACAGCTTTTTGGAGTTTACGACAAGTATATCTTCTTTCGAATAAAACTATAAAACAACATCCTGACTTCCTCCCACTATACAAAACACATGGTTTTCTTCAGGCACTTTTTAGCGGTACCCCAAAAAAATACCAATGGATAATCAGATTATTTGGCATCAAACCGGATATGGAAGAAGCTCTTAACCTGCTCACACATGCGTATCAGGATATAAACCCGTTATCTCCTGAAGCAGGTATTTTGATATCACTCATTCAAGCATATTATTTTAATAATTATGAAAAAGCCATCCCCATCTGCGATAATTTGCTTATCAATCATCCAAATAGTTCTCTCGTACGCCTGATCTACGCTTTCATTCTGATTAAAAACTCCAATGATGTGCAAGCCCAAAAAGTACTGTCCGGCATATCCATGCCCCATCCCGGCTACCTTCAGATCCCCGCCTGGTATTATATTCTGGGAGAACTCGAAATCCATAAAGGTAACTACCCACAGGCAATTTCTCATTATCGCTATTTTTTGAGTATCCAAAAAGGCCATGAGATGATTAAGGATACACATTATAAAATAGCCATGTGCTATTGGTTGACAGATCAAAAACCATTAGCCCGGGAAGAAATGGAAATTGCAGCCACAAGAGGTGAAACACGATCCGAAATGGACATTTACGCAGATTATATGATTCGGTCTGGGATAATGCCCAATCCTCAGTTCCTGAAAATCAGATATTTTACTGATGGCGGATATTACAACAAGGCAGATTCAGTTTTTAACCTGGTGGACACATCCCTACTTTCAAACAAATCAGACCGTGTGGAATACTATTACAGAAAAGCACGATTGTTTGATAAATGTGAAAAAACAGACATGGCAATTGAATTTTATAAAAATACTATTTCATTACAGAAAAATGAATCCTGGTATTTTGCACCAAATTCATGCCTGCAATTGGGATATATTTATATAGAAGAATCTCCTGAAACCGCAAGTTATTATTTTGAAAAAGTACTGAGATATGATTTTGATCTCTACAACCATAGTATCCGGCAAAAAGCCAAATTTGCATTGGAAAAAATTCAGTAACACCTTAATCATTATCGCATTGTAGCATTATTGCATTGTTTCGCTAAAAAGGCACATCAGGATTACCCTGTCCCAGGTTATTGCCATGATTAGCTTTACTTTGAAAGGTCATACTGTTTGTAGAAGGATCAAATTGAGCAGAGCCACCCGCATCACCTTCCCCGTAACCACCATTGAAATCGCCATCGGTGAACTTTGTGAACTGCCCTATAAAGCGGAGTCTAACCGTTCCCAGTGATCCATTCCGATGCTTTGAAATAATTACTTCAGCCATACCCTTAACGTTGTTGCCTTCTTCATCCTGTGTCATTCCATAGTATTCAGGCCTGTAAAGGAAAATAACCATGTCAGCATCCTGTTCTATAGATCCTGATTCACGCAAGTCAGATAGTTGAGGCCTTTTTGTGCCCCCCCTGACTTCAACAGCACGACTCAACTGAGACAAGGCAATTATCGGCACATTCAACTCCTTCGCAATATTTTTTAGTGATCTGGAAATAGAAGCAATTTCCTGCTCACGGTTGCCCCCACTCTTTGAACTGTCACCTGTCATCAATTGCAAATAGTCAATTATAATGAGCTCTACATTATGTTGGGAAACTAATTTTCGGGATTTGGCCCTGAGTTCCAAAATACTTAACGCGGGTGTGTCATCGATAAAGATAGGTGCTTCTGACAAAGAACGAGTTTTGTGATTCAGTTGTTCCCACTCGTAATCCTCCAATTTCCCCCTTTTAATTTTATCACTCTCGAGTTCAGCTTCAGCAGATATCAGTCTGTTCACCAATTGAATACTCGCCATTTCAAGAGAAAAAATTGCTACGGGCTTTTTAAAATCCACCGCTGCGTTTCGCATAGCAGATACTACAAAAGCCGTTTTACCCATACTGGGCCTGGCAGCAATAATGACGAGATCAGAACGCTGCCATCCTGATGTGATCCTATCGAGACTTGTAAATCCTGTGGGGATCCCAGTTAAACCATCGCTATGCAATTTCTTTGCTTCCAATTCCAGAATGGCTTCTGCCATAATGGATTTCATATCGGCATAATCCTTCTTGATATTGATCTCCGACACATTAAAAAGAGATTGTTCTGTTTTATCAAGCAGATCAAATACATCTGTAGTATCTTCGTATGCTTCGCGATGAACATCGGTTGCAATACGGATCAACTCACGCTTAATGGCCTTTTCTGTAATAATCCTGGAGTGGAATTCAACGTGGGCAGCTGAACTTACCTTCGAGGTAAGTTCAGTGATATAATAAGAACCACCAGCCAGTTCAAGTGTAGCATTTTTCCTTAATTGATCCGTGACGGTAAGAATATCAATGGGCTCCTGCTTGCTGAACAAATCAACAATCGCCTTATAAATCTCCTTATGACTTTCTTTATAAAAGCTCTCTGCATTCAAAATATCAACGACATGATTGATTGCATCCTTTTCTAGCATCAGGGCACCCAATACAGCCTCTTCCAGCTCCACGGCCTGTGGCGGCATTTTACCCAGGCTTTCGCCCATATCTGCCTTTTGCAATTTTCTGGTTGTGTTTCCCAGTCTAAATGATGAAGATTTCCCTGATTCCATGTTTACGTTATCACTAATTTAAGACAAAGACCTATTTCACGACATACAAACTTATCGTTTCGCAAGCCCAATAAAAAAAAATATGGCAATAAATTATCGTAAACTTTTCCACAGCAATAAGGTAGGGTTTTCCACAACCTTTCTATTTATTAACATCTGTTATAAACATTCAACTTTATTGTTAATTTTGCCACCATTCCAATATATTTGAGAATAATTTTAAAATAATGAGTTCAGAAAAAAAAGAAAAAATACATTTTATAGCAATAGGTGGCAGTATCATGCACGGATTGGCAATTGCTTTAAAAAATAAAGGCTTTGAAGTTACCGGTTCAGATGATGAGATTTTTGAACCTTCACGATCCCTGCTGGCCAAAAACAATCTATTACCTAAAAAAAATGGATGGAATGAATCCAACATCACCGTCGATTTAGATGCTGTTATTTTAGGCATGCATGCCAAGAGAGGCAATCCGGAACTCGATAAAGCACGCTCCCTAAACATCCCCATCTACTCATTTCCAGAATACATCCGCAAACAATGTGACGATAAACAACGCATAGTGATTGCAGGCAGTCATGGCAAAACCACCATTACCTCTATGATAATGCATGTGTTGAAGCAAGCCGGCCGTAACTTTGATTTTGTTGTTGGGGCCCCACTCGAAGGTTTTTCCAATATGGTAAAACTCACAGATGCACCTATTGTGATCATTGAAGGCGATGAATATTTTTCTTCAGCGTTGGATAAAACACCAAAATTCCTGAAATATGAACATCATATCGGATTGATAAGTGGCATTGCATGGGATCATATCAATGCCTTCAAAACAATTGATGATTATGTTAAGCAGTTTGAGATCTTTGCCAACAATACACCAAAGGCAGGTTCACTCATCTTTTGTACTGAAGACGATCTTGCCATGATGATATCTGGTAATGAACGTAATGATGTTACTCAGTATTATTACTCTGCACATCCTTATAAAATAGAAAATGGCCAAACATATCTTATTACCGACGACGGTCCGTTGAAAATGAAAATATTCGGAAGGCATAATATGCTCAATCTGAATGGGGCAAAAATGGTGCTTCAAAAAATTGGAGTCACTCCAAAAATGTTCTATGATGCTATCACTTCATTTGAAGGCGCCGCCAAAAGGCTCCAATTAATTAAGGAAAGCGGTAATAGTGCAGTTTTTCTGGATTTTGCCCATGCGCCATCCAAAGTAGAGGCTACTACAGCAGCACTTAAGGAAAAAAATACAAACAGAAAACTTACAGCCTGTCTCGAATTACACACATATAGCAGTCTGAACAAACAATTCATAACCAATTATTCAGATACACTAAGTGCAGCGGACGAAGCGTGCGTTTATTTTAATCCCGATAATAATAAACTGGACGAGGAAAACAAATTGAAGCCTGAAGACTTGCAAGCTGCTTTTAATTTAAAACACTTGAAAGTTTTTACAGTAATATCTGATCTGGAGAGATATCTGGTTGACGAGGATTGGCAAAATCATAACCTGTTATTTATGAGTTCTGGCAATTTCAAAGGACTTGACATTCAAAAACTGGCAGACAATATTATCACATAGGGTTTTCGTACTGAAATCTATAAATAATCTTTATATAACTTCGTGGATCAAAACAGGAATACACCCCCACGGGCAAATCGATTACACATGAAACTTCATCTAAAAAATCCACTTGCATTTTTTGACCTTGAAACCACAGGAATCACAATCTCAAAAGACCGGATCGTCGAACTTTCCATTCTCAAGATCATGCCTAATGGCACCCAGGATCTTCACACCATGCGGATAAACCCCGGTATTCCAATTCCTGCTGAAGTTAGTCTGATTCATGGTATTTATGATGAAGATGTAAAGGATGCTCCGCTTTTCAAAGACATTGCCAAAAATCTTGCCAAAATACTTGAAGGCTGTGATCTTTCCGGATTCAACATCATTCGATTTGATGTACCCCTACTGACTGAGGAATTTTTACGATGTGGAGTTGACTTCAATGTATCTAAACGGAAACTCATTGACGTTCAGAAAATTTTTCATCTAATGGAAAAAAGAAACTTGTCGGCAGCTTATAAATTTTATTGTAATAAAAAATTGATAGGGGCACATGGTGCCGAAGCTGATACTCTGGCAACTTTTGAAATCCTTGAAAAACAAATAGAAAAATACGAAGGAGAAATTGCTGAGGATAATCTCGGCAATAAAGTAGGTGTGATTGAAAATGACATGGAGGTGTTGCACAAACTTGCACTTCAAAACATGGTGGATCTCGCCGGAAGAATTGTTTATAATACCAATGGTGTAGAAGTATTCAATTTCGGAAAGCATAAGGGCAAGTCCGTTGTAGAAATTCTGAATAAGGACTCTTCTTATTATGATTGGATGCAGCGTGGAGATTTTACACTCGATACAAAAAATAAACTCACCGAAATAAAACTACGCGCTTTTGGTTTAGGTTCCTGACTTCCAGAACCCATATTTCGCTTTTGTCGCTTTTGAAATCATCAATAGAATTTGCTGATTAAGTTTTTTGTAGGTATTTTGTTAAAAAAGCCAATTGATGGCGTAATACAATGGGCAAAACAATAATCATCTCCAACCGACTTCCGGTAAAAGTCGCACAAGAAAATAATAAATATATTTTCTCCCCCAGCGAAGGCGGACTAGCTACTGGTTTGAAAACCATATATAAAAAAGATAACAATCTTTGGATTGGTTGGCCTGGTTTACCAATTAGTAAAGAAAAAGACAAAGAACACATCAGCCAATTTTTACGTGAAGAAAAAATGATTCCGGTTTTTTTGAGCAAGGCCCTGATATCCAATTTCTACGAAGGATTCAGTAATGAAACTATTTGGCCCATTTATCATTATTTCCTTCAATATGCTGAATTTGATCAAAAAAAATTTTCTGCCTATGTAGATGCAAATAAAAAATATCTCACTGCTGTACTTCAGGTAGCAGAACCTGACGATACTATCTGGGTACACGATTATCAACTGCTTTTACTTCCACAGATGATTCGGGAAAAACTACCAAATGCCAGCATTGGTTTTTTCCAACATATCCCCTTTCCATCCTTTGAGGTATTCAGAATGATCCCATGGCGGAAGGAAATACTGATGGGCATGTTGGGGGCAGACCTTATCGGTTTTCACACTTATGATGATATGCGGCACTTTCTTTCTTCAGCCAGCCGTATAGCTGGTATACCAACCTCACAGGGGAGACTTAACACTGAGAAACGAATAGTAGAGGTAGACTCATTCCCAATGGGGATCGACTATGATAAATATGTACAATCAGCTGCCTCTCCGGAAGCCATTGAAAAAGAAAAAAGATATCGAAGTTCTTTAGGAGATCAAAAATCAATTTTAGCTATTGACAGACTCGATTATTCCAAGGGTATTCCACAACGTATGCTCGCCTTCGAACTTTTTCTTGAAAAACACCCTGAATACCAGGAAAAAGTTTCACTTATCCAAATCGTAGTGCCTTCTCGTGATAATGTAGGGCAGTATAAAGAACTAAAAGAAGAAATAGATATTCTCGTCGGTAGATTGAATGGGAAATACGGACGCATAAACTGGAAACCTATTCACTACTTTTATCGTTCTCTAGCTGAGGAATCTCTTTCTGCTTTTTACAGGCTTGCTGATGTAGGAATGGTTACACCTCTGCGAGATGGCATGAATCTGGTATGCAAAGAGTATATTGCCAGCAAGATCAATCAAACAGGAGTACTAATTCTAAGTGAGATGGCCGGAGCATCCAAGGAATTGTCCGATGCCATACTAATAAATCCCAATGACATCAACCAAATGGCAGACGCCATCTACCAGGCGCTAACCATGCCTGAAAGTGAGAAAAAAAATCATATGGACATCATGCAAACCAGTTTGCAGCGATATAATATCCACCATTGGGTTAAAATGTTTATGGATCGCCTCAAATTTTTTAAAAATCTTCAAAAATCAATGGCTACTAAAAACCTGGATAAAATCACTATGGCCACCATTTCCAGGAATTATAAAGAATCCAAACACCGAATTCTATTTCTCGATTACGATGGCACGCTGACGGGCTTTAAATCCAAACCTCACCTGGCTGTACCTGACAAGGAGCTTAACCTAATATTGAAAAGATTAACAAAAAATAAAAAAAACAGAGTGGTCATCATTACAGGCCGCGACAGGGGCAGTATCGCTGAATGGTTTTCGTCTTTCAGGGTCGACATAATTGCAGAACATGGCATATGGCTAAAAGAATATGGAGAACAATGGCACACACTAGATGATTTAGACAATGAGTGGAAAGAAGAAATCCGGCCTGTACTTGAGCTCTATGTGGGACGCACACCGGGTTCTTTTATAGAGGAAAAAGACCATTCATTAGCCTGGCACTTCCGAAAAGTAGAAACCGGCCTGGGAGAGTTACGCTCAGGGGAACTCACTAACCATCTGGAATATCTATCCGCTAACAAAAACCTCCAGGTACTCATTGGGAATATGGTGGTCGAAATCAAAAATATGGATGTAAACAAGGGAAGCGCTGCCAATCAATGGTTAGAAAAATTTCCTCACGACTTCACCATAGCCATTGGCGATGACTGGACCGATGAAGACACTTTTGAAGCCATGCCTATAGATGCATATACTATTAAAGTTGGCAGTACATCGTCAGCAGCAAAATACAACGTATCTACTTTTCGGGAAGTCAGAGATTTTTTAAAAAATCTTCCCAGCTGATTTCAGGTGTTAATCTGCCAATTTTTTTGATAAGACACAAGATGATAAACCCAACATCAGTGTATGCAAATAGAAAACAGTTTTGAATAATTCACAACTTTTAACTCATTTTCAAGTTTACATATTAACGTATTGGGAATTTTCATTAATACCGAGAAATAAATGAAACAAGTATGAAAATTTTAAAAATTAAATTTTCATTTAAACGAATATTTATACTGCTATTGTTATTAGGCACTTTTGGTTTCTTTTATACTTGTTCTGTAAGCACAAGGAAAACCAAAATATTGTATAAAGAAGCAAAGAAAGGTAAGCCTTATGATGTCATTATAGTGCCTGGATATCCTTTTAAAGACAATACGTGGAACGACCTTTTAAAAGCGCGCATATTCTGGTCCTGGTTTCTATATGATCGTGGTATAGCAAAAAATATTATCTATTCCGGGTCCGCCGTTTCCTCGCCATATATCGAAAGTGAAATTATGCTTTTATACGGAAAAGCACTGGGAATTCCATCCCGGAACCTTTACACTGAAACCCAGGCAGAACACAGTACTGAAAATGTATTTTATGCCTATCATAAAGCTAAAAAGCTCGGATTTCAGCGAATTGCCCTTGCTACCGATCCATTTCAATCGAAAATGCTCCGAAAGTTTGTACGCAGAAAACTTGGCAAAGATGTCGGTTTTATACCCATAATATATGATTCATTGGCCAATCTTGATACTCTGAATATATTCATCGATCCCAAAACTGCTTTTATCAACAATTTTGTCCCTTTAGCAGAGCGAGAAAGTTTTTGGAAACGATTTAAAGGCACCCGTGGAGAAAAAATTGATTATGAGTCATTTGAGTAAAAAAATCCTCAGAAAGCTTCCATAAAACCAAAGTAGATAGTATGGTCATCTTTACTAAAGCCATAGTCGAGACGTATATTAATTCTGTGTTCACTGTCTACCATCAACCTCAACCCACCTCCTGCTGCCCAATGCATCTG
>Ga0164313_10001351_pt1 | contig 21653 bp, 14 predicted proteins | sample GuaBasSedimGuay4_FD_113735 | JGI IMG/M metagenome (GOLD analysis project Ga0164313, IMG submission 113735) | Subseafloor sediment microbial communities from Guaymas Basin, Gulf of California, Mexico - Guay4, Core 4569-4, 0-3 cm | ecosystem: Environmental > Aquatic > Marine > Hydrothermal vents... | reverse complement strand
CCGATCATCTCGACAACGCTGGTTCTGGTTGCAGTGTTTATCCCGGTATCTATGGTACCAGGTATTACAGGTTCACTCTATCAGCAGTTTGCTTTGACCATCTCCTTTGCAGTTCTGGTCTCGTCACTCAATGCGCTTACGCTTTCGCCCGCTCTTGCAGCGATTATTATCAAGCGTCGTAAAGAGGGTGAAAAGAAATTTGTCGGGTTTGAACTCTTTGAAAGAGGGTTTAGCTGGCTGACAGATAGATACACCTCTTTTATCACTCTGCTTGTCAAACTTCGTTATGCTGTTTTGACACTCTTTTTTGCGCTAATGGGTGTTATCTATTTCATGTTCATCACTACTCCAACAGGATTTGTACCTTCTGAGGATAAAGGGTTGTTTATGGTTGCAATGAATCTTAAACCGGGAAGTTCTATTGAACGTACCGTTGTGATACGTCAAGAAGTTGAAGATATTGTTGCAGGCATTGAGGGTGTGGAACATGTGATCGCCATTGATGGATACAACATTATAACAGGAACACTTGACGGAGGTGCGGCTGCGATGTTTGTGACCTTGAAACATTGGGATGAGAGAACGGCAGCAGGGTTGGATGTGAACAGTATTATAAGACAGGTTTTTGCCAGGACTGCACATATATCAGATGCTACTGTTGCTGCATTCAATACACCTGGTATCAGTGGACTTGGGTCTGTGGGCGGTTTTGACTTTAGACTGCAGGATTATCTCTCGGGTGATATGGATACTTTTATGCATTATGCTCGTCAGGTCATGAAAGAGGCCAATGCCGACCCTCGTGTGGGTAAGGCATTTACAACGTATAATCCCTCTTATCCTATGATCTCTATAGAAATAGACCGTAAGAAAGCCAATGCACTGGGTGTGGATGTCGCTACACTGTTCAGTACCATGCAGGCTTACTTGGGATCTTTTTATATTAATGATTTTGTAAAATTCGGTAAAGTTTTTAAAGTATTTGTTCAGGCAGAAAAGGAGTTTAGATCTGATAAGGGTGATATCGATAAACTCTTTGTAAAGAGCAAGCATGGGAAGATGGTTCCAATGTCGGCACTCATTATGCTTAAAGAGCAGTTGGGTCCTCAAAGTATTTCCCATTACAATCTTTATCGGTCTATTCAGATCAATGGATCTGCTGCCCCAGGACGCAGTTCAGGTGAAGCAATGGCAGCAATGGAAGAGATCGCTGAGCGTGTACTGCCAAATGGTTATGGATTTGAGTGGTCGGGTATGTCTTATCAGGAAAAGATCGCTGGTAATGGACAAATCTTGATCTTTTTCTTTGTCGCTTTAGTGGTCTTCCTTGTACTATCTGCACAATATGAATCATGGATACTCCCGCTGATGATCCTACTCTCGGTTCCTATCGTTATGATCGGAGCGATGGGTGCACTTAAAATGGCAGGACTGCCACTTAATGTCTATGCTCAGGTAGGATTGGTTCTCTTGATCGCTCTAGCCTCCAAAAATGCTATTTTGATCGTTGAATTTGCAAAAGAGTTACGTGAATCAGGCAAAAGTATCGTTGAAGCAGGTATTCAGGCAGGAAGATTGCGTTTCCGTGCGATCATGATGACGATCCTCTCTTTTGTCTTTGGTACGGCGCCGCTTGCTTTTGCAACTGGTGCAGGTGCTGTAACGCAAAAGTCCATCGGTGTAGGACTGCTTGGTGGTATGCTGGCGGCAACCATAGTGAGTACGCTTTTGGTACCTGTACTTTATGTCCTCCTTTCAACAATGCGTGAGAAATTTGTTTCTGTGGAAGATGAAATAGCAAAACGGGAGATGATTTAAATGAAATACTTAATACGAAATATAGGAATAGGATTGGTCACTGTGACACTGCTTGTCTCTGCAAAGAGTCAGACATTGACCATTGACAAAGCCATAGAGCTTACACTTAAACACAGTCCAGATATTGATAGTAGCAAATTTGATTTTGAAAGGGCTATAGAGCGTAGTAATTTTCAAAAGGGATATTATCTTCCCCGCTTGGACCTGAGTGCTGTTGCAGGAAAACAAGGTATTAAGTACACGAATCAAGATAATATAGATGGTTCAGTATTACTTGGCGGGCTTAGTGCTTCTCAGCTCATTTATGACTTTGGGAAAACAAGTGGTAAGATCTCTGCTGCAGATGAAGATGCAAATGCATTTGAGGCAAGTATGAATCAATTTATTTCCAATAAAATTTTGCTTGTTAAAGCAAGTTATTATGATGTGTTAAAAATAAAAAGTTTTATACGTGTCAATAAAAAAAATATTGAACTGCAAGAGGGACAACTAAGACGTGCCACGCGGTATTATGAGAGTGGGATCAAAACTATCATCGATGTTTCTGATGCCAAAGTACGTTTAATAGAAGCACAGTTAGAATTAAACAATTCAAAATATGAACTCAAATTACGTCGTGCGATCCTTGAACAAACTATAGGGTATGTACCTTATAATGGAGACTATACACTCTATCACAAAAAATTGGATCTACCAAACGTAAGTCACCATCTCCCCAAGATCAGTACGTCTTTTTCAAAGTTAGAAGAGTTTGCTTATGATCATCGTTATGAGTTAAAAAGTTCCAAGTATTCTGTAGAGAGTTCCAAGTCTCTTATAGAGAGTGAAGAAGGTGGCTATCTTCCTACACTTTCACTCAGAGGAGACTATACTGCACAGGATGTAGATAATGATTTTGTTGCTATGACACCTGACAGACAATGGCAGGCAAGTGTTGATCTAAAGTGGAATCTTTTCGCTGGAAATCAAACAGATGCTTCTGTACAGGAAGCCAAAATTTCAGCGATGAAAGCAGCATCACATGTAGCTGAAGTAGAGCTTCTTATCAAACGACAAGTGATCGAAGCTAGTTTAGGGGTACAGCGAACAAAAGATTCAGTGACTCTTTCCCAGAGTATTGCTAAAGCCAGTAAACAAAAGTTTTTTCAGGCGCAAAAAAGATATGAGAATGATCTTTCTGATTATATAGAGCTTCAGGAAGCACAACAGGGATATATTAGTTCATTAGGTGAGTTGGTCAATACATATTATAATTATTATATTGCTATTGCCCAACTTGATTTTGCAGTAGGGAGATAAATCATTTGATAGGTTCATCAGTGATTATAATGCTATTCTCTGTTTTTATTTTACTTTTTCTGTTGTCAAATTTTTTCATTTCTTTATCGTACTGGGCTTTATTTTTCTTTTGAAGCGCTTTATGTTCCACCTTTCTTGTGGCATTAAGCTCTTTTTCTAAAGCTTCGATCTTTTCCTTTTTTTCTGAAAGTCTCTTTTCTTGTTCTATCTCTGTATCGTTGTAAAGAGGGTTATAGTTATAGTCATCCCTGCTCAAGCGATCATAACTAGACTTTACAATAGGCTTTATACTAGGTTTTGCCGGTGTTGGTTTAGCAACAACATCGGCAAAAACAAATGTAAATGTTAATAATAGTCCCAATAGCGTGTTTTTCATGATTATATCCTCTCTTTAGATGACAAAACCCATAATTCAACTTTTTCATTATCTCTGGAATCTCTGCGTTTTGTTCTTCTTGATGAAGCTCTTACATCTCTTCTTAGATGTAATTCTTTTCTATAACGCTTATTCTTTTGCAGTTCTTCTATGATGGGATGTGTGCTTTCTTCATCAATAACTTGAGATAGATTTGAGAATATTAGCACAATTTTACCATGAGGTGCAAGGTGTTCTTTTGCTTGTTCAAAAAATCTTGGAAAGAGTTCTTCTTCATAATACATCGCTTTATCAATACCCTCTTCTAATTTATGCTTAGCAAGTAACCAAGGAGGATTAAAAACAATAAGGTCAGCTTTAACATCACAATTTTCAAATAAATCACCATGATTTAGTGTTATCAACTCTTCAAATCCTAATCTTTGGATTTCTTCAGAAACGCCAATAATTGCATTTTTATTTGTATCCGTTGCGAAGATGTTTTCAAAACCATTTTGGATAAGTTGAAATGATAAAACACCAGATCCTACTCCAATTTCTATTGCGTTATTCTTTGCTCCATCGTATTTCTTTAACCATTTATCAAATAACTTTAAATGATCAAACCGTGTTGGAAAATAGGTACCATAATAGGGGTGAATTCTTAGATTTAAAGTTTTAACTTCAAGTCCCTTTTTGTACCACTGCCAAGAACTGTTCATGCCTTGCACTTCGGGAAAAGATACATAAAATTCTGATACATCAGTATATAACAATTCTAACCAACCAAAATCAGGAGCTTTTTTAACAATGAGTTTATTGTCTTTTACTTTTAGCAATAATCTATGTGAAGCTTTTCTAAATGCAGCACGATAATCGCGTTGTCCTTGAAAACTTTTGTCCTTATGTTTCAGTAAAAGGTTTCTTTTTAATTCATTTAAAACCTGTAAGCCATTGCTATAAAATTCTTCAACAAGCACATACTTTCCTGCGATCATTTCATCAACAGTCGCCTTTGTATCCATTTTACGGTAAAAGCTTATAGCTTCAATTTCTGTAGTGATAATATTTGGTCTATCTGGTTTCATAGCTTGTAAATCTTTATTCATGGTGTTATGCCTTTTATCTTATGTCGCAGTTTAATGTATACGGGCTTTGTTCTGGTTTGATTTCTACAGTATTGATGATTTATTCCAGAGAATATTATTTTTATAATATATAACTTTGCTTATCTCTCTTTTACTCCCATTATAACCTAATAACAGCTTCCCATAAAACAAAAAGCACCATTACGCTATAATCGCGACAATATAATATCACGTAGGATAGTCCGATGAGCGAAACTGTAGAAAAAAAAGCAACATATAATCCAAAAGAAGTAGAAGATAATTACTATGAACTCTGTGAAGCTCGTGGGTATTTTGAGATAGATGGTAATAAGAATATTCAAGAAGAAGGCAAAGATGGTAAGATAAAAACCTTCTCCATCATGATGCCTCCTCCAAATGTAACTGGGTCACTACACATCGGTCATGCCCTCACCTTTACATTGCAAGACATCATCACACGTTATAAGCGTATGGACGGATTTAAAACACTTTGGCAACCTGGGACTGACCATGCGGGGATCGCTACACAGAACATCGTGGAGAAACAGCTTTTAGCTGAAGGGACAACCAAAGAATCATTAGGACGCGAGAAGTTTTTAGAGCGTGCATGGCTTCAAAAAGAGACTTCTGGCGGAAACATTGTACATCAAATGCGTAAACTAGGTGTTACACCGGCATGGAAACGTGAGCGTTTTACGATGGATGAGGGTCTTAAAGAAGCAGTAAAAGAAGCTTTTGTATCTTTATTTAATGAAGGCCAGATCACTCAAAATACCTACATGGTCAACTGGTGTACACATGACGGTGCACTTTCAGACATAGAAGTAGAACATGAAGAAGTAAACGGTAAATTTTATACGATGATCTATAAGTTTGCTGATGGTTCGGGAGAACTTGAAGTAGCAACAACAAGACCAGAGACATACTTTGGAGATACAGCGATCATGGTTCACCCAGATGATGCACGTTATGCTGACATCGTAGGAAAAGAGGTACTTTTACCACTGACAGACAGAACCATAAAAGTCATTACCGATACACATGTAGACATGGGGTTTGGTACAGGTGTCGTTAAAGTAACACCTGCACATGACCAAAATGACTACGCAGTAGGTAAAAGACATGACCTTGAGTTCATTAAAGTATTTGATGAAAAAGGGATCTTAAATGATTACTGTGGAGAGTTTGCAGGACTAGAGCGCCTTGAAGCGCGTCCTGTCATTGTAAAAGCACTGGAAAATGCCGGACATATCGTAAAAATAGAAGAGCATGTGCATCAGGTAGGTCACTGTTACAGATGTAAGAACATTGTTGAGCCTTTTATCTCTACACAGTGGTTTTTGAGTGAGAAGATCGCTGAGAACTCCATAAAAGAGACCAAAAAGCATAACAACTTCCACCCTGCTCACTGGATAAACTCATACACGGCATGGATGGATGAGCTAAGACCTTGGTGTATCTCACGCCAACTTTGGTGGGGACATAGAATCCCAGTATTTACCTGTGGTGACTGCGGTCATACTTGGGCAGATAAAGCAGATGAACCAGACGTATGTCCTAAGTGTTCGAGTAAAAAACTGACACAAGATCCCGATGTACTAGACACTTGGTTTTCTTCTGCTCTCTGGGCGATGTCACCTCTTGGTTGGGGGAACAATGGACAACTAGAAGATCTTTACAACGATACAGATATGGCAGACTTCTACCCAAATAGTCTACTAATCACCGGGTTTGACATCATGTTTTTCTGGGTAGCTCGTATGATGATGATGGGAGAGCACTTTAATAAAGGTCAACTTCCATTTAAAGACATTTATATGCATGCACTTGTACGTGATGAGACGGGTGCAAAAATGTCAAAGTCAAAAGGGAATGTGATTGATCCACTTGATATGGTTGAAGAGCACTCTGCTGATATCATTAGATTTACCTTAGCATACTTGGCTGTGCAAGGTCGTGACATCAAGTTAGGGGCTAAGAATTTAGATCAGTTTAGAAACTTTACAAACAAACTTTACAATGCTACGAATTACCTGCAACTTAATGTAGAGACTTTTCCTGAACTAAAAGACATAGAGGTTAAAACACCACTTGGACGTTACATGCAAAGCAGACTTGCTTTAGCTGTAGAGAAGATTCGTGCTGCTATTGAGTCTTATAAATTTGATGAAAGTGCTAAAACACTCTATAACTTTGTATGGAATGAGTTTTGTGACTGGGGAATTGAATATTCAAAAGCAGACAGAGAAAGCATTGTGGAACTTGGAGCGATCTTCAAAGAGACACTTAAAATGGTTTCTCCGTTTATGCCGTTTATCTCAGATCATTTGTATCATAAACTTTCAGGCACAACCCTTGAAGAAGGTGAGTCTTTGATGATCATGAATTTCCCAAAAGAAATAAAAAGAGATGAAGAAGCTGAAAAACTATTTGCTATTATCGAAGAGTCTATTACGGCACTTAGACGTGCAAAAGTAGTCATAGACATGGGTAACTCTAAAATTGACAAAGCATACATTAAACTTGATGCTCCGATAGACACAGAGATGGCAAAACCATTTATCCAAAAACTTGCAAAAGTACTTGAAATAGAATTTGTAGATGCTAAAGTAGCAGACTCCATTACTGATGTTTCTGATAATCTTGAAGTCTACCTCCCTACAGGTGAGATAGATATGACACCTATCATTTCTAAGCTTACTCGTCAAAAAGAGAAGTTGGAGAAAGAGATACAAAAACTAAACAGTATGCTCAACAATGAAAGATTTGTTGCTAATGCGCCAGAAGCGGTTATCGCTGAAAATAAACAGGCATTGGAAGATGCACAAAATAAGATGACAAAAGTATCTGCAGAACTTGATGGATTTGTTTCCTAATGCAAGAAATCATCAAATCAGCCTACGAAGCCCTACTTGCAAAAGAGTATGATAAAGCCTTAGAGCTCTATATTACGTTGGAAGCACAAAAAGAACCAACATCCTATTACTACCTTGGCTTTCTCTACTTTAAAGGGTTTGGAGTCAATCAGGATACTAAAAAGGCTTATGATTATTACTTAGAATCGGCAACAAGAGAAGTACCTGTAGCCCAGTTCGAAGTAGCCCTTATGCTTGAAAATGGCGAAGGTTGTGAAAAGAATGAATCAGAAGCAGCTTTCTGGTATGAAGAGGCGGCCAAACGTGGGAACATAGATGCCTTCAATAACCTTGGTGCCATGTTTAAAGAAGGTCGTGGTGTACTCCAAGACTATAAAAAAGCTTTTATACTCTTTTCAAAAGCAGCCAACGCAAACAATGCTAAAGCACAGTTTAATCTAGGTGCACTGTATGACATGGGGCTAGGATGTGAAGAGAATAAAGAAAAAGCCATAGAGTGGTGCAGAAAAGCAGCCTACCAAGGACACAAAATGGCCGAAGGTATCATTAAACGTATGCAACATGACGGACAGATTGTCTTTTAAACTTCTTTTAAAAACTTTTTTGAAAACGTCTCTGCATGAAGTGGCTTAGAGAAATAAAACCCTTGATAAAGAAGTTCTCCATCCAGTCCGAGCAGTAGCTCTTTTTGTTTCTGATCTTCGATCCCTTCTATTACTATCCGATAATTAAATTGTCTTCCTATATCCAAGATAGTAGAAACCAGCAGTAATTCCTTAGGGTTAGATTCTATATCTTGCACAAATGCCCTGTCTATCTTTAATGTATTAAAAGAAAGTCTTTTTAAATACGATAGCGATGAATACCCTATACCAAAGTCATCCACAGCACATTTAACGCCTTCTTTACGCAGCATGTTGATGATATCTTGTGTTGTATCAAAACTGTCTATAAGTGACCGTTCTGTGATTTCAATCATAATATCACTCGTATCTAATCCATTCTCTTTTAATTTTTTAAGGAACTTTCTTGCAAAATCTTTTTCTACCAATTGTTGAGCATTCACATTAATGGAAATATATTCAAGTTGCCAGATATTTTCTTTTTTCCACTGCACTATATGATTACATACAGTATCAAGTACCCACCATGTGATTTGCGACAGCATTCCCGCCTTGATAGCCAATGGTATAAAATCTATGGGAGACAATAATCCTTTTACCGGATGCTCCCATCGTATAAGTGCTTCGGCAGAAAAAAGTTTATCCTCTTTGATCGTAACTATCGGCTGAAAGAACATATCTAATTGATTCTTTTCAATGGCATATGCCAAGTCATGCTGAAGATCAAAAAGCTCTTTTTGCTTTCTATCCAAATCTTCATTATAATATGAGATATTGCTATTAGCTTTTTTTGCTTGATACATCGTGATATCAGCATGTCTGATGATCTCTTCTATGTTGGTATAGTTTGGCTCAATAAGAATAATACCTATGCTTGATTTTACATGTAAATGCAAGCTTTCAATAATAAAGGGATCTATAAAAATATTTTGTATTTTTTCTGAAAACATATCGGCTTTAGTTAGTGCTATATCTTCCTGGTGAGAGACATAAGGTACAACGATAATAAACTCATCACCACCTATTCGGCTTATATTGCATTCATGGCCCAAACTATAGATTAAACGTTCTGAGACACTCAAAAGTACTTCATCTCCTACTGTATGACCTAAAGAATCATTAATACCTTTAAATTGATTCAAGTCCATATAAAACAGGAGAGAAAACAACTCTTTGTGACTAGAAGAATTAATAAGTTTCTCCATATTGTTTTTAAAACCTCTTCTATTTAATAGTCCTGTAAGTACATCATGTTGTGTTAAATACTCTAACTCTTCTAATGCATTATGTTCTTTGGTTTTATCTTCTATCAGTCCTATTCCCTCAATAGAATTGTTAACTTTATTTGTAAAAGGAAATGCTTTTGATTCTATCCAGTAGTCTTTTCCTCCAATAGAAGTATAGGGCCCGACATAGGATTGCTGACCATAGATCAATGCATTTTTCATAGTGCTAATAGGTCTACGATCAGGAAGATGATTAAGATTTAAACCTATGATCGTTTCACGATCACTATCAAATAAACTATTTAACTGTTTGTTACAATCTATAATATTTAGATCTTTATCATAGGAAAATATACCAAGGGGTGCCTCTTTAAATAAATTGTGCAAAAGAGTCTTTTCTTCTTCGAGTTCTTTTATTCTGATCTCCTGAGTATAAGACGTTAAAAGCGTCATAACTTGTGTGATAAAATAAATGATTATCAGTATTGCCAATACATAGTGTAGTGGAATATCCAGAATGAGTATTGTTACAAGAAGAGGTACAATGATCAAACCATTGTATACAATGGCGACACGGATATCAGCAGACAATGATGTGGTTGCACCCGATGCCAATCCCACCAACACTGTTACAATAAAAAGTTGATAATATGCATCCACATAATGAATATAAACACAACCAAGAACAGTAAATAACACTGCTGTCATAAATGCACTTATTACAAATCTTTTATACCATACTGCTAGTGTATGTTTTTGATAATTATTTTTAAATTCAAAACTCTCTCTTAATCGGAATACAGAAAGACTCACCAATGCTATACTCCATAATACTATACTATAGGAAAATATAGGGTATAAAGCCAATGCAATAAGGCTACTTAGCGCAATAACTGTTTTAAGACTCTTCTCTGATAAAAGATACAGATTAGTAATAATGACCTTATCTACTGTTTGCAAATTTTTTATATAGTTTACTAGTGTTATAAAATTCATTTTGTATTATACATACTTTTTATAATTCATCTGCTGTTTTAACAATATCCAAACCAAAACGTTCCCGAAGTTTTTGAATCTCTTTGCTTAAGTTATATTCATCAAGATCTTCATCAAAATCCATTAATGAAAGGGTTTTTTTATGTTGGGAAGAAAAATTTGAAACACTCAGTGACAGTTTAATTGCTCCTTTGTCTAACTGTACTATCTCCGCATACATTTGTGTAAGCATTGACTTAAAAAGTTTCTCAGAAAATATCCGGTCAACAGTCAAAGTCTTTTTAGATCTTACCCCATACTCATAGCCTATCTTCAAATAATAAGAGGTAGGATTTGCTTCAATAGCCATTACCATATAGATGATATGCCTCGCCATGATCATAATACGTCTTTTGATCTCATTTGCATCATGGATCACATCAAAAGTACGACTTATACCTATGGATTTTCTTTCACTTCGGGTACTGATTCCCTCATTATCTGTTCCTGTTACACGTCTATAAAGTTGAATGCCTGGTTTTTTCCACGATTCAAACAGTGATTTATGCCGTTTCACATCTCCAAGCGTAGAGATATAATGTTCCCCTAATCTCTTTTGAAAGCCTTTTCCTATACCTGGAAATTCTTTTATAGGTATATTCTCTATATAAGCATCTATATCTTTTACTTCATATACTCCGTAAGGTTTGGCAGATTCTGTGGCCAATTTTGCGATCCATTTTGCTTTGGAAATGCCTATGGAAACAGGTATGTCAAAATGTTCCAGTATCTTTGCCTGCAGTTCTTTTGCAAATGCATACACCTCTTCCTCTTTTTTCCACCCACTCACATCTCCGAAAAACTCATCTATACTGTACTGTTCTACTTTGGGTATATGGGCTAACATAAAAGCATGTATTTTATGTGATAGTTTATGATAAAGCGGATAATCTGAAGGCACAACAGTCATATTTGGACAAAGCTGTAAAGCCTGAGCAATGGGCATTGCCGTCTTCACTCCAAAAGCTCTTGCCTCATAACTTGCCGTGGTCACAATGCCCCGTATCTTTTTTCTGCCCTCTATCTCATCTACAAAATATGACTCAAAGGTTTTTTTGCCCTGAGCTTGCGAGGAAATGCCCTTGGGGTGCTTATCACTGTAAAACACAGGAGTAACAAAGGCACCGGAATTCTCATTCATCAGTTTAATATAGGTTCTCTTTTTATTAAAGATCTCAAGGTTGCTTCGAGACCCCACACAGATAGGTATATGTTTAAGTGAATCATTGACACTTCTCTCCGCAGAAGCAAAAAAGCTATCTATATCTATATGTAAGAACAAACAAAACCCTTTTTTGGAAAGTATAACCATCTTTTAAATTTAGAGTGATTTATATGTCATATTGTCATAAAATATAATATTAATATATTACTATTTCTAGATATTTTTAATATATTTTTGGCATACTATACAAATGAGAATATCTAAGGGGAGAAGACTCAAATGAAAATCCTAAAATATATACTATTGGCAAGTATACTGTTTATTTTATGGGTAACAGAACCTTTATGGTTTAAAAAGTCTTATAATACCAATACAACCCCTACCGATACTTTCATTACAGAGCAAGATCAGGAAAGAAAGAAACTCTTGAAAGATGAAGCTGCAAAACTCAAAGCCTTAGAAGATAAATTTGGTCCAAAACCTTCTGTTGCTTACGGGACACGTATACCTCATGCACTCTCTATATACTGGGGAAAAACACTAAAATATCCTGACTCGCTTGAGGAAGAAAGATGTGAACCTGTCCGCCCAGGTGCACGTGGTTGGCAAATAGTATGCAGATATAGAGTCAAAAACCATATTGACCGTTTGGAATTAAGACAAGATACCTATATTATTAAAGATGGTGTTATTTTAAAATAACCCTATTTCTTTCGTCTAAACTACTTCAAACTTCCCCCCCCACTTTTTTTAGATTTTAAATTCATATTTAATTCATACTTAATTCATACAATGGTACATAGACAACTAGGCATATTTAGAAATAAAATTCTTCAAATATGCCCTTATCTTTAAATCACTATTTTCCTATACTTAGATCAACATTTGGCACTTAAAAAGGTAAGTCCAAACTCGAATTTGGACTCGGTGTTGAGAAACTTGTTTAAGTGACTCAGAATGTATAAACATGTTAAGATCTAGACTTCCCTATTAAGCCTAGATCTTTAACTTCACACTATTCCCCAATATATTATCCCCACACTAAGTAAATACCCAGATATAATAAACTTTAACTAATAGTAAAGTATAATTAAACATACGAAGGAAAATGTTTGATCAAAATAATTAAAAAACTATTTACTGAAACAAAGGAAAAAAAATATACTCCTGATCCTCCGGGTAGAACTTTTAAGAGGATCCTGACAGGTAGATATTTTGGTTGTGAAGATGTGACTGCTGATGCTGCTAAGATAGCACAAGCCAAACAATATAAAATAGACCAGATACGTGAACTTGAACTCATGCCTATGTATGTCAAATATACCTATAAAAAAACCAAAGAAGCCGACCATGATAAAGAGATAATTTCTGCATATGTCGCATTTCAGAAAGAAGTACTTGCCAAAAAGTGGAATATGATTCATGTGACCGAAATTTCATTCACTATCAATCATGATGATTTAGATGAATTTGAACAAATGTCAGGTGTAATGATAAGTAAAGACTTTAGAGACTTAACACCCAATAATGATACCCCTTCTTATCAGGGTGAAGAGAGAAGAAAAAATAAAAGGAATGATTAAAAAATGATGAAAAGTTTATTATTAGTATGTCTATTGTCAGGAAGTATCTTGGCCCAAAATGTTTCTTCCGAACAAGATCAGATTGAAAAAAATGATACCCTTACAGTCCATAAACCAAGCAATACAAGAACTGGCACTATAAAAGAATTTTATGACAATGGTAAAGTTAAATCATCCATACCCTATAGAGGCGATAATATACATGGTACCATAAAAGAGTATTATGAAACAGGTAAATTCATAGTAAAAGTCTCCTATAAAGATGGTATCTTACATGGTATACTTAAAGAATATTACCCTACTGGTAAGCTTCGAGTTGAAATACCATTCAAAAATAACATCATAGATGGTATGTTTAAAGCATATTATCCTACTGGTAAACTTCGATATAAAACACCATTTAAAAACGGAAGAAAAGATGGTATTGGAAAAGTCTATAATCCTACGGGTAAAACAAAGACCGTACTCTTCAAAGATGGTATCTATAATGGTTTGATAAAAATATATTCTGAAACTGGGAAACTTCTCATAGATATAACTATTGAAGATGGAAAAGTAATAAAAAACAAGTAATAGTAGAAAAATCACAAACAAAGTAAAAGAATGACAAGAATAAAAAAAATATTAATCACCAATGATGATGGCTTTGACTCTAAAGGACTTTTAGCACTCGTTGAAGCACTCAAACCTTTAGGGCATGTTACCGTTGTTGCGCCTACAACCGAAAAGTCTGCCTGTGGACACTCATTGACACTGACTAGACCATTACATTTTGTAGAACTCAAAGAAGACTTTTACAAACTTGATGACGGTACCCCCACTGACTGTATCTTTCTCTCACTAAATAAACTTTTTAAAGAAGATGAAAAACCTGATATTGTTATTTCAGGTATCAACATAGGTGCAAATATGGGTGAAGATATCACCTACTCTGGAACCGCATCTGCTGCTATGGAAGCCGTACTTCAAGGTATCCCTGCCATAGCCATCTCACAAGTCTATAGAAGTGATGGAGAGAGCATTAGGAATTATGGTTATCAGTTGGCACAGGAGAGTATCCTTTCTCTGGTCAAAAAGATCTTCTCAGATGAGTTTCCCCTGCCTGAACGTAAATTTCTCAATGTCAATATCCCTCCTATTCCCTCTTCGCAATGTAAAGGATTCAAAGTCACCCGTGCAGGCAATAAAAAGTACGGTTTCCACGCAGAAGTACATCATAACCCAAGAGGTGCTGAGTACTACTGGATAGGACTGCCAAGACTGGAATGGATGGAAACAAAAGGACACGTGACTGATTTTGAGGCGATAAATGACAATTATGTATCCATTACCCCAGTGCATCTTGATATGACCTCACATGATGATATTAGTGCTTTACAGGAATGGATCTAAGCATGAGATTTGAACGTTGTCGTATGCTCTTCGGAGATGCTGACTTTGAGAAACTACAAAGATCCAAGATACTTATATTGGGTGTTGGGGGTGTTGGATCTTATGCCCTGGACTGTCTTTACCGTTCTGGAGTCTCTGACATTACCATTCTTGATTTTGATATCTTTGATGAGACCAATCAAAACAGACAGATAGGTTCTGAGGCTGTAGGTGAAGTAAAAGTAGAAAAACTTCAAACGCTTTACCCTGGTGTAAAGATCATCAATCAACGTATGGATATGGCATGGGTAGCAGCATTTGACTTTGATCCTTATGACCTTGTCATAGATGCAGCAGACACAACAAAAGTCAAAATAGAAGTAGCCAAAAAGTGTTACAAAAAACTCATTATGGCTCTGGGTTCAGCCAAACGCTATGATACAAACAAAATAGAAGTGGCTTCCATCTGGAAAACCCATGGCGATGCCCTCGCACGTAAGATACGCAATGAACTTAAAAAAGCAAAGTTTGACAGAAATTTTTTAGTGGTCTTTTCTCCCGAAGAAGACAAATGCAAAGAGAAAGGTTCTTGTGTTGCAGTAACAGGTGCAGTTGGATTAACAGTTTGTTCTGAAGCGATAAAGAAGATAATAAAATAATAGTGAGTAAGTGTATTACTTTTTATCTCCCGATCTATACCGGGAGTTTTCTTACAATCTATAGAGTAAAACAGCAGAAATGTATACTGTATATACACCTAACATAATTGGTAAAAGTCTATCATCATTTATAATTCTGTCTCGTATATTCCACATTTTTTTGCTCCTTTTAATTGATAAACATGATACTAAATAAATGTCAAGTTTTTGTCAATAGAAGATAAATATAAAAAGAATTTTGAAGTAACGCGAGGGAGCCCTCACGTTTTAAAAGAAGTACTATTTAAGTTTTCTGTTTCTAGCTGCAAGCACGGTCAAGACAAAGAGTCCTGCTACTGCATAGTAGATCCACATAGGGATAGGCACAGGATCTCCGGCTGCATATGAGTGAAGTCCTGAAAGATAATAGTTTACTCCAAAGTATGTCATAAGTACTGTTGAGTATGCCCATGTAGATGCTGCATTGTAAATGAAGTTTGACTTCAATGCCGGTATAAATCTTAAGTGCAGTACTACTGCATAGATGAGGATGGTTACAGCCGCCCAAGTCTCTTTTGCATCCCAACCCCAGTAACGTCCCCAAGATTCATTTGCCCAGACACCGCCAAGGAAGTTTCCTATCGTAAGAAGGAAAAGTCCTATGATGAGTGACATTTCTGAAAGGTTGGTAAGCTCTTTAATGGAACGGTCGATGTTATCGTTGCCTTTACCTCTTAAGATATAAAGTATCAATACTAAAAAAGATAAGATCGATCCTAGTCCAAAGAAACCATCTCCAGAGATGATCGTAGCAACATGAATCATAAGCCAGTAAGATTTAAGTACCGGTACAAGGTTTGTGATCTCTGGGTTGATGAAGTTCATATGTGCCACACCCATAGTGATACCCGCGAGTATCGCTGTTCCTGCTAACGCAAAAGGTGAGCGTCTTGCCAAGACAATCCCTGCAAATACAGTAGATGCTGCGATAAATACGATGGACTCATAGGCATTTGACCATGGTGCATGATCTGCAATGTACCAACGGATACCAAGCCCTACAATATGCATAGCAAACCCAAAGACCAGTACTGCAATGGCTACACGCATGATCCACTTCATAGGGAAGGCTGGTTTGATCACATTAATAAATGCTAAGATCAAAAGAATAAGCCCTAAAAGTAGGTACAGAGGAACCAGTTTTCCAAAGAGTCCAAACTTATTGTATTTGATCTCCATATCTATACGATCTTGAGAAGGGATCACTTCTGAACCATACTTCTCCTGGTAATTACGTATGCCTCTTAAAGCAATGTTCGCATTTGCCCAGTTTCCTGTTTTTAAACCCTCTGCGATCTTTTGGAAGTAGGCAGCAATACTGATACGTACCTCTTCACCTTCTTTTTGTGGATACTCCTTAATAGCATCCATCGGTGCCATCCACTTGTTACTCACATCATTTGGTTTAGGATAGATACGTAAAAGCGAACCCTGGTATGCCATAAATGCAACATTGACTCTCTCATCGATTTTTATAAGCTCTTTGTCGTACTGTGACTTTTCAAGAGGCTTTTTCTTACTTGCCTCTGTGACTGCATCAAATATTTTATAAGACCCCTCACCCTTGGTAAAGAAATCAGAAAATCTCGCAAACTTTTCACTTTCTGGCAATCCCAATATCACTGCTATTTTTTTATGCCCTATTTTGACCATAGGCACAGATTGGTAAAGTTCTGGTTGCATGATCATTCCAAGCAGCATTTGTGTCGGTTCAACATTGTAAAGTGCAGATCTTCCTGTAACTTTTGCTATCACATCATGTGCCACAGTATCCATAGGTTTCATACGTCCCTGATGATCCTGTACCGCTAACTTACCAAAATTACGTGTATGCATTTTGTCATAAGACTGTATTCTCTCAAGTAGCCCTTCATCTATATTAGGTGAAGCTGCATTGAGGTTATGTGGGGCAAAAGCCATAAGTGCTATCATTACAAATGCAGCAACACCTGACTGTAACTTCCTTGTATTTTTAAGAAGCTTTCTAAATCTGCTTGATGGGGAGAAAAGATTCCATATCATTCCAAGTGTAAGAAGTATATACCCTATGTATGTTGGCCATGTTCCAGGGTCATGGTTTACAGAAAGTACAGTTCCTTTCTCATCTTGATCGTATGAGGATTGGAAGAAACGGTAATTTCTATGGTCTAAAATGTGGTTCATATAGATCTTGTATGGCATGTTAATATTTTGCTCTTTATCTATAAGTACTACATCACTGGAGTAAGATGATGGCGTCATCGAACCAGGGTAACGCTCAAGTTTAAAGTCCACAAGCTTGATCTCAAACGGTACATCTATGATCTTCGCACCTATTCGCATATCGACATGCACACCATCAAGCTCTATATGCTCTGTACGTCCTTGTCTGCCGCTAAATGGCTGGGTAATGACTGTCTTGCTTTTATCACCTACAGATACCTTCCATCTCATGAACTCTGGTTTTCCACTTTGTGTTTTAATGTCATGTGAATCCCATATAAGTGATGCATTTTTATGTATATCCTTTAACACAATAGCATTGGATCCAAATTGGTACAGCATTCTGTTTTTGAAAACATTATCGCCCCCTTTAAGTTCTCCTGAGCTTTTGTCATTCATATTCAAAGTTTTAACGATAAACGGGAAATTCAGTTTCAAAGTATCACCATCATCTTTTATAAGAAAAGTAGGTTTATCTGTTAAAGCATCTACATTGTAGCCAACATAAAAGCTTCCAAAGTCTTTTCTTTCACCATCTGTTATGTAGTAGAACTCACCCCTTTTTCCACTAGATATCTTAAGTTGAAGTATCTTTTTCCCGCCTTCTTTAACAGAAATAAGTTCTTGATGTGCTGTAGGAAAATACTCTAAAAGTTCTACTTTTACCTCTTTATCATCCATATCAACTTTATAATTCATACTATTAGCAGTCATACTTGAGAAAAAGAGTGCCTCTTCGAGAGTCGCACTTTTTTCACCTTTAACCACATGCATCTGCAATACTTTCTCAGCAGAAACCATAGAAGAACTAGCCGCACCTTCACGGATGTGCATCACACCTTCATAACCAATATAACGTGTGACAAGAGCACCAATGGCAATGACAAGAAAAGAAAAGTGGAAAAGAAACACAGAGGGTTTTGTCTTATAAGACTTAGACTTGATGATCTGATAGACCAATATAGCTACAAAATAGGCAAGGAATACCTCAAACCATTGTGCTTTATAGATGAGTGCCTGTGCAGTTTGTGTACCATAGTCATTTTCTATAAACGTTGCGGCAGCAACCAATGCACCAAACAAAAACAACATCAACACTGCCATTTTCATGGAAAAAATATGTTTCATTCCCTATATCCTTGTATCATAATATCAAAGATTATAGCCGATGTTTGCTAACCCCATGTTAATTGGGATTATTTATCTCTTATTATAAATAAATCAGCATGGAGTGTTACTTTAACTCACCCCAAGAGTCACCCACAGAAACAGAACACTCCAAGGGTACGTCAAGCTCCAGGACATTTTCCATGGTATGCACAAAACGTTTACTAAGCGCTTCTACTTTCTCTTCTTTGACTTCGAAGATGAGTTCATCGTGGATCTGTAAGAGCATGAAAGCATCAAGGTTTTCATCGGCTATCATAGCATCTATCTGATTCATAGAGAGTTTTATGAGGTCTGCTGCTGAACCTTGAAAAACAGTGTTTACTGACTCACGCATAAAGGCTGCTTTTTGCATACCATTTGCTGCTTCATAGTCAAAAATACGTCTTCTTTTTAAGATGGTCTCTACATAACCGTCTATCTTCACGCGTTCCTGTATGCCTTCCAAAAAGTTCTTCACTGTTGGAAATGATGCAAAATAGTTGGTGATGATCTCTTTGGCCTCACCCGTGCTAATGCCAAGTTCATCAGAGAGTTTCTTAGGACCCATTCCGTAAAGAAGTCCAAAGTTCACAGACTTTGCAAAGCTTCTTTTCTCTTTCGCTTTTTCTTCACCAAACAGTATCGTTGATGTAGCCAAGTGGATATCTACACCTGTATTAAAAGCTTCAAGGAGTGCCGCATCTTTTGAAAAGTGTGCAAGTAGACGCAACTCTATTTGAGAATAATCTATAGAGACCAGTTTATAACCCTCTTTAGCTATAAATGCCTCTCTTACAGAACGTCCTAAAGCAGAGCGTACCGGAATGTTCTGTAAGTTAGGATCACGCGAGGAGAGACGACCCGTAGCCGTTCCTGTCTGTCCAAAAGAGGTATAGATACGACTCTCATCATCTGCATTTGCCAACTTTAACAATGGATCTACATAGGTCGAGAGTATTTTTTGATATTCTCGATAGGAAAGTATCTTTTCGATCACAGGGTGCTCACCAAGCAGTCCTGAAAGTACAGCTTCATTCGTACTGTATCCTGTCTTTGTTTTCTTACCGCCTTTTAGGCCTAATTTTTGAAAAAGTATCTCTCCGAGTTGTTTAGGTGATTTGATGTTAAACTCAGACTCAGACAATGTATATATCTCATCGGTTAATGTCTTCAAGTCTTCAGAAAGTGTTTTTTGGAGTTTTAAAAGCACTGAGGGGTCTATCTTGATACCTAAACGTTCCATGCGCATGAGCACAGTCATAAATGGATACTCTACATTTTTCGCTTCACGCAGAAGATGGGTTAAAGAAGAGAGTTCCATCTTCTTTTTGATAGCACCATAAAGCAGGAAAGTCATCCATGCATCTTCTGCCGCATAAAATGTTGCATCAGATATGGCAACAGCTGAAAAGTCTTCACCTTTTTTTACCATCTCTTTAAACGGTTTCATCTCATATTTAAAATACTGTTTTGCTAAAGTATCCAATCCCACTTTTGTTCCGGGGTTTGAAAGCCAGGCCATGATCATCGTATCTGCATAAGGTACGACAGGTGAAAAATCATACTGGTTAAAAAGTAAAGAGAAATCAAACTTTAAATTTTGTCCGACTATCTGATGTTTCAGCAGTTTTTTCAGCGCAGCTAAGGCATCTTCCAAACTTACCTGATCTTCCACACCCAAATAACTGTGTCCGACAGGTACATAATAGGCCTTATGCACATCAAAACAAAATGAATATCCTACCATTTTGGCTACTTTGGTATCTAGGCCTGTCGTTTCAGTATCGAATGCAACGACAGCATCGGTATCTATGCCTTCTATCACTTTGTCTAACTTTTCTTTACTGTCTAATGTCACAGATTCAAAGGAAAGTGTCGCTTTTTTAGGTTTTGCAGTCTCAACCACTATCTCTTCCATGCCAACCTGTGCCTTTTTTATCGCTTGTTTCATCTCATAATGTTCAAACTCTTCAAGCAGGCAGGAAAGATAATTCTTATTTTCAAACACAAAACTTTCAACATCGACATCTTTAAAAACATCTGTTCTCATCGTGACAAGTTCACGTGATAAAAAAGCTTTCTCTTTACTCTCTAAAAGAAGATTTTGTATACGAGGAGTACCACAGTTTTCCAAGTCATCATAGATGGCCTCAAGTGTATGGTACTGGTTAATGAGCTTAGACGCCCCTACTTTTCCTATGCCTTTTACGCCAGGGACATTATCGGAAGAGTCTCCAAGTATGGCTTGAAAATTGATAAAATCTTGCGGTCTCACACCAAATTTATCGACACAGGCCTGCTCATCTACCACTGCACGCTTCACAGAATCATACATCTCTACTTTGCCATCTTCTATCATCTGATAAAGATCTTTATCATGTGAGACTATGCGGACTTTCATGCCTTTTTCTTTAGCAAACTTTGTCACTGTTGTGATAACATCATCTGCTTCAAATCCTTCACGTGAAAGATTGGCAAAGCCCATCTCCTCTATCCACTCTATGGCAATAGGAAGTTGTTTGACAAGGTCATCAGGTGCAGGGTCACGATTTGCTTTATATTCCGGGTAGATGTCATTTCTAAATGTCTTTCCCTTGGCATCTAAAGCAAAAACCAAATAATCCGTACTGTGATCACGATGCAAAGCATGTACCAAGTTGGCAAATCCTGTAAGTAATCCTGTTGGGAATCCTTCAGAATTACGTAAAGGGGGAAGTGCAAAATAAGAACGGAAGAAGAAACCAAAGGTATCTATAATTGTGATAGTTTTCAAAATAAGCCTAGTTTTTTATGTATTTTAGCCTATTCTCTTTTAGAAATACTTTCATAATAATTATATTGAGTGATTAACTTTGCATTAATATATATGATGTTATTCTTTTGTACTATACTAGATAAAGCCAAACTGTCTGCAAAGATAGCTGGGTTACTCACATGAACACTTTATATCATTGATGAAGTAGACTAACGTGAACCCCTGATGATTGCATCCCAAACATATGGATATAGAAGAATGATTAAATCAGTAAAAACCACCCCTAAAAATGCGCCGGCACCACCGGTAAATGAATCTAAAAAATTTACACAGCAAGACGTTGACCTTGCGAAAACACCCCTCTTTTTCCCTGAAGGTTTTGAAAAGAT
>Ga0164313_10001350_pt1 | contig 21661 bp, 1 predicted proteins | sample GuaBasSedimGuay4_FD_113735 | JGI IMG/M metagenome (GOLD analysis project Ga0164313, IMG submission 113735) | Subseafloor sediment microbial communities from Guaymas Basin, Gulf of California, Mexico - Guay4, Core 4569-4, 0-3 cm | ecosystem: Environmental > Aquatic > Marine > Hydrothermal vents >... | reverse complement strand
TCACCCAGGCGAATCAGGGTTTTCCCGGCGATCAAGTGATGATCTGCACCGATGGATCCCTCAGGGTTGAGCGCAAGTAACCGGAGAGATTCCAGCCACTCCCGCCCTGCCGCCTCGAGATCGCCGCTCCGCCGATGGATGTCCCCGGTGATGTGATGGAGCTCGGCCAACTGCTCGTTGATGCGCGGGCTCGGATCGATGGCCCGTTGTTGTTCCACAACCCGCCGCGACTTTTCCAAGAGCTCACACGCCTCGATCGTTCGGTTCGACTGCGCTGAGATCACCGCCAAGACCTGAAGTGATCGCACGTATTCGGGGTTCCGCCGACCGCCCTGGCGTTCCCAAAGCTCGACCACCTCATGAAGGACGCGTTCCGCTTGGTCCGTCTCGCCCAAGGCATTGAGAACCTGGGCGCTTTGAGCCATGGAATCAAGGATCCTGTTTGGTTTGTCGGGTTCGGATTGAATGATGCCCAACGCCTGCGCCGATATCTCTCGAGCGTCGTCGAATTCGCCACGTCTCAGCGCAATAATTGCGAACAATTGGCGGGATCGGATTTCCTGCAACCTCTTCGGATTCTCCGAAAAATGCAGGTTTCTCTGATTCCAGGGGAGAATCAGTTTTGACTCGTCGGAAGCCCTATCCAATTCCCCCATGGCCAGATGCAATTGTGCCGAGGCAAACAGCATCTCAAGCTGCCATTTCAGATTGTCCGAAGCAAATATATACCCGCCGAGAAACTTGGCCGATTGATCGTACTCGCCGCGGAGAAAGTGCAAAGACCCAAGACTCAATCGGAGGTCGTCAAAGTTGGCGGTCTGACTGAGTTTAACTATTTCGAGCGCCGCCATGATGGAGTCAATGGCCTGGCTCAGATCGCCGGACAACCGCTGGATCTCAGCTAACTTGCGGAGTGCCGACCATTCAAGGAGTGAAATGTCTTGATTGCCGCTGTAGAGATCTACGGCCCGTGTTAGAAACGAGAGAACCTCTTCTGAATCAGAATTTTGCACAAACTCGAGAAAGGCTCGTACGGTCGTGAGTTCAGCGACGCGGATGTTGTCTTCTCCAACCGCCTGCACCGTGATTTCGGTGGCTCTTTCGAGGTGTGCCTCAGCTTCTTCAAACTCCAGTTGTCCCAGATTGACCAACGTCAGGAGTATGTGGCTCCTGGCGACTTCCAGGTCGTCGGCTTCTGTTCCGGTTCGCTCGACCGCCATCACCTCCCGCAAGACCGCCAAAGAACGATCGAACTGACCAACTCCATAAAAAATCGCGGCTAGATCGTTGAGGAGTGGTCTCTCTTCGGGGCGGACCGATCCGAAGACTTCCCTTCGCATTTCAAGCGCTTCGGTGGCGAGTTCGCCACTGCGCGATGTGTGACCGATCGCAAAAAAGCCACGTGCCAGCAGGGTCAGCTGGTCACTCCTGAGACCCGGATCGGCGGAGAGCCGTTTCTCGATCTGAGAGAGATTCTTCCAAAGCACCGAACTGAGCGGTGTCTCGTTGTCCATGGTCCATCGGGCGAGGTCCACCGCAAACAGGTCGGCAGAGAAGTCCGCCATTTTCTCGGCGCGATCCCGCTGATAGCTGATCCTGCGATTCTGCCTCAACAACGTGATCACCGAACCCAGCACCAGCACGACGACAAGAACCGACACCACCACTGCCGCCGTGTGCCGGCGCACAAACCGACCCACGCGGTAGGCCAGGGTGCCGCGCCGCGCATGCACCGGCAGACCGTCCAGGTGTCGTCGCAGATCGGCTGCCATCTCGTCCACCGAGACGTACCTCTGATGCGGCTCTTCACGCAACGCCTTGAGGACTATGGCGTCCAGATCACCACGCAAGCGCCGGTTGAAGTTTCGGGGATAGTGGCCATTCAACCGCAGCACCTCACTGGGCGCCGTCGGCTCTACGGTCAACTCATGTTCCATGGCCGTCGGTGAGAAGCTGTCATAGTCCCTTGGGAGCGTCCCGGTGAACAGACGGTAGAGCACGACTCCGAGAGAGTAGACATCGGATCCGGTTGTGAGGACCTGACCGCGGATCTGCTCCGGACTGGCGTAGGCGGGACTCATCGGCCGCAGACCGGTGCGCGTCAGGTCACCGTCGAGGGGGCTTCCACCTGGATCGAGCAGCTTTGCGATGCCGAAGTCGAGCAGCTTGGGAATACAGTCCTCGGTTACCAAAATGTTGCCGGGTTTGAGATCGCGGTGAACGACGAGGTTCCGGTGGGCGAAGGCCACCGCCTCACAAACATCGAGGAAAAGCTCGATGCGATCACGAAGACCGAACTCATGATCATCACAGAAGCGATCGATCTCTGTACCATCGACGTACTCCATCACGAGATAGGGAAGCCCGTCGGCGGTCGTTCCCCCATCGAGCAGTCGAGCGATCTTCGGGTGTTCGAGTCCGGCGAGGATCTGACGCTCCGTCCGAAATCGGCGTAACTGGCGAGAGTCCACCATCCCTGGATGGAGGAGCTTGAGCGCCGCCTGCTTTTCGAACTCATCGTCGGCGCGACTCACCCGATAGACCGACCCCATCCCACCACTACCGATGAGAGCTTCAAGGCGATAGGCGCCGACCATGGTGCCGGGCAGCGGCCCGCCCATCATTGGGAGGCCGCTCACAAAACTCTCGGGAATTTGTGCCGCGCCCTCTTCGCCGGCCAGAAGATCTGAAACCTCGTCGCGAAGTTCACGATCAACGCCGCACGAATCTCGTATGAAGGCAGAACGATCCGCTGCGTCCATCTCGAGAGCCGCTCCGACGATCGTTCTGACCTGCTTCCAGCGCTCAGGTCGCATCCGGCTCGTCCCCCGATATCTCACGGTAGAGCCACAGCCTGGCAACCCGCCAGTGGCGACCCACCGTTCGCTCGGAACAGCCGAGAACATTCGCGACCTCTTCGTTGGTGAGACCGCCAAAGAACCTGAGTTCGACAGCCAGGGCGTTCTCCGGCTCCATCTCTTCGAGACGATCCAGCGCCCGGTCGAGATCAAGCAGGTCGATTGCTGGCGGGCTGATTCCCAACTGCGGCAGTTCCACCGTCACCCGCTCGCCCCAATCACGCTTGCGTGCGCCCTTCTCCCGGGCATGGTCAACAAGAATCCGCCTCATCATGCGGGCAGCCATGGCGAAGAAGTGCTGCCGATCCCGGTATCGGATCCGTTTCAATTCCAACATCTTGAGAAAGGCCTCGTTGACCAGCGCGGTGGGCTGGAGGGTGTGGTTGCGCCGTTCCCCGTTCATCAACTCGCCGCCCAGGCGCCGCAGCTCGTTGTATACCGCTGACCAGAGTTCATCCCGAGCGGCCTCATCACCCTGAGTCCACAGAGACAGCAGCTCGGTCACGTTCCCATCGGAAGATTCCAACATCCGATCGATTCTAGCAATGTCAGTTGAACGCCTAGTCTTCCCAGCTTTGGGTAACCGATAGGAGATGTAATTCACGGTGGTGTCTGTCTTCTTGCACCGAATCCGCCTACTGAAGCAGTGACGTGTTTGAACGCTGACGAGTGTTGCGAGTTGATCCGAGGTCGCTGGACAGGTGGTTCAGGGAGAGGTTCCTTCAATGATGAGTCTGACGCATCGTATTCAGGTTTACCGACCGATCGCCTCGCAACAGTTTCGTTTCCTCGTTGGAGCGGTCTGTTTGTTGCTCCTGTTCCCAGGAGCCGCAAACGCCTGGGAAATGGAGGCGGGCCAAACCGTCCTGCCCGTCACAACGACCGGCAGTGCCTTTCAGACTGTGCTTTTTCAATCAGGATTCTCAGAGATACCATTGGTATTCGTTATGCCCACCATGGAGGGCACAGAACCCACGTCCATTCGGGTTCGCGACGTCTCAGCAACGGGCTTCGAGCTTGTGCAGGTCGAGGCACCGGCCGCGGATGGTCCCCATGAAGCCATGACGGTCGACTGGGTCGCGGTTACGCCCGGCAGCCACTCACTGCCGGATGGGACGCTCGTCGAGGCCGGCCTGGTGAGCGTCAGCGACATTCAACACGGGACCGGGCCTACCGACACCGAGTCGTGGCACGCTCTCACCTTCTCCTCGACGTTCACCGCCACTCCGGTCGTACTGGCCGCCCTCCAAACGATGACCAACGAGGAAGCCACGATCCCGGAACAAGCGTCGCAACCATTCCTCGTGGTTGGCGTTCGAAACGTCGCCACGACCGGCGCCGACATTGCGCTCGAACGCTGCGAAGCCGCCGCAGGAACAGTCAGCGCTGCAGAAGATGTTGCCTACCTGGCGATCGAGGCTGGCGCCGCCGAGTCTTTCACAGATGATGCAGCCGCAACTATCACGTATGAAACCGCCGCAACGACCGACACGATCAAGGGTGTTGATAACGGCTGCTACCTAACCAGCTTCAACAACACCCACTCCTCAACGCCTTTGGTCATCGGTCACCAGAACCGACATGACGGCGGTGACGGCGGTTGGCTTCGACGCTGCACCGTCGACACCGTGGGCGTCGAATTCACCATCGACGAGGACACCTACCGCGATACCGAGCGCAGTCATACCGCCGAGGCGGCAGGGTTTGTTGCCTTCTCAGCCCCGTTCTTTGCGACCTTTGGCGGTGGACCGGTCGTGCCGACCGTAGCCTTCGCCGCTTCGACGTTCTCAGAGGATGAAGAGGACACCACATACAACCTGGCCGTTGAACTATCCGAAGCGGCATCAAACGACGTGACCGTAGATTTCGTCACTGCCGATCTCACTGCAACGGCCGGCAGCGACTACACCGCCACGAGTGGGCAGCTCATCATCATCGAGGGCCAACTCAGCGGCCAGATCCCGATCTCTATTCTCGAGGATTCGATCTTCGAAGGCGATGAGCAGTTCAAGGTGACCCTCAGCAACCCACAAGGCGCGACCGAGGGCGCGATCTTCGAGACGACGGGTACGATCATCGAGGATGATGCCGAACCGCAGGTTTCTTTTTCGGCCAACGACTACGTCGTCGACGAAGCTGATTCTGTGTACCCATTGAACCTCACCCTCTCTCACGCGTCTACCACCGCAACCTCGGTGGACTGGACCGTCACCGACACCACGACAACCCAAGGGCTTGACTACGTCGAAACTGGCGGTACGGTCAACTTTCCGGCTCTCGCCACCTCGGCAGACATCGCTTTCACGATCATCGATGACGCCGACGCCGAAGGTGACGAAACAGCCCAGCTCTCGTTTGGCATCGCATCGGGGCTCATCATCGGCTCACCGAGTACGGCGACGCTCACCATCACGGACAACGACAGCCCAGCCACCGGTTGGGCAATGGCCGCAGGGGCGGTGCTCCTTCCCGCCACGACGGATGGGAGCGCATTTCAGACTATTGCGTTCGACCAGCCATTCAACGAGGTGCCGCTCGTGTTCGCGATGCCCGGATCCGAAGGGACCGATCCGGCCTCGATCCGGATTAAAAACGCCACGGTCGCAGGTTTCGACGCCGCCCAGGTTGAAAGCCCAAATGCGGACGGCGACCACGAAGCTCTGACCATGAACTGGGTCGCGGTGACACCCGGCGAACACGAGCTGCCGGACGGCACGTTGCTCGAAGCGGGTTCGGTATCCACCTCCGCCGTTCAGCACGGCAATGATGTCGTTGGAACAGAGTCGTGGGACGGCATAGCATTCACAACGTCGTTCTCGGTCGCACCCATCGTGCTCGCCCAGCTCCAGACCATGGCCAACGAAACCGCCGCCGTGCCCGGCGAAGCGTCCCAGCCCTGGCTGGTGGCCGCCATCAGAAATGTCGCCGCCACCGGTGTCGACGTTGCTCTGGAACGCGCAGAGGTCGCCGCAGGAACGGTTGCTGTTCCCGAGACGATCGCCTACCTCGCAATCGAAGCCGGCGCCGCCGAGTCCTTCGACGCAATTGATGCATCGGCCGTGGAGTACGAGACCTTCGCCACAGTGGACTCGATTGTCGGGTGGGGCAACGGTAGTTGTGTCACATCGGGCTTTTTAAACGTCTATTCGGTGGCGCCCCTACCAGTCGGGCATCAGAACCGGCACGACGGTGGTGATGGCGGTTGGCTCCGAATGTGCTCGCTCACCGCGACCGAGGCGGGCTTCTGGATTGATGAAGACCAGTACCGCGACACCGAGCGGAGCCACACCACCGAAGCTGCGGGTGTGGTCGTCTTCTCCCGCCCCTTCCACGCGGTATTCGGCGGACCGCCAGCCACACCGACCATCCAGTTCGAGCTGAGCAGCGACATAGTGAGCGAAGATGCCGGTTCGATCACCATCAATGTCGTGCTCTCGGCGGTGGCCGCAGGAGACGTCGCAGTCGATTACGCGACGGCTGATGACTCCGCGGTCATGCTCGGCGACTACCAACCCAAGAGCGACACTCTCACCATCCCACAAGGACAAACAGGCGGCTCGATCGTCGTTGATATCGTCAACGACGGAACCGTTGAGAGTGATGAAACGTTCTTCGTGAACCTGACGAATCCCGTCGGCGCCGATGCCGGCACGACCATGTCCATCACCGTCACGATCACCGACGATGACACGCCACCGCTGCCGGTGATCGAGTTCGCACAAGCAACCCACTCGGTCAACGAAGGGAATGGAACCGTCTCACTCGACGTCACCCTTTCAGCGGTCGCGCCAACCGACGTCACGATCGACTACGCAACAGCCGATGACACAGCGGTCGCCGGGCAGGACTACACGGCCGAGACCGACACGCTCACCATTCCGCAGGGCCAGATCACCGGAATGATCGACATCGACATCAACGACGACGGGAACGCTGAAGGTGACGAGACCTTTCTCGTCAACCTGGCCAACCCTGTCGGTGCGACGGAAGGAACGATCCTGTCCGCCACCGTTACGATCGTCGACAACGAACCGAGCACTACCACCACCATGGCGTACTCGGTCTCCACGGATACCTCGGACCTGCTCGAAGGAAGCGTGTCCATCACGATCATAAGCGGCGTCGCGACATTCTCAGGCGACACGGAGGAGTTCTCCCCCAAACGCGGTGAGAGACTCACATACGGTACAAGCGATACATCCTACATCCAAGACTGTACAGACAGCGTCACCTGCACGGTGTTGCTGGCAGACGGTTCAGTTCCCCCGGACAGCGGGCCTGTCACCGTGGCGGGGCTGTACTACGAGTTCCCCTCGATCGCCTCGGCACTCACCGGCGCGGCGAGCTTCCTCGGCACAACCGACCTTGTGGCGAACGATCTCGTGCTGGAGTTTGTCTGCTACGGCGGCGGAACAGCCGACACGCAAGCCATCGACATCGACGGCTGGAACACCGGACCCGGCAACGAGCTCATCATGCAAGGGGCTCTGAGTGAGCGGCATGCCGGCAAGTGGACCGACTGGGCGTACCGGCTCGAGACGAGCGGCGCAGCTGCCTGTATCCGTTCCACCACGGGCGATCTCATCATCGATGGGCTCCAACTCTATTGCACAGACGATCCGGCCACCGATGTCACCGGGATACTGCTCGACGGCGCAGCGGTTACCGGCACTGTCAGCATTTTCGATAGTCTCATTCGCCTCGATGGCGCAACCGGGGCCGGTGCACGGCTCGGCGTTGCAGCGCCCGCGGTAGGCACCCTCGATCTGCACAGCCGTAACACCATCATCTGGGATCTCGGTTCCGGCACAGATCGACACGCCGGTTTCTTGCTCGAAGACGACTCGGTGACCGCTCGACTTGCCAACGCGACCATCGATGGTGGCAACCACGGGATCCGGCAGACGGCTGGAACCGTGGTCGTCACGAACACCCTGGCCATGAACTCGACCTCCACCGACTTCTCAGGTCAATTCGACCCGGTTTCTCGAAACAACGCTTCCTCGGACACGACGGCACCTGGAAGCTTCGCCGAGCACAACGTGGTTTCGCCGTTTGTAAACGCCTTGGCAGGCACGACGGCCGACCGGCATCTCACGTGTGATCCCTTCGCAGCCGCAACGATCACCGGCGTCGCTACGGGCGGTGACTGGGCCGCACTTTTCGACGGGAACCCGCGAACCCTCACCATCTCGGACAACGTCAACCCCGCCTGGATCCAGATCGAGTTCGTAGAGCCGGTGACGATCACCGCGACCGCCATCAACGTCAGCCACGCGAATGGGCATGACTGGTCGGTTGAAATGGCTGATTCGGCTGCGGACATGGCTTCGCATTCCGGAAGCTATCGAGTCATCGTTCCGACCCAAGAAGCCCGACCGATTGGATTGCCGGATCCCAACTTTATGTGGGACGAAGCGACACTTGCCGCACCCGAGACCGGCAGGGTGATTCGTCTTGAGGTATTGAAGCTGACGGACGCCTATGTCCATATCGGAGAGTGGGCTTTTGACTTCGCCGCAACGCCGTGCGGTTCCGGCGCCGACCTTTCCAATGACTCGGTCTTGCCCTTCGCATCTGACATCGATGCTCGCATACGCGTGGCGCCGTGGGACATCGGCGCCGACGAAGCGACCAACCCGGACATCGATTCAGTCCGATTCACGACTGAGGTGTGGGAGACAGAAGGTAACGCCGTTGTGCAGCTTGAGCTTTCACAACCGACGTCAACCGAGTTGGATCTTGCCTACACCACGGTAGAGTCAAGCGCCCTCGCCGGCATCGATTTCGTGTCCACCTCCGGCACGGTCACTGTCCCGAAGGGCGGGTCGCACGCACTCGTTACAGTAGCCGTGATTGACGATGGCGTGTCCGATGATTGGGAGTCCTTCGAGGTGCGCTTCGCGCCGGTCGGTGACGACCCTGAGTCGGGCTCCAGTGCCAGTGTGCGACTTCGCGATGACACGGTCCCTGTCCGGGCGAAGATGACCACGGATCGCGTATCGGCCGCCGAAAGCGTCGGTAGCGTGACCTTGGGCGTCGAGCTGTCACAGATCTCAGGCGCTGATGCCATCATCTATTGGGAAACAAACGATGTTTCCGCGAAGATGGGACTCGACTACGGTGCGGTTCAGGGCAGCGTGACCATCCCCTCGGGCGATCTCACCGGCTCCTTCCAGGTGCCGATCATCGACGACAGCGACTCCGAGAATGCCGAGAGCCTGATGGTCGAATTGTTCACCGCCACGGGGGTCACGTTGCTCTCGCCAACGGTGTGCGAGATCGAGATCCTCGACGATGACGTTCCGACGATCAGCCTGTCGTCATCGACGACGTCGGTGGACGAATCGTCAGGCGTTGCGCAAGTGGTAGTAGTGGTGAGCAGTGTTCAGACGCAGAACGTCAGCGTCGACTGGGCCGCAGAGGACGGCACTGCATTGCTGGGATCCGATTTCACCGACGCAGCAGGCACCGTCACAGTGCCGGCGAACCAAGCGTCGGCCACTTTCGAAATCGGCATCATCAACGACACCGACATCGAGACAGACGAAACCGTGGCGCTGAGTCTGTCCAACGCCGTGGGCATCGACCTTGGCGAACCCTCCACCGGAACGCTCACCATCATTGATGATGATCGCCTGCCGGAGGTGTCGTTCGCCTCGGCAACCGCGAGCGTGGTTGAAGCGTCCGGGTCCATCGACCTGACGGTAGTGCTCAACGAGGCCACCGATGTTCCTGTTGAGGTGCAGGTCGACACCTACGATGGCAGTGCGACCGCAGGGATCGATTACACCGCCGTCAGCCAGATCCTGACCATTCCTGCATTCCAGACCTCCGGCGCTGTGTCGATCACGATCGCCGACGACGGTGTTCCAGAAGGTGACGAAACCTTCACGGTCCAGCTCACCAGCCCATCCGACGCGACGTTGGGAACCCCGAGCATCGCGACTGTGACAATCCTCGGCGACAACTCGCTGCCCAGCCTCTCGTTCGGATCAGTGACGTACTCGGTCAATGAGCACGGAGGCCCCGCCGTCCTCGATGTTGTGCTCGACGAAGCGCCGACCACCCAGGTAAACGTCCAGGTCACCTCCGCAGATGACACCGCGATCGCCGGCGAGGACTACACCGCGATCAACGAGATCGTCACCTTCGGTATTGACGAAACCAGCAAGGCAGTGGTCGTCGAGATCACGGACGACGCAACATATGAACCTGGGGAGGACTTCACCGTCACACTGTCGACTCCAACGGGCGCCAATCTCGGCACCCCCGCCACAGCGACCGTCACAATCAATCCCAGCGACTGGCCGCCGTTCGTGTTCCTGGCAGACGGTGGTTCCTACACAGCCTCCTACGCCGTCAACGAATCGATGGGGAACCTGGTGATCCCCGTCAGACTCTCCGACCCAAGTGCCATTGAGGCCAGGATCGACTACGCGACCACCGGCGAGACCGCAACTGCAGGCGATGACTTCACCGCTGTCTCGGGAACACTCGTATTCGCCCCCTATGAGACAGAGCACGTCATCAACATCCCCATCCTCCCGGACGCCATCGCAGATGACGGTGAAACCTTCCGGATTGCCTTGTCCAACCCGGTCGAATGCACACTTGACCATCTCCAGCCCGACGACGGCATCGTGACCGTGTACGACGACCTCGAGATCACCTTCTACCAGTCATCAAGCACGGTCGCCGAGGACGCGGGCAACGTGTCCCTCGACGTCGTTCTCTCCCAAATGTTGGCGTCAGACATCACGGTCATGTTCGCGGCAACCGACGGCACGGCAATCGCTCCTGAGGACTTCATCCTGTCTCCGAGTGGCTTGACATTCATCGCCGGCGAGCAGGTGAAACCCATCAACGTCTCGATCACCGACGATGCAATAGGCGAGTCGAGCGAAGCATTCTCAGTCGAGCTCCGGTGGCCGAGTGGGGCGCCGATCGGCGAGCCGTCATCGATCGAGGTCACCATCCTTGACGACGAAACCCTCGAAGTGCGCGACCTCCGGGTCCTCCATGTGGAGCCCGACCTCGTCCACATCGCCTGGGATAGTCTTCCCGCCGAGTCGATGGAGGTCTTCCGTCGCGATGCGGACCTCCAGGATTCGTGGCAACTTCTCACGACGATCACCACCAGCGATACGTTCTGGAGAGACTTTCTGCCCGACCGGGGCGTGCGGCACGAGTATCGCGTTGTCCTTACGTACAACGGCGGACTCGATACCAGCGAGGCAACCGTCGCGCTGGCTGCACCAGTTCCAATGGGTGCGAACGAAGCAGTGGTGACGGTGAATCCCGGTATGGCGAGCGTGGTGCCGGGCAGCGGCACGACCCCCGCCGGGGCACACCTCTTCGCCGGCACCCATGACTATGTCTTCACCTTGCTGCCCGACCCCGGGTCCACGTTTGTCAACTGCACGGTGGACGTGTTCATCGATGAAGAACCGGCGACACCGGACTTCGACGAGCCGTCCCAACCCCTCGTCGAGCCCTTCGGCGGCCGAGGTCGAGACGGGCTCTCCTGCAAGGGAGCCGAAGGTGCCAAGGTGATCGACGCCCAGCTCTGTGACGGAGCGACCTGTGACGTCACGCTGTCCGGGCTGACCCCCGGCGTTCACCGGGTTCGTTTCGTACTCACCGACGACACTGGAAACACCGCGGAGCGCGCGATCGTGCAGGACTTCCAGCCATGGAACCCAACCAACTACACCGAGGTCACCGATTCTCCGACGCCGTTCCCGCTGCTCTTCTCCTCGTTCGTCAACACCGAGCAGCCGAGCCTCACGTTCCAGGGCCCCCCCACCGCCGGTCTTGCTGATTCCCTTGACTGTGCCGACGCCGCGGACGGCGGCCAATACCATGTGTCGGCCAACATCCCCATCTGGATCATCGACGAGTACACTCTCGATCCCGATCCGACGGGACGAGCGCTCTTGTCGATCCCTGCGGATAAGCCGTGGTCGGACAACGAAACCCGCACCTTGGCCTCTCGCTGGGAAGAAGCGCGAGAGATCGGTCGAAACATTCTGAAACGGGACAGCGCCACGGAAAACTGGGGTGGCCGCCAGACGGTCGATTCGACCTTGTTGTTCTCCACTCCCGTGACGGTTGATCTCGGGCTCCCCGCCGATCAATCTCCGGTGGTCGCCTGGGTGGACTCTCTGGTTGTGAACGGTGACACCGCGACCGAGCTTGAACACACGCTCTGGTTCCGGGTCGAGGACCACGACCAGGATGTCGACGTTGCCAGCGTGACCGTCGCCAACCTCACACATGACGGCGGAGCGACTATCCACCCCGCGTACTATGCCGACCCATCCGGGCAAATCCGTCCGGAAGGCGAGTTCGGGTGGTTTGTTGCCGCCATTCCCCTTCTAGAAGGGATCAACGCCCTCAGCATTCATGTTGAGGATGACACCGGACACGTCGTCGATGAGACGTCGTACTCGGTTGAGCGGCTCATCCTGGTACCCGGTGAGTACCCCGAACCTGTCCTTTCGACTCCGTCGGAAGACTCAGAGTTCTATCCCGGGTACACCATGGGTGTTGACGCGGCATCGTCGATCGTGCCGACGGGGTTTGACGTGTGGCTCGGCATCCTTGTCGATGACAACAGCTATCCGATGGCGCCGGTCACGACCACGAACCAGTTGACGACGTCGTTCCAGCCGTTGGCGAGCGACCCGAAGTACCGCGTCCGTTTGGTGATCGCGGCGTCCGTTGCGATGCCCTCAGATACGGAGTTGCGCGGGGACGCACTGCCCTGCAGTCTCTACACCTCCTCGTTGCAGTGTGATGCAATCGAGGTCGAGTTAACCCCGGCGAATGCGTACCCAACCAACTTCGAGCAAGCTTATGCGTTGCCGGAAGGGGTGTTCCTGCGCTGGGGTGGCGGCGGCGGAACGGTCGAGCGCAGCGACGATGGCGGCCAGTCGTGGGTCACACCGGTTTCTCAAACGGAACCTAACTATGTTGAAGATGACACCGTAGTCGAGGGTGCGACGTACCACTACCGCATCTCCCTCGGCCCGTCGGTCCACGCCTACCTCGGGCAAACGACGCTCGGACCAGGAACGCCGGTGACGATTCCGGTCTGGGCGGGTACGCGAATTGTTCCACTGCTCGACGACGTCACGTGGCATTGTCCACAGTATGCGCGGCGGTATTTCTGCGATGGCACACTCCACATGCGACTCCAGCCCGAGGATGGCCAATCACTCGCCGGTGCGACCGTGCGCGTATTCCTTAATGAGGACACCTTCGAGATGCAGAATGGTAATGGTGACGTGCTGCATCCGGATTTCGACACTGGCGGTGGATTCCTCGACGACTTCGTCGGGTACGATCTTCCCGGTTGCGTCGTGAGGAACGCGACGCCCGACCACGAAGTGCAGGTGCCCATTGGTGAGGAAGAAGTCGCGGTTGATCTCGATGGGATCCTTTTCGGCAGCAACTCGCTTCGATTCGAGATTGAGATGCTCAACGGTGACATCAGCGAACGGGGCATCTTGATCTCAGTGCTCGACGAACCTGCTCAGATTACCACCGAGGTCCTGTACCCCCATTTTGTGCCGTTGCTGTTCGGCACGCAGGTCAACACTGCCGACGTTACGTTCTTAGGCAAGGGTCCTGCGGGCAGGCATAGCCCGGATTGTGTGGATGGCGACTCCTGGTACTACTTCAACCACTTCAATTACGACTACAACGACGCCTTGTACTTCAACAAGATCTACTTCGCCGCGGAGGGCGAACGACTGATCTGGACCGATAGATCAGGCGACTGGTCGTCTGAGTACACCGGACTCGCCGACGGAACGTACGACCTGCAGATGCGACCCGCTCTGACCAGCGAATGGGATGAGGGAAGCCACGGCCGAGTCATCTCCAGGCCGGGAGGAGGCTACTCCTACGGCGATCTCGGCTTCCGGGTCTCCTCGACCGATTCAAGCTCGACGATAGGCATCACTGTTGACTCGACGATTATCGATCTCGAGCCGGCACTCAGCCATGTGTTTGACGAGTTGCTGATCGATTCCCCAGCAACTGAGGAAACCGGCACGGTTCGATTCCGACTGACGGACGCGGATCAGAACATCGATCTCGCAACCGTTCAGGTTTACAACTGCAGCATCGATACCTGTGACCCTGGGCAGCCCGGCCAAGTCCCATACCAGGGCTTCTACGCAAAATACCAATGGGATGCAACCAATGGCCACTACGGGTGGTTCCTGGTCGATCTCCCCCTCTCCCTCGCGAACAGCGGCGTCAACGAGCTTCGTTTATGTGCCGAAGACGTCGCGGGCAACCCGCTCGGCACGGTAGTTGAGCCGTGCGTGTCCGCCTCCGTCACGAGGACCTCGCCGGCGGTGTTCGCGATTATCTCTGACCCGCCTGATGCGGTGTTTGACGTGAGGCCCGGGGCCATCGTGCCCGTTGATGGAAGTGCTTCGAGTTTCCTTGGAGGAGTCGCGTTCTGGACCGTCGGTGAACAAGGTACACCGGGTTGGCCGTGGACCTCGACCACCTTCACCCCGTTTGCCAGCGATCCCTCGGAACTCGCCACTAACATCCTCGTTCCGACCCACTCCGCTTACTGGCGCAAGGCCCGGTTGGTGGTCGCCGCCTCTGAAGCGGACCTGCCAGTCGATATCTGGCCCGATGACGGCTCGTTGCCTTGCCAACGCTCCCAGGGCGAAGGCCGTTGCGACAGCACAGAATTCGTTCTCGACAGCAACTGCAACGTCGACCCTCAGCTCGCAATCGTGATTCGGGACCTTCCTACAGGCCCCCTCAACGTCGGTGCGGAGGACCCCATCCAGCTTCAGGCTCATGTGACCTCACCGGCCTACACTTTCGCCTACCGCTGGACGGTCTATCACTCGGCCGACACCATGATGCGGTGGCCGGTCGCGACCCTCGGTTACGGCGATGCCGGCGAGGGCTTCTCGCTCTCCAACAACGACCTCACCGTAACGGCCGCCGGACAGGGCCTCCCGCCGGGCGACTACCTGGTCAAGCTTGAGGCGCGCTACCCGGACTCCGGGTGCACGAGCCCCGGCTGGTTCCTGGGCTCGCCAGGTGCCTTCAGCCTCCGGGTCGGCCATACCATCGACGGCGTCGCCCCCGGCCAGGTCATAGAGGGCGGCTCGTTCCGTGTCTACTCGCGCACCTGGACCGAAGGCGAGACCGGCTGGGTCTTCATTGACGAGGACACCGATCCCGTTGGTGAGCGAATCTACTCGGACTTTGTCCAGCCCGGCGGCTTCATCCAGATCACCCCGAACCCCCTCGATCTGCCCGCCATGGTTTCTTCCTGGTTCGTCAGCGTCGGCACCGAGGAGGATGGCTCAGGGCGAAGCACGCAGGTGAACGCGCTTCAGGTCAGGCTCGCAGGCAGCGTCGCCAGTCCGCTCCTGGTTCCGGCGGAGACCGGAGGCGACAACGAAACGATCCACCCGATCATCCCGGGTGAAACCTGGCTCGGCACCTGGGACGAGGCCGGCGACACGGACTACTTCTGGTTCAGTGCCGGCGCCGGGACTGAGGTGGCCGTCACCCTCGACCGCGACGACCTCACGGCCCCACCGCAGCATCCAGAAACTCCGGAGCCGGAGCTCTTCCTCGCCCGCCCAGACGGCGTCGTCGCCATCGCAGCGGAGCCGTTGGGTCTCGATGACACCGGGACCAGCCTCAGCGTCACCCTCACGATGGACGGCGCCCACATCATCGCTGTCCGCAGTTCCAAAGGCACGGGGGATTATCTCCTAAGAATGGACGTCACGGCCGAAGCGGGCACGGGCGTTCCCGAGTTCGGTTTCACCCGCAGTCGTACGCACCTCATGACGGAAGGGGGTCTGACGCCTTCGCCGAAAACGACAATTTTCGATCTGTTCGGGAACCCGATCACCGGTTCGTGGGTCTCATGGGAGCAGGGAGTTGAATGCGGAATGGGCGATTTCTGCGGCAACGGAACGGTGATCCGCGTCAGGTCGTCGGTCGACGGTCATGCCGTGCTCGTCGGACAGGATCCGCCCGACGCCGTGAGCGACCCGATGTGGAGACCGAGCGCAACACTGGGACAGGTGTCGAAGAACCAACCAATCGAACGCCCAGGCGTAGCTGAGCGACTTGCACATGCAAGATCGGTCCAGCCGATCCTCGGTGTGATTCAGACATCCGGACGACAGGTCATCAACGCGGATCTTCCGGATCTTGGAACAGCAAAAGAGATCACCGCCAAGGCACAGGCTGGTGCCCGTGCACGAGAGGAAATGACACTCAAGGACGGTACCTTCTGCACACCGCAGACCGCCACATGCCCGGGCGACTCGGTTCCGGTGTTCCACGTTGCCAAGCTGGATCTTCCCATCGGTCATGAGCTTGTGGACCTCGAGGTCCGGATCGTCGAGAACGACCCGGTCAGCCGACCCCTGGACGGCTCTGAGGTGCTGATCAACATCCCACTCGCGCTAGAGATCGATGCCCACATGATTGACAACGGCGGTCAGCCGTATACAGACAGTTCCCTAATAGACGAGCCGGTTACAGTGCTCCTGAGCGAAGGGGTCGGGGGTGCTCTTTCAGACGGTGTGAACACCTGTGGTCACCTGGAAACGCCGCCGGGCGATTTCACCTACTGGAACGCCAAAGAAGCATCGTTGCATTTCTCACACGATGAGCCCGATGGTTCCCCATGCTGCTACCTTTCGACTGAACTCATCCTGGCCTCCGTATCGGTGTACTACGTGGTCGATGATGGCGGCGGAACGATGGTGCCGGTCAGCAAAGAAATCAGCACGATCGCTGAGTCAAAACCGCGACCTGCCGACCCTTGTGAGATCAGGCCCTTCCCGCCGGGCAGCTATCCCGACGGCATCCCACAGATTGCGGGCCGGGGACCCGTCAACCCTGCAAACGACACGGACACCATCCATTGGATCGGTTCCGTCTACACCACCGATCAATGCGGCAACATCAATCATCCGACGACCGCGGATCCGCAGGTGAGTATCGCGGGCTTTTCTCCAGTCGATCCGAATCTCTGGGTCGAACTCGTTCACGATGAGTATGAGTGGGATTGGGACATGGTGCTTCACAGCGCCTACTGCTCCGACCCACCCTGTGATAATCCGGACGATACGTTCTACATCCCCGATGGAAGCTATACCGTTGATCTAACCATCAACGACGCAACGGCTTGCGACGGTGGCGGTAGCCCCGCCTTCAGCCAGACCGTCTTCTACGGGGCCCAGCTACCCATCATCAGGCTCAGGTGGGAGCAGAGCGGCATCGAGCCCTACATGCCCATGGTCTGGCCCGATTCCGCGCTGCGAAACCCGACAACCGGGGAGATCATGGCGTGGCGGGTGAGCCCCGAGGCGGGCATTACCAGCTTCAGTGACATCCCGGTCAAGCTCTACGTTGCGCGGAATTGGATCTCGTTGGACGACGACGGCAACATCACCGAATTCTACGAGAAAGTCGACGACGCGAAGATTTGCGTCGGCCAGGTCCACTGGCACTACGATCCCGACGCCTACCCCGATCCAAGCTGGAACGTCACGACAACCACGTGCGACCCAGTCGATGCCAGCGAGACTACTGTACTCACGTACTCCAAGCCCGAGTGGCCGAGCGGCGCCTTCGACGGCTACATCGGCATTGCCGCCGGGGTGACCAAGGTGCCTGACCAGCCGGGGTCGTACTTCCTGATGGCGGAACCGCTCGACGAGGCGTTCCGGCGGGGGGATTCATGGCGGTTAGACCAGGATTATGTGCTCTTGCCCTATTACTTGTATGATGGGACGTACCGGAAGTGGTTTGAGGTTGAGGAAGCGGACGAGGACGATTTGTCCTGCTCGACCTGCGAGGAATGCCCAGTCGGAGCTATCGGCGTTCGGAATGGCAACACCCACCACGATGATTCTGACCCGATTCCCGGTGTTCCCTCAGAATTTTCCGGCCGAGGCTACGACAGCCTCAACACCGAAACCGGTGCCTTCGGCGAAGGCTGGTCTTCGGCATTTGACTCGGCCGCGACCACCGAAGCCTCGACATCGTTTTTCGCGGGGGCCAATCAAAAGACCTCGACAACGTCGTCTGGGGAGACAGTCGAAAAGGTGCGGGTGACGACCGAGGACAACAGAAACCTGGTCTTTGTATCCACGGACGGCGGTGACTTTGTGCAGATTCTGCCTCAGAGCACCGTGCCCAACCAACTCAAACGGAGCGGTTCTGACCTCGTCCTCGAACTCGTGGGTGATCCGTACCACCGCACCTTCCGCGGTTTGGACGGCAAGCTCGAGACGATCACTAACACCTCAACCGGCCGCGCCTTCACCATCACCTTTGACGGGGGCACCGGAATGCCCACAGGAATTTTGGATTCATGGAAGGGAGTGGTCGCGACCATCACGTCGACCGGAGAGAGAATCACCGGCATTTCAACCCCGGGCGGAGCTACCGCGACCTACGACTACGGTGGCGACGACACGCTGGACACTGTCACCGTTGGAAGCACTCCTTCGCGCAACTACACCTACACCGCGAATAGCGAGCTTGAAACCGTGACCAATGGCGCCGGATACCTCATTGATTCCTACGCCTACTCGGGCGGGGTGGCTCTTTCGGCCATTTCGGCCGGAAACTCGATCCTCAGTGTCGACTGGAGTCCGGGCCGAACTGAGGGTGAAACCATGGCCACGGTGGTCTCCACCACCGGGTCCACCACATACTACTATCTGCAGAGGATCGCCGGCAGACAACGCGTTGTCGAGGTTGCGGGTGACTGTTCGTGCAGCGGCAATGACCGGGTCTATGGCTACGATCCGCTCGGCCACAAGGTGCTCGAGCAGGACGCCATGGGCTACATCACGCATCACACCTATCTCGGAGATGGTCGGATGCTGTCCGACGAGGTTGGGCTCCGGCGCCCGGACTGCGACCCCGCCGCCTTCCCTGATCCCTACGTCTGTCGCCTCAGCCCCGATGGCCTGGTCGGTCTGTTGGGTACCGAGCTGACTCAAACCGAGGGGTACGGGGCAACCTGGTATTCCTACGACGACTCCAACTGGCCGAATCAACCGACTCAGACGTGCAGGTACAGCACGCTGCAGGATGGTGGCGCCCCGCGTACGACCTGCCGCGCCATGACCTTCGACACGGACACCGGCCAGTGGCTGACATCGACTGTGACCGGTTGGACCGGCCAATCCGCGGCCACAGCGATCGAAGAAGCCAGAACCACCACCAGGACCCTCTACGATGGCGTGCTGACGGCTGCATTCGACCCCGGCGGGAGCTTCAGCCCGGCCTGGGTGACCATGGCGCAGCCATCCGGCAAGGTTCAGTCGATCGACGGACCCAGGAGCGATGTTGTGGACGAGACCCTGCTGGTATACTACCCGACCGACCTCTCGGTGCCGGCGGATCTGCGTGGCGGCCTCGCGGCTCAGAGGGACCCTGAAGGGGGCATCACGCGTTATGAGGACTACGATGAGTGGGGCCACGCCCGAAGGGTGATCGGCCCGACCGGTATCACCACCGAGTCCACGTACGACGAGCTTGGCCGCGTGCTCACCAACACGATCGTCGCGAACGCCGGCTGCGATCCGATCGACGATCCCCTGTGCACTGCCAACCTCGTCACCACGTACGCCTACGAGCCCGACGGTGGGCCGTTGAGTACCGTCACCTCACCCGAAGGAAACGTCAGCCATTTCGAGTACGACGCCTACGGCCGCACCCTGAACAAGAGCCGCGGACCGTCCGCGGGAGATCTGCGCGAACGCATGCATTCGGTGTTTGACTTCAACACCGGTCTGCTCACCGATAGCAGCACTGAAGGCTACGACGCGGGCTGGGTGGAGCACTCGCAGACCGCCTACCAGCACACCTCTTCCGGTCAGGTCGAGGTCGTGACTCGGCCACGCTACGACGGCGACGTGACCCCCTCGGTGGAGGAGTACGTCTACGACGCGGCTGGTCGCATCGAGTCCCTCGAGGATCCGAACCACGACGACCCGAACACCAGTTATGAGTACGACCCGGTCGGACGGCTGACCGCGGTGAAGCAGCTCGTCGATCCACTTGCCACCGGGGACGATCAGTTCGCGATCACCACCTACGACTACGACATCCAGGGCAATCTGACCTCGGTCACCGACGCCAACGGCAACCTCACCCAGTACCTGGTGGACGACTTCGGCCAGACGGTTCTGATCGTCTCGCCCGTCACCGACGCCACCCAGCTGACCTACAACTCCGCCGGCCAGGTGCTCACTCGCACCGACAGCCGCGGCGTCACGACAACGACCGTTTACGATGCCGCCGGGCGACCGACCGACGTGGTTTCCGAAGACGGTGTCAACCCGGTCGAGACGCTCACCTTCGACTACAACGCCGCCGGTCGACGCGAGCTCGCCCAGTCGCCCGACGTGACCGAGACTTTCACCTATGACCGCCGCGGCGCGGTGCTGATGGTCTCATCCAACCGTGAAGGAACGATCTACGACACGGATTACACCTACACGCTCGACGGAGCATTGGACACCATCACCTACCCATCGGGCCGTGTCGCCGACTACGCCCACGATTTCGCTGGTCGGCCCACCGGGATCAGCGTCAAAGCGCCGGGCGCCGGGACCTTCGAGCCGGTGGCTTCGAACATCGGCTATCTGCCGTACGGCCCGGCTGAGCATCTCGAGTACGGCCCGGCCGGAACCCTGCTCACCGAGGATCGCGACTTCGATTGGCACTATCGCCGGACCCATCAGAGGGTGGTCGATAACCTCAGTGCGACCCGTCTTGACCTCGACATGGGCTACGACCCGGCCGGCAACCTGACCGGGATCACCGACACCGTCGGTCAACGTACTGCAAACTATGGCTATGATGATCTCGGACGGCTCACCAGCGCTGATTGGGGTACCGGTGCTCAGACGAGGGCCTACGACTACGATGACATCGGTAATCTCGAGCGAATCGGGGTCAACGAAAGCCTCTCCGGCGACGGCGAGGTGCTCTTCGGCTACGATCTCAACCCATCGACAAGCAACTCGCCAGTGCTATCCTCGGTGGACACCTATGAGGGGGTGACCCTGACTTCGACTCATACCGTCGTGACCGACTCCGCCGGCAACATCAGCGATGACGGACAGGCGGGCTACGAATACACCCTCAGAAACCACCTTGAGGCGCGCACCCTCGGTGTCGAAATCTCGAGCTATACCTTCTCGGCCGACGGGCGCCGGGTCGGGATGACCCGTGGCGCAACCACCCTGGATGTCGTGCTCGGGCTCGGCGGACGACGTTTGAGCCGCGTCCTCGACGGCGCGACCCGCGACTATGTCTGGCTCGGCGATACGCTCGTCGGCTACTTCGATGGCACGGCTACCGAGCCCGTGCGCGTGCTCACAAGCCACATCGGCTTCCCGCTCATGGCGGTTGACGCCACCGGTACGACGGTGTGGGAACCCATGTCCGAGCCCTACGGCGAGCTGATCGGCAGCTTCTCCAAGAGCGCTGATCCGGGGTTGCGATATCCGGGTCAGTGGCAGGATGAAGTGGAGATCGAGGGTAGCTGCGTTGGGGACGACTGCACAATGCCGGGGCCTTTAGGTGGGTCGGTGTCGTTGTTTGAGAATGGTTTCCGGTGGTACCGGAGCGCTTGGGGTCGGTATAGCCAAAGTGATCCGATTGGGGAACGCCCCGTGAGGGCAAGCGAGGTATTGGCGCGTGGTAGTCGTTGGCACCGCGACCGCGTGGCCTTGTATACCTATGTTCAAAACAGCCCACTT
>Ga0164313_10001349_pt1 | contig 21668 bp, 44 predicted proteins | sample GuaBasSedimGuay4_FD_113735 | JGI IMG/M metagenome (GOLD analysis project Ga0164313, IMG submission 113735) | Subseafloor sediment microbial communities from Guaymas Basin, Gulf of California, Mexico - Guay4, Core 4569-4, 0-3 cm | ecosystem: Environmental > Aquatic > Marine > Hydrothermal vents... | reverse complement strand
TCGTCTCCGATTGCGGTGATCGTGGCTGTTGCTCCGAAGAGCTCCTGGTGAGTGGTTGCGTTCATGGTGCGGTCTCCTGTGGTTGGCTACGTAGAGTGTATCACACTCTGCGTTGGGTTGCAAACTGGGTGTGGTGGGTTGGCGGCTACAGCTCCTTGTGGCAGGCGCCGCAGTACTCAGTGTCTTCGACTTGGCTGGAGAAGATCACCTTGGGGAACGTGTCGCTGTCGAACGTGGTCTCGTCGTAGCGGTCGGTGATGTCGAGGTGCGGTGCGATGGTCGTGAGGAACCACTCAGCGTCCCAGGGGTACTCGCCGCCGTCCGCATCGACTGGGTAGCGGAGGACGTGGAGCTCTTCGGGGAGGTCGGCTCTGACTTGGTCTGCGATGCAGTCTGGGCAGTACTGGTCTGCCTGGTACGTGTAGCCGACGATTGCGTGTGCTGGGGTGCCGTAGGTGCTCATGTGGTTGGTGCCTCCTGTGGGGTGTGGGTGTGGTGTGTGGGCTCGTGTGCTACACGGTGGGGAGCAGGATCCGGATGGGCTGGGAGAACGTGTGGCTGTTGACCAGGACGGCGTTGGTGGTGAGCGTGCCGATCGTGTGTGTCACAACAGCTACGGCATCGATGCTTGCGTCTGCGGGGAGCACCATGGAGTCGATCGAGTCGCGGAAGGCGTCCATTGCCTTGACGGGGGCGTTGGGGCGATCATCGGTGACGAAGGTCGAGGTGTGGCGGGAGGTGGCGGCTGGTGTGACAAGGTTGAAGTGGACCGTGTGCGTGTGGTGTGTCTCGTGAAGGGTAGACATTGTGTGGGCCTCCTGGGTGGTTGCTTGCTCCATGACTGGAGTATATCACACCTTGGCGGAGATTGCAAGTTGTTTGGTGGAGGTGTGTCTGGGCATGGGTGGGGGGTGGTCGGAGTGAGTTGGTCCCAGTGGTGCGGCTTTGGGACGCTTTGGTGGAACGGGAAACTCGTTGGTGCGGCTGGGGAAACGTCGAGTTTGGGACCGTTGGGACCATTGAGAAGATATGATATCTATACGTAAGGGGGTGGGTGTGTGTAGGGGGGTGTGTGTGGGGGTGCGTGTATAGACGTGCAAAGTAGGGGGTCGTTTGAGTGCAAACGGTGCGAGATGGGGGTGTTATGTAGAGTGGGCCTGGGAAACAGAGGAATCTGAAACAGTCCCGTGAGGGGGTGGGATCGGGCTGTAGCCCTTGTGGGGCAAGGGGTGTGGCGTAATGGTCCCAGGGTGAGTGCTGGGTGGAGGTGCGGAGGGGATTGGTAGGGTCGTATGGTCGTATGGTTGTCATACCAATGCGGGTCAGACATGGTCGTTGATCTGCCTGCTCCTCTCCACGCACGTGCCCAGTGAGCTCAGGGATCGGGGGTCCAGCAGCCCAGGAGAGCGACGTGAAGGGGTGTACAGCAGGCGTACCAAGGGAAAGCGCCCCAGTGTACCACGGGGGTATGGGGGGTGCACACAGGGGGAGGGGTAGCCTGTGGATAAGTACCCTGTGCTAGCACGTGCAAGCGGGGGGCATGGAGAAACCCTTGCCCTGTACGGATAACGCCGAATGCCCAAGCGCCCATAACCAATGTTATGTCAAGTAGGGCTAGGCACGTGAGCTCACACATGGGGCACACACGCCCCCTCCTCATCGGGCTACAGCTCAGCAGCAGCAACGCATTCAATCGTTCTCTCGCAGGTTCTCATCGCATCGAGCTTGATCAATGCCACGCCTGTGTCCCGCACGCGCACCGCGCTGACTTTGAGTCTTTGCGCACCACCAGCGTCGCCAGGAGGGGGAGTACTCAGGAATGCGCCAACCGATTCCCAGCCCCATGTATCACATCTTGCCTATCCAACACATCTCGACTTGCGGTTTGCATCAGAGTGTGGTATCATCCAGGTATGGAATCAACACCAGCCCCAGGCAAGTGCCAGACAATCGTGCAGCGCAAGGTCACCAGAGGCATCCTCGCCAAAGGGACCGAATCGTTCGGCACACGCCCAGCATGGTGCAGGCTCAACGCTCTGCCCAACGGATCGTTCTGCAAGGCGCACCAGGCCGCAGCCGACGAGCTCCAGCGTAAGCTCATCGCCAAGAGAGCAAAGGACGCAGCAAGGTGAAGCACAAGATCAACATCCAGGATCTCCACACACTCCGCAAGACGTTCCCCGCACGCCAGCGCTCTGACACGCTGCGCCGCATTGCGCTGTTCCTGCCCGACGACTCCGACGACGCACGAGACCTGCTCCGCTGCGCCGACGTGCTCGACGCAACGCGCACCGCTCTCAAGGGAGTCCCCGCCGAACAGTTCACCCGCCATTGGAATATCGCCAGCCCAGGAGACCCACATTCATGAGCAGCCACAATCACAATCACACAGTCGTCACTTCAGTCCAGGGAGTCGTGACCGCACGCCTGCACATCGATCACGTCGATATGACGAATCTAGTCAGCGCACGGCGCGAGGCCACGACGCTCAACTTCAGAGCGGTCGACGAGCGGTTCGGGACCAGGGCCTGGTTCAACGAGACAGCGCTCTCCGCGACCGGCACCCACTGGGTCACCACGTTCACGCCGATGACCACGCCGATCAAGATCCCGTCAAGGGGAAGGTGAGTCACATGAAGACCCGATACACCGTCATGGTTCCGTTCGACCACATCAACCCCAGCGGCAACGCCACCCTGCGCCGCATGATCGAGCGAGCGATTGACACCGCCAGACACCAGATCAACATTGCCCACGGCTCCCGTCTGCGTCTGGTCGACACCGACCTGTTCGGCAGCTACGTCAAGGTGACCCTAAGTGAGATCGGATCCACGCACCAGATCACCAGCGGCAACCGGATCACGAGGAGGCGCCGGTAGCCAACCGACTTGCAATTCACATCAAGGTGTGATACAATGAAGTCATCAGCCGCAGCCACGGCCAGCAACCACGGGAGACCCGCATGCACACAATCACAGAATCCGCAGAGATCACCAAGGAAGACATTCAAGCCTTGCGCACCGCAACGTCTGTCAGCTTCCACACGAACGACAAGGGATCCAAGATCCGCGCCAGCTTCGACGACCGCAACGGCGCCACACGACGTCAGTCCGAGATCTTCCCAGAGCGCGACGGTGGCGATCGCTTCCGCGAGATCCGGATCAGCTACGAGGCGTACGAGAACTTCTACGCCTTCTCGATGGTTCACACGGCGCAGTACTCCCGCACGTTCAACAGCATCGCACGGATCCTCCGAGCGGGAAACCGTCTCGCCTTCCGCTGGGGCAAGGACGCCAACACGACCGACAACCTCCGCAACGCCGGTCTCCACGGCGACCAGTTCGACATCGTGATCTCCACCGGACTCACAGACAGAGACCCGAAGGTCTTCACGGTTGAGACCTCAGCGTGCCCAGACAACACAGCCCGCATGATCAGAAACACAGTGGGGTGGTAGCGATGAAAGTCAAGTGCCCAGAGTGCGGCAGAGTCTTCGACCTGACCGACCCAGACGACAACGACGAGTGGTACTTCGGCCACGATTGTGAGGTTCCCAAATGACGCAGACACCACAGACCGCAGGCTTCCAGGTAGGAGACATTCTCTCCAGCAGCTGGGGCTACGACCAGACCAACGTCACGTTCTACCGAGTCATCAAGCGCACCGCCCACTTCGTCACCCTGCTCAAGCTCCAGAAGCGACCGGCCCGCAGCGAGGACGGCTACGACGTCAAGGGCGTCGTGCCGACTGACAAGCCCCAGTACCGGCACGTGGACTGTGAGTGGTCGAAGGATCTCAAGCCTCTGGAGCTCATGAGAGAGTGGCATCACCACATCAAGGACGAGGAGACCCTGCCGTGTTTCGTGCCAGTCACCTCACGCCACAAGGTCAACCAGTACGGCTACGTGCGACTGACCAGCTACGCCAGCGCATCCCCGTGGGACGGCAAGCCCGAGTACGACACGAGCGCCTCAGGGCAGATGGGTCACTAGCCCGATCTCAGTTTGCAATTAGAATCAAGGTGTGGTATCATAAGGACATGAGCAAGACGCCAGCAACCACAGGAGCGAGCATGCGAGTCGTTTATCAGGACGATCAGGTCACCGAGTACGACGACGGTACAGAAGAGGTTCGGTTCACGGATGACGAACACGATGTGATGGCACGCTCCCCACGCTACTTCGGTCTGTGCCTCCCTTGTGGTCACGACAACAAGTTCTTCAACGCAGCCGAGGGTTGCAGCGCTTGCCTCGACATCTCAGAGGCGGGCGAGGATTACGAACTGGCAGCAGCGTCTTACGCCGTTGCTCCCCTAGACGAGGTGGTTCGATGAAGACGACCAACACATTCCCAGTCCCGCAAGACGTCCAGGACAACCCGTACTTCTGGAAGCACGTCGGAGACGAGACCGTCTTCACGCCTGGGTTCGGCAAGCGCCTCACCGCGATCCGTGTCTGGCAGATGGAGTACAGCCAGATCGAGCAGCTCATCACGTGCGAGCTCTGCGGAGGATCCGGATACTGGCGCCCCACCGTGGGAGCCCACTGGTGCGTCGACTGTGGCAATCCAGCCCGAGCCCGCCACAACAGGAGCACGGCATGAACCGCTCCAGCTACGCGGGGGATCCCCGCTGGATGACGGCACGGTTCGGTAGCCAATGCCACAAGTGTGACGGAGAGATCAAGCGTGGAAGCCAGATCTGGTTCTACCCCAAAGGCCGTCTCGCGTACTGTGAGACCTGTGGGGTTCCAGACTCCAAGGTGTTCGACGCAGCAGTGGCCGACGAAGACTTCATGAACAGGGGGTTCAGAGGATGATGACGATCAAGGACTGGACGGCAGAGGCCGACTACAACAAGGGCCAGATCAGGTTCGTCAAGGATCCGATGACGGGCGGCGCGATCGCCAGACTCGCGAACAGCTCACTCTGTCTCGCCTGGTATCCGGACTCAGGAGGAGGCGGCTACGTGCGCATCGGTCGTGCGTTCTACCCAGGTGCTCGCATGAGCCCAGTGTCGAATTACCGGTTCGACTACGCCGAGTCAGCGCCCAAGTTCTACGAGCTAGCCAGAAGGTTCGACATGGAGGGCTCGTCATGAAGAGCGACTACGAAGCTCGTCTGTGGAATGTGATTGCGCAGCACCCCGAGATCAGAGCTAAGGGTCTGCTCTTCAGCAGGCGCAACGAGATCGCAACCTACGTGATCCCCGAGGTCGACCGCATGGTGACTGAGCTCGTGGCGATGATCGACGAGGGACGGATCCAGTGGGAGATCGAGGCGTTCGGCATGAAGCTCTGCCAACCGAAGTGGATCTACGGAGCTCCGGATCTGGAGCTCGACAACGAGTCGTTCCAGGACATTGTTGCCTCAGCTCCATGGGCCAGCTACCCAACACCGGCGTGGCGACGGCGCCCTGACAAGGTGATGCAGGAATGGATGAACTACTTCCTCAAGAGGGGGAGGCGGCGATGAGCAAGCGACCAGAGCAGTGCAAGGTGCCAGACAACGTCTGGTTTGAGACAAGCCACATGGCTCAGCGCAACGTGGCGCGGAAGTTCGACGAGACCGGTGAACGCTGGTTCGTGTGGAGGTGCCACGACCACTTCCACGTCAAGCCGAAGAAGGACAGACGATCATGAACGAAGAGTTCTACATGGCAGAGGTGCCGAGCGCCTTCAGCCGCAACACCAAGATGCACATCACCACGAGCAGCGCACGCATGGGCAGCGCACTCTCTCTTTGTGGGCGAACGGTCTACCCAAGCGGCAACCTGATGGAGCCGCTCTGGACCGACGACGCATTCACGTATGAGATGTTCTGCGCACGCTGCACCAGTAGCTGGTTGGACAAGGTCTCGCAGACGGCACTGCTCAGGATGAGCCAGACCGCTGATCGCAAACGTGGTTTGCAAGTTGGATCAAGACGTGGTATACTACCAGCATGAGCGCAGCAACACACACCAAGTTCGGACGGGCCAACTTGAATCCTGCTGAGTGGGAAACACTCGGAGTCTTCTACCAGGGCCCCAGCGACGACGAGGCAGCCACGTACCGCGGCGAACAGCAGTGGTTGGAAGCTGCTCTCGCGAAGCTCGGTCTCACTGAGGACGACGTCCTGTTCCACGACAACTTCGGCTGTGCGTCCTGTGGTACTCACTTCTTCCACGGTGCGGTCGTGCACAACACGATCACCAACGACACGATTGCCATCGGCGGCACCTGCCTGGGGATCTTCGATCTCACGAGCCGCAGCGACATGATGAAGCGCAAGGCGACTCAGGCCCGCAAGCGCGGCGAGCTCAAGCGCAAGGGCGAAGAGTTCGCAGCTGGCGTCGAGGGTCTCGTTGAGGCGCTCCGCACGCAGCACTACATCATCGAGAGCATCAGCGGCAACCTCACCAAGTACGGAAGTCTCAGCGACAAGCAGATCGATCTGGTCTTCAAGATCGCACGGGAAGAGGCCGAGTACGCCGCCAAGCTGGAGGCCCGCCAAGCTGAGCTGGCCAAGGCGCCGATGCTCGCTGAGGGTCGCTACCAGATCACCGGCACGGTCTTCTCCACGAAGGTCGTTGACGATCCGTACAGCTACTACGGCGTCGGCATCGTCAAGATGCTCGTTGAGCTCGACAACGGCAACCGTGTCTTCGGCACGATGCCCGCAGCGATCAACGTCAGCAAGGGCGACCGTGTCCAGTTCGACGCAGCGGTTGAACGCAGCAAGGATGACGACCACTTCGGATTCTTCAAGCGCCCCACAAAGGCGACCCAACTAGAGACAGAGGAGACCCAGTGAGCCCACAACCCGAGACTGAGCAGGAGCAATTCACCAGACTGGTCAGAGCCATGCCAGCGATCCTGCGCAAGCTAGGTGACGCGATGATGCTCACCGCCAACGCACTTGAAGATCTCGTGCACGCCTTCGACGAATTGGAGGAAGCGTACGAGGACGAGAACGGCAGCTAGAGAAAGGAGATCCACCTCGGAATCGATGGAGGCGCCCCACGCTCTACGGGGCGCCTCCACAATATGCGTCAGCGCAGATGTGTGCTACGATCGCAGCAGCCGACGACAGGAGACCATGATCAAGTTCATCAACACCACACCAGCAGACGTGAACACCGGCGAGTACCTCTTCTCGCTGGGCAACGAGCACTACCCGCTCTGCATTGCCAGCAAGCGGGAGTCACAAGCAGTCGACGGCAATCGCATGATTGAGCTCGGGCTGAGTCCGCGTTCGGGAAGCAAACACGCAGGTGTCGGGATCCACAACGGGCTCGACTACAAGGTTCTTCTACACGACACGCCGATTGTCGTTCTTGATCCGCACGACGTACCGCTTGATGCGGCGCCGCGCGCCAGCAAGTTCGGCGGCGAAGGAAGGTGGAGCGCATGAGCCCATTGAAGGTTCTGATCTCCGACTACGACCCAAGCACTGGGTGGTTCACGACGTTCATGAGCACGACGTTCCCGATCCTCGATCGGATAGGGTTCGCTTTCGCGTTCTTGTTTAAGGGCACGATCGAGTTTCGGTTCAGCTGGCGTGAGGCCGGTGCTGAGACGCAGCTCTACCTGGACGACATCTCGTTTGAGATCACCAGAGGGAGCTACCAATGAAGATCTGGAAGTACAGGATCTTCGTCAACGACGTTGTGCAGACGGTGCAGGTTCCTGGCGCTGACGAGGCGAAGGTTGTTGCGGCACGAGTGTCGGAGTTCCACGACATCATCGAGGTGTGGATCGAGGTGCACCCAGGTCAGTTGATCGGCGTGCTGGAGTTCCGCGTGTTCGGTACCGGACACGAGATCGAGACCACGTCCAATCGACAGACGATCCACACCGGCACGGTATTCGACGAAGTGCTCGGTCTCGTGTGGCACGTGTACCAACTCCACGAGGTGCCCGCATGAAGGGGCTCTATGACAAGTACTCAGTGTGGCGTCTTGACGAGCACGGCGACCCGATAAATCCGGAGCTCACCAACGTGTTCGTTCTAAGCCCAGAGACGGATCCGGTGGCTCGCAAGGCGTTGGCGTTCTACGCCGACATGAGCGACAACATGACTCTACGCCACGACATCTGGAGATGGCTCGGCAATCTACGAAAGGCGGGGAAATGAAGGGTCACTTCTACCTGGCGCTCACGGACGATCCGATGGTTGACACGATCACGGATCAAGGCAGCATGGAGGAAGTTGGTGAGGACGTCATGACGAGCATGACTGAGCCGAGCATCTTCCAGCACCTCGCTGCGTACGGAATCACCCGCAAGCGTCTCGCTGACGCCATGGACTCCAACGATCCATGGGGCAAGATGGTGCATGCGTTTGAGTACGTCACGACGCTGAGCGTGCTGCTCACTGTCTGGCCTGAGGAAGCGAACCGTCTTGAGTCTGTACCGGACGACCCGATGCGCGAGCAGTACGAGGTGTCACAGGAGACGCCGAACGACTTCCACACACGACCGCAGACCGGCAAGTTCCCGATGCACGAGGGAGGCCAATGATGTCACGCACTGAGATCCTGTTCTCATTCAGAACCACGTTGGAGGACTTCCTCGACGACATGCGTGAAAGAGAGCAGATGCCTGAGGAGGAGTTGCGCGAGATGTTCCGCGGCGTCAGATCGCTGTTGTCCCTTGAGCACGTCCTCATCGGGGATGATCAGTATCGGCTCGTGAAGGTCAACGACGCCGACATGCTGCGTGAGCTGTTTGGACTCGGTGACCGGATCGTGATCCAACGCAAGAGCGAGGACGATCCGTGGGAGGTGGCGGGCGAATGAAGGTCTACATCGTGATCGATGGCCCACCCAGTGGCCCTGAGCCTGGACGCTTCGTCGAGGTCGAGGATGAGCACGGGGCCAGCGTTGGGATCGGTAAGTGGGAGCGGCATCACACGACGGGGACCGGTGAGGACTGGTGGGCGCTTGAGATCAGAATCGCTGACGAGGATGTGCGCCGATGATCGCCCTGATTCAGATGCAGGACTGGATGTTGGTCGGAATCCTCGTTGGCATCGCCGTGCTGATCACGTTCGCGCTCAGCTCGATCTACTACGCGCAGCGCGTGTACGAGGTCCGAAGAGAGTGCGTCGAGGACATGCAGAAGATGAACCAGGAGATCATCGATGCCAGAGCCGCTGTGCGCGAGGTGCACATCAAGAGTCAGCTCCTCGATGCGATCCCCGTCTCCCGCCTGATCGACACAGAGGAGGAAGGCGGTGAGTGACACGATCCGATGGTGCTTCACCCATAGCAAACAACAAGCCATTGTCGGAGCTTGTGAGGCGTGCTTCAACGAAAGCGGCTACATGAAGTACATGGCATACCAATGCGAAATCGTGACGATGATACGAGCCGACCAACCCGCATACCGAATCGACCATCGCAAAGGATTCCCTACCGAGATTGAGGAAGCGCTTGAGGATGAGTGGTTGGTGCGGATCGGAGACGAGACATGAAGCTGAACCTGAAGCGACTGTCCTGGTGGGAATGGCTCACGCTCGCGTGGGTGGCGTACACGCTGTGGAAGGCTCTGAACATGGTCGAGGCTCGGCCAGCCGAGGCGACGTTCTGGATGGTGTTCATCTGGATGGTGCTGTGGCTGACCGACCCAACGAGGATGAGAGGTGATCGATGACTAACAAGCAACCGATCAGCGTGCTGACGGTCAAGGTAACCGACGATGTGTTCTGGAATTGGCTCGCTGACGAGACGCAGATCGATCTTCATGATCTTGAGCTGGTGGGAGCGAACGCTCTTGTCAGCGGAGACGTGGAGTTCGTTGTACGACGAGCTGAGCGCACGTTCGCTGAAGAGCAGGCTCGGCACGAAGCAAACATCATTGAGCAGTTGAGAGAGGATGAGGAAGATGGCAGATTCCATCGTCAAGGCTGAGCCCGAGCTCCCAGCGTACGACTCGTGCAAACCGTGCGAGAAGCTGATCCGGATCCAGACGACGATCGGAGCAGGCTACGGATGTGAGGTCTGTCAGATGACGTACATCCAGGTCGACAAGGGAGCGTACATTCCGTTCGACCAGGCGATGACGATCTTCACCCGCAAGAAGAAGCAGGAGCAAGAGCGAGCGAAGCGGCGGGCCCAGTCCCATCTGAAGGCGAAGGCGCCGAAGAAGAACAAGAAACGGAGACGCCGATGAATCCAGGAGACAAGGCAGGAAGCTGGCCGTTCCGCTACAGCTCACACGCTGTTGCAGTGGGGATGCTCGACAAGTCGTCCGTCTGGTACCGGATGTTCCATCACCGGTTCCGCACGATTCTCGGATACTGGGCGCCGACGTCAAAGTCAAAGCAGCACACCAGTCTGTTCCGCAACCAGAACGTGTCGAAGAGCTACCAGACTCCGAAGGCAGAGCACGCTCTCCAGCGCGCTGATCTTGTGCTCTTCTACGAAGGTGCGCTCGACTACGTGCTCGCTCACCTCGACGACGTCGTCAAGGCGCTGGAGGTGTCTCTGCGAGATCAGCGGTCAGCAGTCATGGCTTCTGATCAGCACGCCGACAGAGCACGCAGCCTGGAGACAGCACTTGAGAAGCGGGATGCTGAGATTGAGACGCTCCGCTGGACGCTTGGGCAGGTCGCGAAAGCGAACAAGCCCGATCCGATCCTGGAGCAGTGGTAACGATGTCGTTACTACCACCTCCAGGACGACGTAAGCCACCAGACGACGAGACAGCCGACGCCATTGCTGTGGCGAAGTCAGGGACCGATCAGATGCAGGCTGTCTACATGGACATCTGGATTCCGTTCTTCTCCAGCCTCGGCAAAGAGATGGACAAGAAGGGGATGAGCGCTGAGCTCAGGGACCGAGTCATCGGTGACCTGCACCACAAGTTCATCACCATGTCGGAGGTGCGTTGATGAGCAAGGTAGAGAAGTTGGAGTTCTTGCTGGTCGTAGTTGATAGCTTCGGCGGGAAGCACTATACTGAGAAGCGAGATCGTGAGCACGCTAACACTGGGCTCAAGCACGCCATCAGAGACCGAGAGCGAAGTCCGTTCTACAGGGACGGCGACGCGTGGATTGAGTCACGAACCGTATCAGGATGGGAGAAGATCTAGTGGTCACAAAGATTGACAAGAGCAAGCACACGCTGATCGCATCGCGGGTCTCTGGCGGTGAGACTCTTCAGTCCATCGCTGACGATCTCGGCGTCACTCGCGAGCGGATCCGACAGATCGCACGGCACTGCGGTGTGGTTCCGAGTCGCATCACGCGAGACACTCGTGACGAGCTCATCAAGGCGCAGGCCGATCAGATCGTCAAGGATCGTGAGTGGTGGATTCCGTCTCGTTTCAGCGAACGTGGATTCACGCGGGCCCAGTTTGAGGAATGGCTGTTTGAGCACGACGGGCTGCTGTTGGCGCGGTGGGTATCTGCGCAGGATCTTCCGACGTCGACCACTGGAGTAGCCAACCCGAATCAACGGCGCTGCGTCATGTGCCACGAGTGGAAGCCGTGGTCGGAGTTCTACAACGACCGACACGGGGTGAACGGCAAGGCGCAGAAGTGCGCTGACTGCTCCCGTGCTGAGGTTGAGATGTACCGGCAGAGGCGCAACTACCCAGAGCCGACCGTCACCGAGAAGCGGTGCGCCGGTTGTGGTGAGACAAAGCTGGCCACGTCGTTCAGTAGGCTCACGTCTGCTACCTCTGGGTTGCAGTCCCGATGCAAGGAGTGTCAGAAATGAGCTGGACACTTCTTCTCGTTGGGTGGGGAATACTCACTGTCGGCATTCTCATCGGTGGTCTTCTCTGTTCGGTGAGCCGACAAGACGACGCTGTGATGATCGCACTCCAGGACGCTGCGCTTCGCGAGCACGACATCGATATGTGGTGGATGACAGATTGAAACTGAGCTGGTCCGACTGGATCGAAGAGGACTGGGAGAAGGATGCCAACTGCAAGGGATCGGACTCAGCGCTCTTCTTCACCTCCAGAGGACTCCAGCACTTCAAGGCTCGGCAGATCTGTGCGCAGTGTTCCGTGAGGGAGCAGTGCACTGCGTTCGCTACGGTGCACAACCAGGAGTTTGGCTACTGGGGCTCGACGGCGAACGACAGAAGGATCAGCCGAAGAGATCAAAGGAACGACGACTGACCACAATGGTCGGTCGGTGACAAGCAGCCCGAATAGGTGGGAACATAACCCCCCGCCTAGAAGCCCCGCTCAGGGAGGCAGGACATCCATATGATGCCCGACGTTCCAGCACCTCCCTGGGTGCGGGCTGCACATAGGAGAGACATGCCGAAGAGCAAACGCACGAGGGCCAAGGTGCGGAGCCGCATGCCGCTGAAGCGGCGAGTCGGCAGAGGCGCCAAGAAACGCAAGTGAGCCAAGACGAAGAAGATCCCCAGTAAGCGAGTGCCCTGGGGATCTTCTTCCATGTTGTTTCAGGTTCTGAGCCGTCAAGACAGGAGGGTCAAGAACCGGCTCGTTCCTGAAGACGACATCATAGCGCAACATTCACCAGTGTGCGCCACTTCACGCTGTATCACGTTTGGGTTATGCTCCGATCATGGGTACCCCCTCAACATTCCTGGACATGCACGACATCGAGGATCCAGACACGTTGCCGTCGCCACCGGTGACCGATGTCGTGACTACTCCAGAGGACGATGTTCGTGGCAGAGCAGACATGAAGATTAAACGTCGATACGGTCACCTCATGGAGTACGGCACGGTCATCTCAGAGACGTGGGATGACGACTGGATCAGTCTCGTCATGGAGGCTGAGCAGCAGAAGGGCCGCGCCGTGTGCGGAGCTCGTAAGACGGCAGAGGCTCTCAAGAATCAAGTTGAAAGAGGCAAGATCACGTACGATGAACTTGCTGAGGATCCGGTCATCATGGTCTGCAAGAGTCCAGCTGGGCTATCGACGGATCATCCAGGTGAAGGCCGGTGCATCATGCACGGCGGCGGTCTCGACAACGGAACCGTGAAGACGGGGCAGTTCTCTCTGCTCAAGCACAACCGGTTGGCTCCTCGCGTCTCCGAGTACTTTGAGATGGAGCAGCTGATGGATCTGCGATCAGCGATCGCGATTATCTACGCCGCAATGGACGAGATGCTCGGGTCAGACGAGGCGATCACACCGGAACGAGCTCAAGAGATCGGCGCGTTGATGTCACGCGTTGGACAGCTCACGAAGCAGCACAACGACATCACAGCAAGCAAGCAGATCACGATCGAGGTTCCGGAGTTCATGGCATGGGCCGAGTTCTTCTACGAGTTGGCGATCAAGTACATCCAAGATGGGAAGGGCAATGTCGCAGGATTCCTTGGTGAGGCCCAACAGTTCTACAACGCAACAGTCACCCTCACAATCGGAGATGAGCGGGTCCAAGCTCAGGCTCGACGAGACGGCGATGGAGCGCTCAGGGATGGCAGTGGTGTCGAGGTTGTTGGCCTACCACGTACCGGAGTCGAAGAGTCCTGAGGCTCGGCGGGCCCGCATTGATCCGATCTACTTCGGTGAGCGGTACGTCAAGCCTCACGACGCTCGTTGGACCTCGGAGACGCAGCCGTTCCAACGGGACATGGTGCACCATCTCCTCAGGGGGAGCCGGTTCGATCCTGAGATCCTGAAGCTGTATCCGCGCCCTGACGACGCCAAGAAGAACGCCGAGACTGTCTTCAAGACACTCTGGATTCCGATCGAGCACGCCAAGACAACCTGGATGTCGATCGTGATCCCACTTTGGATCCTGGCGATCGATCAGGAGACGATGGGCACGCTCATCGGCAACCGACAGGGTGACGCCATGAAGTCTCTCGGGCCGATCAAGTGGCACATTGAGAACAACCAGCTCCTGCGAGCTGAGTTCCCTGAGCTCCGACCCGACTACGTTGCTGGTTGGTCTGATCAGCGGATCTTCGTGGAGCGCAAGTCACGATCGAAGGATCCGTCAATCTGGACGACCGGCATCACCGGCACGATCCAGGGTGCCCGCCTCGACTGGGTGTTCGGTGACGACGTCCAGGACCGCACACGCGCCCTGTCCGAGATCAAGAACCAGGCCGACCAGGAGATGTGGCAGGAGATCATTGAGAACCGTGTTGTCGATGGTGGGATCTGTGCGAGCTACGGCACACTCCAGACCGGCAGAGACCTCACAGCAACGCTCAGTCGTTCCGAGGGCTACCAGCACATGCACCTGTCAGCGGTCGATACCGATGGGACGTACGGCAAGAAGGGAGCTCCGCTGTGGATGCCGCAGGAAAGGCTCGATGCTGCGCTCAAGCGACAGGGCACCAGGCGGTTCGCTCGTAAGTATCTGAACGACGCCACTGACGAAGGCGGCAAGCTCCTCAAGGCCGACATCCTCACGTTCGTCTCGCACAACCAGATCCCGTGGCAGCGCCTCATCTACTTCGGAGGTGTCGATCCAGCAACCGGTGAAACCGAGGTGGCTGAACCAGACGAGTACGCCATTGCTTGGGGCGGTCGGACACCTGACGGCGTCGTGTATCTGCTCGGGACGATGGGCAGCTCAGATTGGAACATCGCTGATGGAACGAGGCAGCTCCAGAAGCTCCACAATGAGAAGGGGCTACGACGTGTGGCGATCGAAGCCGTCGCATTCTCAGTGGCGGCGAAGCAGGACATCTGGAGAAACACCAACGTCCCTGCGTACAAGAGCCCCACAACCAAGAGCAAAGAGCTACGGTTTGAGACGATGAGCGTGCACTTTGAGACCGACAGAGTGCTCGTGTACGAAGGCGGTCCTGGCATCTTCCCAACTGGGAAGGACGACATTGACAGCGAGAACTTCTACGATCAGTGGATCGACTTCAATGAAGGAAGACATGACGATCGGCTTGATGCCGTTGAGAAGATGCTGGAGGCTGCGATGATCTCAGGCATGGCGCCAGGTGATAAGTCTGATAGCATCCGAAACGCGCTGACGAAGGCGAGCTTCACATGATCCCAATTACCATCCCAGATCCAAACCTTGAGACACAGCTGCGGTCACCTGGATCGCTGCCAACATTCGACCCGACGTTCACCTCTCCGTACCGCCTCGACACCTCTGAGGTGGACTACGCGCTGGCTCGGCGTCTCTACTACAACCGAGATCAGCGGTACAAGCTCGGATCCGGATTCTCACGACCTGCGATCAATGTGCCGGTTGGATTCATGGGCGTACCGATCCTCACTGCTGATACCCAGGGCGGCGATGAGCAGATGTGGCTCGATCGATTGACTGCTCAGTGGGCATCACAGATGCAGAAGGCGCACAAGATGTGTCTTCGTGACGGGGAAGTGCTGGTCAAGCTGAGGCCGATGAACAGGTCAGGCGCTTACGCTGCGCTGTACACCCCTGACGACAAAGACCTGGAGCTCGCGCTGATCCCAACCGAAGCGTTTGAGATCATCTCCAAGGATGAGGATCTCGACGCCATCGAAGCCGTCAAGATCAAGCATGTGTTCATGCGGCCAGACGGATCGACGGGTGAGTTGGTGGAAGTGATCCTCTACGAGACGATCACTGCCGACAAGATCATCCTCAAGTACGAGAACGACGAAGAGCCACCTCGTGACATGGACAACCCGCTCGGGTTCGTGCCAGCTGTTCACCTCCAGAACGAGGATGAGATCGGTGAGCTCCACGCCAGTTCGGACCTGGAACCGATTGAGCCGTACATGAAGTTCTACAACGACGTGATGCTCCATGCAGGATCATCGAGCGAGCTCCACTCCACAGCGAAGCTGATCATCCGAGCCCGTGACGTCACTCGGTTCATCAACAACAACTTCTCTGACGCCGAGATTCTTGAGGGTCGTCTCAGATTCAAGAACAAGGACGTCCTCTTCTTTGAGTCCGGAGATCCGGACATCATGGCGACCGGATCCTCGATCTATTCCGAAGGTGCTGAGATCATCCAGGCCCGTGCGCCTCTTGGCGACACGACCACGCTGTTGGAGTTCATCTTCCTCAACATCGTTGATGCGTCCGAGGTGCCTGAGTGGGCATTCGGCGGGGCGATCGCAAGCTCCAAGGCGTCGGTCGGTGAGCAGGGGTCGCCGCTCGTGCACAAGACCAAACGCAAGAGAACGATGACAGAGTCTGTGTGGTCACTTATCGGTCGCATGGCTCTCAAGTCGATCCTCAACAAGCGCGAGCGGGTCACCGTTACGTGGGATGAGCTTGCACTGCGAGACCTCAAGACTGAGGGTGAGGCATTCCGCAACTTTGCTGAGTCCCTGATCGCTCTCAACGACGGTCAGATGGTCTCCAAGCACACAGCGAACAACGTGCTGATGAAGCTCATCAAGGAGATCGATCCGTACGACCTTGATGAATCTCCAACTGAGAGTGATAGGATCGAGGACGAAGTCAAAGAGAAGATGGCTCAGGCCGAGGCTCTCATGAAGGACGAGCAAGAGGAGTTTGAGGATGAAGATCGTGAAACAGGGCTCACAGCTGCTGGGTGAGATCGCCGTTCTTACTCCAGCTGAAGCCAGCGGACATGAAGTTCCGTTTGCATCTGGGTTCGACATCGAGAAGCTCAAGGAAACAGACGACGACCCGTTCTTTGTGACGGTGTCGATCAAGCCGAGTCGTGGAGACCAGGGCGCAGGTCCGGTCTACGACGAGGCTCTTCTCAGAAACCTGGAGGCGCAGTTCAACACGAAGCGTCCTCCAGGCTACAAAGGTCACCAGGATCCTGAGAAGGTGTCCTGGGAATATCGGGATGCGGTCACGGCATGGGTAGGTGCCCAGTACGTGTCGGATTCCGAAGGTAAGGGTCAGCTGTTGGTGAAGGGATACGTACCGCGCACAGCGGAGGATCTCAGAACCCAGTTGAGACTGGCAGAGTCCGGAGCCGACATCGTCAACAGTGTTTCGATCTTTGGGGTCAGAAGCACTGAGGACGACAGGGTGACGGAGTTCGACCTCTGGTCATTGGACTGGACGCCAAAGGGTCGAGCTGGAATGGAGACCGAACTGATCAATGTAAGTGGCGAGCAGACCAAGGAGGATGTAGTGACTCGTGAAGAGGTCATCGCTTCCCTCAAGCTCGATGAGGTGCCTGCACACCTTGCTACCGCACTTCGTGCGGAGGGCAGGGATGAGCTGTCTAGCGACGTAGAACTCGCTGGCGAGATGCGGGTCATCTTTGAGTTTGATGATGAAGCAGATTCCTCGGCTGTGATTGATGCCGTTCGGTCCCTAGTTGGAGCTAGCAAAGCTGTAGAGCTTGGCAAGGCTGTTGACGAGGCGATTGATGGTGCGGAGATCACAGCTGAGATGGCGAAGGAAGCGGTGCGTGACGCAGTCATGTCATCCGTAACCGACGCTTCAACCAAGGAAGAGATCACCGGTGAGATCACCAAAGCTCTCGACCGTCCGTACATCAAGGCACTCGTGGGTAAGACCACGGTCGTGTCAGGTGGCGGTTCCAACAAGACGGACGATGCCCGCCAGGGCACCGTCTGGGAATAGGAGACACACATGGGTCACAAGACCTCTGATGGACTGTCTCTCGTAGTCACCAATGACTCTGGTGGCGATCTTCTGCACGGCGATCCTGCTGGTATTAGTGGAGTCTTCGGATTCTGTGATACCGATGTGGTCGACACAGCGGAAGTGTCGCTGTCAATCGGTCAGGAAGAGCGCGAAGTGCAGCTGCCCGCCAAGGCTGGCGGCTGGGCGATAGGAGACGATGTCTTCTTCACCGGCACAGCGTTCATCGATGTGGCGCAGTCAGCACCGTGGGACACGCCGGTTGGCACCGTCGCACGAGTTGTTGCTGCTGCTGGTGGTTTCGGGTGGATGGTCGTCATCCCAGGCGCGTTTGCAGGGAGGGCATAACCATGGCGAGAATGATTACCAAGGAAAGCCTCCTCGCTGAGCGCAGCGGCTCGGTCATGACCGAGTACGCGGTGGGAGAAGCAGCACAATCCGGAGCAGCCGGTACACGATTTGAGATTCCTCGTGGGCCTGACGGCTCGCTGAAGAAGCTCAACCTGACCAAGCCGATGGGTGAGTTCCTCGGATCGAGCGCGATGGTCGAAGAGTTGGCGCAGTACGTCACGGTGCAGATCGAGAGTGGCAGGGACGAGCACCCGCTTCTCTACAAGCCGATCTACCAGACGATCAGCAATCCCAACCTTCCCCGTCTGATCGATTCAGGCTTCCAGATGTACGCCGACTCTGTCTGGCTCAAGCATCTTGAGGGGCAGGAAGTTCGATTCGGCACCACGCGTGCAGAGCAGGGCCCGACCGTTCCGATGATCACTTACACCAACGGGTTTGAGTGGGATGAGGACGTCGAGGTCTACGACGAAGGTTGGAAGGTTGAGCTTGCGAACAAGTCACTCGGTGACTCGTACAACGCACTGCTCAACCACATCTACCTGTCGCCGTTGCTCGGCTTCAACTACGCGGCTGTTGGGAACACGACCGCTCTCCAGACGGCGCCTTCGGGCAACCGGCTGGAAGCAATCAGGTTGACTCTCCGTAAGGCGCTTGCTGACGCAGCGCTGAAGGAAGACGGCTTCGGTCGTAGGCATGCCATCCGTCCCACGATTGCCCTGTGCAGTCTCGCGACGGCGTATGAGCTCAATGATGCGCTTTCGCTCATCAGCGATACCTCTTCGATTGGTGCCGGTACCAACGCCACAGACCTGTTCCTCGGACGTCAGTCCGACACAGCTGGTCCCAACCCGAGTGTCAACCAGATCTCCAGCATCATCGTCTACGAAGGCGACAACATGCAGATGGGGAACCTGCGTTGGGACTACGAGGGAGCGGCAGCTGATGAGGTTCTCCTCATTCAGCCGAAGCGGAACACGTTTGAGTACATCAAGCATGACATGCGGGTTGACACCGAGCGTCCCTCGGACATCTCCCGTCTTGTCATCGCTCAGATGGTTGCGCGGACGAGGCGCGGTATGCTTGCCGTTCCCGAGTCCTCGATGTGGAAGGTGGCACTTGCATGAGTCCACAAAGATACCCAAACGCCGATTACCCCACGGCATACGACGAGGCCAACATGGTCAAGATCACTGACGTTCCTGTGAACGTCACTGGTACTGGCGTGGTTGTCTCGGACGTCACCGCGGGCCAGGGGCCGCTCATGGAAATGGACGCGCTCACTGGAAGTGATGTCAAGGGAACGGATTCACGGGGCACAGCTCCTGTGGAAACACCCGAACCCGAAGCAGCGGAGTAAGCGAATGGACCGGAGAGGTGCTCATACCTCTCCGGTCCCACTCGTTCGGAGGAACAGATGAACACGATCGCCACAATGCGGCTGTACCTCAGAGACACAGGCGATCCGTGTAGGTTCTCAGACGAAGAGCTCCAGGCTCTTTACGATCAAGCAGGCACCATCGAAGGCGCCACCGCGATGGGCTGGCTGCTCACCGCTTCCGAAACTGGTGGAGACCCAGTCTCCCAGTCGGTTGGAAACACCTCTGAATCTTGGGGCCAACCCACCGAGAAGTACAAGGTCGCAATCAGGATGTGGAAGTTCTGGTTGGACAAGGACAAGGAAGCCAACGGTACCGACACCGGATCTGTTGGAGTCTGGATGGAGCTCGTGCCAGACGATGCGAACGGCACCGGCACTCTGGTGGCAAGACTCATGGAGCACCAGAAGTCCATGCAGGACATCTACGCCACCGTGTAGGGGGCGACGATGGACTTCAAGGCACCAGGAGTTGAAGACGAGAGGCAGAGTTGGCTTCTCACTCAGATCCACGAAGCTCAGGGAACACTCGATTCCAAGATCGCTGAGGCAAACGCACTGCCTGACAGTGAGCTGTCGAAGGCTTCTCAAATCTCCAGACTGAACGCCATGAAGCGTGAGGTCAGCACCTCGTTCTCTGGGCTCGACTCAAGCGTGCAGCTGTGGGCAGACGATGGGATCACGAGCCTCTACGAGGAAGGGTGGTTCATCGCTGGAAGAGAGACCGGCGCCTCGATGGAGTTCAGTCTTCCGCACCGAGAGGCGCTTGACGTCCTCTCGTGGGATGCGTACGACGACGTCGGCACGAAACTCCAGCAGTACTCAGCTGAGTTCGATCGAAAGATCGAGCTCCAGAAGATGTACCAGGGGATGGATCCAGGAGACATCGCTCTCATTCAGACGAAGAGCAGAGAGGCGATAGCGCAGGCTCTGCTCACTGGAGAGGCAGATCCGAAGAAGGTCTCCAAGAAGCTCGCTGACGATCTGTGGGAAGACGGCGTCACCATCATCGACGCTGGTGGCAACCACTGGGAGATGGAGACGTACACGCGCATGCTTGTGCGCACGAAGTCAGCCAACGCCTACAGCTCTGGGACGCTCAACAAGTACGCCGAGGACGGCGTCAGTCGTGTGAAGGTGCACGATGGCGTTGTCGACGATGAAGAGTGTGCTGAGGCTGACGGCAAGACGTGGACGATCAAGTATGCAATGGAGCACGTGATCGAGCACCCAAACTGCCGACGTGCCTTCTCTGCGAAGCAGGGCCACGGGGCGGTCGACAACAAGGCGGCTGAAGAGCAGGTCGTGTCGATCAAGGCTGACCGCAGAAAGAACACGTGGCGTGACTGGGCCAAGGCGGTTAGACGTGCGTACCGAACCGGAGAGTTCAACGTGGCGTCGACCACAGCGATCTACCTCACAGAGAAGGTGGCCGACAAGACCGGTATCTCTCAGCCACTTGTTCAGTTCGCTACGAAGCTCACGCTCGGCAACTTCATCAAGGCTGGTGATGCGTACTTTGAGTCGCTCGTCGACCCAGTTCTCTACTCGATCGGTCTGATTGACAACATCCCACAGCGTGCGATCTTGATGAAGGCGAAGTACCCGAGCAAGATCGTTGACGTGATCACTGAGTCGATCATGGCGGCGAACTTCGACGCGTTCGGATCTGTGGTTCATCCGAAGGTCAAGGCACTCACCACGATCTTGGACAAGGCATCTGAGTCGATACTCGGGAAGGGTGGGTACGCGTATCGAGCAGATGACTTCTATCGGAAGGTGACTCAGAGGGACGTCATCAAGATGTTCGGCCTGCTCACTGGAGAGCTCAAGAAGATCAACAACTTCGGCGTCCAAGTCGACGCCATGTACAACGGGGTCATCAAGGGCTACATCACCGATGGCCTCAAGCACTACAAGAACATTCAGAGAACAGGAAAGAAGTTCGGAGTCGACATCGACCTCTACCGAGACTACGTGGACCGCGCTCTCCGTGAGCTCGGGGTGAGTGAGGCTGACTACCGGAGAAAGAAGCGAGCGCTGGAGCAATACCTATCTGGTGGCGTGAGGCGCGTCCAGGATCCACAGGTGCTCCAGCGTCTCATGGATCCAATGGCTCGGCAGGCTGACGTATTGACGGCGTCTGTTGCTGACGCTCGCAAGCAGCTCGATGAGATCGTGAAGAACCTTGGGTGGGTGACGAAGACGAAGTCAGAGATCACTGAGATTCAGGCTCGGTTCTTTGGGAGGCTCCCGTCGATCATCGACGAGGAGGCGCTCAAGGCTGCGGTCAATGTGCGGTCCAGCGAGAACATTGCTCGGACAATCGCTGACGACATCATCGACGAGACGACCGGCACAGTGGTTGACATCAACAAGTATCGGCGCAGCGTGACCGGCACAGCTGAGGTTGTAGACGAGCGGACGCCGTCCTCGGTGGCCGACTTCCAAGCG
>Ga0164313_10001348_pt1 | contig 21675 bp, 14 predicted proteins | sample GuaBasSedimGuay4_FD_113735 | JGI IMG/M metagenome (GOLD analysis project Ga0164313, IMG submission 113735) | Subseafloor sediment microbial communities from Guaymas Basin, Gulf of California, Mexico - Guay4, Core 4569-4, 0-3 cm | ecosystem: Environmental > Aquatic > Marine > Hydrothermal vents... | reverse complement strand
TCTATTCCATTTTTTTACCAACCCCTGGATCGTCTTTCGAGATTTGCGCAGCAAATCCATTAGGAGGGGCGCCGCATAGATTCCGTTGCGCAGCAACGGAATCTATGCGGTGCAGCCTCCTAGCTCAGGTCGCGGCGACCTCCTCGTACAGATCGCGCAAACGTCGGACGATGGGTTCGCGGGCGAAGCGGTCTCGGACGGCAGCTTGTCCGGCACGCCCCAGGGCCATCGCCCGGTCGGGTTCGGAAGCAAGGTCTTCAATGGCCGCAGCCATGGCGCGGACATCGCCGGGGGGTACGGTGACGCAACCCCGGGAAGACCAGTCGGGAGTGCCTCCGCATTTGGCAACTACGACCGGCGTCCCTTGCGCCAGAGCCTCGAGACCGAGGATCCCAAAGGGTTCCTGCCAGCGCGCCGGAAAGAGAAGCGCACGGCTCGAGCGGAGCTCTGCGAGCAGAGCCTTCCGCCCGAGCCAGCCCAGTTTCCGGGCGCCGTGCAGCTCGGATTCGAGCGGCCCGGAACCCGCGACCACGAGCGGCAGCGGGCGACCCGCTTCACACCATGCAAGCCATCCGTCCTGCACCGCCTTGTGGGCCACCAACCGGCCGCCCATGATCAGCTTCGACCCGCCCTCGGATCGCCGCACGGCCGCCTCGATCCAGGGCGGGATCACCCACGCACCCTCGAGTCCAATCGCCGCGAGCTCCTCTGCCATGTAACGCGACAGGACCACCAGCCGAGCCCCCTCGATGGCGTCGCGACGACGGCGGGTGAGATCCATCGTCGAGCGGAGATAGCTTTCATCGCCCAGGCAGGTGCTGCAGACCGACTCGTCCATTGCGGTCACACAGACCGAACCGCCGGGCATGGTCTTTCCGGGGCCCGGACAGAAGACCCGATGATCCTGCACCGTGACCACCGCCCGGCCGCTTTCCACGGCCATTTCGATCGCCGTCGGATTCATGACGTTCTGGACGTGAACGACGTCCGCGCGATCCAATGCACGAGCCAGATCTGCCAAACCCGAACTCGAGTCGACCCGGCTCGCGAGTCCCTTGATCTGGATGAGATCGAGGTCGCGGATCCCCGCCATCCCGCCGCTGTCACGACCGAAGGCCACGCTCACGCGATGTCCCGCGCGCCGGATATCGGCCACCACCTGTGCGAGGTGTTGATCGGCGCCCCCCAGATCGCTCAACCGATCGGTGAGATAGAGCAGCCGCACTCAGTCTTTTAAGAAATCCGGAGAGAATCTCAGGACCCGCCCTCGGCCGGTGGCCTTGACCTGATAGAGCGCAGCGTCGGCGTTCGAAATCAGGGTGTGCGGATCCTCGCCGTCTTCGGGGAAACACGCCACTCCGGCCGACGCGGTCGGCGGTTCGAGGGGCTCGGGCAGTGCGATGGCTGTCGTCGCCTCTTTCACGGCATCGACCAGGCTTTCGGCCGCGGCGATGGCGCCCTGAGGCTGGGTTGCCGGCACCAGGATGCAGAACTCGTCACCGCCCCAGCGAACCACCAGATCGGTGACGCGAACACGTGACCGCAAGGTCGAAGCAACCGCTCTGAGGACATTGTCCCCCACCAGATGGCCGGCGGTGTCGTTGCAGATTTTGAATTTGTCGAGATCCATCATGATGACAGCCAAGGGCTGCCCGGTGCGTTTGGAGAACGAGATGTTGCGCTCGAGTTCCATTTCCAACCGGCGGCGATTGGCCAGACCGGTCAACGCGTCACGATTGGCGATGTCCATGAGCAGCCGGTTGGCCTGTTCGAGCTCTCGGGTGCGTCCGCTCACCTGCTGTTCGAGGGCGGTGCGTTCGTTACCGAGGTCTTTGACGACCGAATCCATCTTGACCGCCATCTGATTGACGCTCCGGGCGACATCACTGATCTCCTCCGGGCCGTCTTCCATGCAGCGGGCATCGAAATCCCCCTCGCCGAGACGCCTCAAGGTGTCGCCAACATCCGCGAGCCGTTTCCGGATGGAACCGGCGAGGATTGTTGCGATGATCAACGAAATGAACACGACCGCGGAAGCAGCCCCGGCCCACCCGAGTCGCATCCGCCTCTCCGCCAGGACGTACGGGGCGCGGTCGAACGCCACCCACGCTTTGCCTCCGGTCACCAGAGAGACCGAAACGGCGACGCTGTCAACACCGTCGACCCGAACCTTCGTCAGCTCTTCGTCGACCTCCGGCCACGTTGTGAGGATCGGTCCGAGATCTGCCGACGCCGGCGTAGAGGCGACGATCTCCCGACTCGGCGAGAAGACGACGGCCGCCGAGAAGGCCCGCGTCTCCAAAAGTCGGTCGACGCTCTCCTGGGTCTGGAACGCGGATCCCTCGGCGACATAGAGCTCCAAACGCTTGGAAACCGCGTTCGCCCTGCCACGGGTCGCTTCCTGGACCTCCATCAGATTGATGGCGTAGCCCACGGCGATCAGTGCGACGCACCCGGCGAGGGTGGCCCCGACCGTCAGGAGGATCAACCGAACCCGGAGCGACATCACCCAAGTCCTTCGGTTCCGGCTTGTCGTCGGTGCATCAAATGTACAAACCTCCGTGACCGGCGCTCGCGCCGGCACTGCATCCTGCCCTCCTGAGTCTCACTCCTAGTAGATTAGCAGTACCGGCAGCCAAACCCGCTATTCTTGAGATTCCCAACCCCGCATCGTTACACTGCGATGGTGTTGACACTTGCGAACCGCATCGAGACCACCACCGCGCGAGCATCGCGCGACGGTTCCCTCGTCCCCATCCCAAGGAGAATAGGATCGTCGAGGATGGAGGATGAACCGTGAGCATCGTCGGAATTCCGCCAACGAAGGAGAACCCATGACTGACGCGACATGGCCCGGCCCTGACGAACTGATGCCGCACCGGGTCGTCCGAAGGCACTATCTGATCGATCCGAGGCGGCAGCTCCGGGCGGTGGTCATGACAACCTCCGTCGTCGCCGTCCTGGTCATCCTCGTCAACATCGGTTTCGCCCTCCTGAGAATCTCCCAGTCCTCGTTTCTGTCCGCAGTGGCGCCCCAGTTGGGACCCGTGCTGGAACGGCAGGAGACAACTTACTCGTGGGTCATGATCGGTTTCTCGGTCATTCTGGTGGCAGCGGTTTCGGCAAAGACCATTGTCGACACCCACCGAACGGCCGGGGCCGTCTTCGCGGTGAAACAGCGTCTGGAACGAGTCCGGCAGGGCGATCTCCACGTCACATTGAAGCTCCGGCGCAACGACAATCTCCAGGATCTGGAGCTACCGTTCAACGAGATGGTCTCCACCATGCGAGACCGCGCGCTCGATGAGGCGTCCCGACTCGACGAACTCGCCGCCGAGGCCGTCCGGTTGGGGGCCGATGGTGAAGACATCGCTCGAGGTCTCCAGGCCCTCGCGATCTCCCGGAGACAGATCGGCAGCTGATCCAACGAGAATCCGCAACCAAAGTGACCCATATCACCGGCTCGGTTGAGATCGAGAATCGATCGTCGACACAATCGGTTTCCTGCGACATACCATGGCATGGTTCGAACCCGAAAAGGGAGGCGCATCATGCCCGTCTCGAGAACAACCGTTGGCTGTCTCATCACCATCGGAGCCATCCTCACCGCGCCAACCATGCTCGGGGCGCAACAGGCCCTGATCATCGACCACGGCTGTACCGAGATTGATCAGATCCCGGATCAGTGGCTCGATCAAGCTCGGGATCTCGCCTTCCATTACGCCCACACATCGCACGGCAGCCAGGTCATGTCCGGGCTCAACTACCTGGCGTCGATGGATCCCAGATATGCTCTTACGGTTGACTCCGCCGGAGGGACCCCGCCCGGCACGTCACCTTGTACGCCTGATTATCTCTGCATCTACGATGGCAACCCGCCCGAGACCTACATCGAACCCGATGACTACTGGAGCACTCCCGGAGGCATCGTACGGACCGAAGCAGTCGCGGGTACCGGATTCTTCGACTTCTCCATGTGGTCGTGGTGCGGCCAACAGTCCAGCAACTCGACACCGACCGTTCAGCAATACCTGGACACCATGGATGCCTTCGAATCCAGCTTCCCCGCCATGCGGTTCATCCTGATGACCGGTCACACCGACGGCGGTGGAGCGATCCTGCAACTCAACAACGACCACGTCCGGCAGTACGCCTCGGACAATGGAAAGGTGCTGTTTGATTTCGCCGACATCGAGAGCTGGGATCCGGACGGCACATACTACCCGAACACGACTGATGCCTGCCCGTGGTGCGAGCCGTGGTGCACCGCGAATCCCGGATTCTGCCCGGATTCACCTATCAGTTGTTCACATTCCCACTCGCTGGTCTGCTATCTCAAGGGCAGAGCCTTCTGGTGGATGGCCGCACGGCTAGCAGGATGGGAGGGCCCGGACTCCCATCCCATCTTCACCGATGGGTTCGAGACCGGCAACTGCGACGGCTGGGATCTGATGTTTCCGTAACCTCCACCCGAGAGGGGCTGAGATCACCGACCATCGAGAACCTCGCGGATGGTGGAACCGAGATCACCGAGGAGAAACGGTTTCTGGAGAAAGACGGCATCGTCACTGTTGACACCGTACTCCAGCATGGCCTCCGGGGTGTATCCGGAAACATAGATGACTTTGAGGTTCTTTCTTTTGGTGAGCAGATGTGTGGCAAGATCAGGACCACTCATCCTCGGCATCACCAGATCCGTGACGAGGACATCGATCTCTCCTTCGAACGCCTCCGCCACTTCCATCGCGTGGACCCCATCCGTTGCCTGGATGACATCGAGCCCAAGGCTCTCGAGATACTCGGCGAGGGCTTCTCTGATCGTCGCCTCGTCCTCGGTGAGCAGGACGGTCTCGCCCGCCACCGATCTTCTGGACTCGGGCGCGGGTTCGACCGCAACAGCGGGTCTTTCCTTGACCTGCAACAGTCGAACCCTGAAAGTGCTCCCCTGACCGGGAGCGCTCTCGACATCAATGGTCCCACCGCTCTGTTCCACGATTCCGTAGACGGTGGCCAACCCGAGTCCGGTGCCCTTCTCCATCTCTTTTGTCGTGAAGTAGGGTTCGAAGATCCGGTCGCGGATCTCCGGGGCGATTCCCGAACCGCTGTCGCTCACAGTGAGCTCGACCGAGTAAACGTCGTCACCGATCTCAGCTTCTCCGTTGGGCAGACCACTCACCGACCGGGTTCGGATTCCCAGGACACCGCCTCGGGGCATGGCGTCTCGAGCGTTGACAGCGAGGTTGACGATGACCTGCTCGAGCAGCGCCGGGTCGACCCGTGTACACCCGGCGTCGTCATCGAGTTCGACCTCCAACTGGACATCGTCACCGATGATCCGCGAGAGCATGCCCTCGAGCCCGACGACCATCTCGTTGACGTGGACCACCTCCGGTTTGAGAACCTGACGACGGCCGAAAGCGAGAAGCTGTCGGATGAGATCCGCTGCGCGGTCGGCGGCACGATCAATTTCGTTGAGTTTCCCTCGAACACCCCGGTCGCCTGCGGAGAGTCCCTTTCCGGCGAGTTCGGCGTAGCTCTTGATGACCATGAGCAAATTGTTGAAATCGTGGGCGATTCCACCGGCGAGCCGGCCGATGGACTCCAGCCGCTGAGACTGACGGAGCTTGTCATCGAGGGCTCGCACCGTCAGATCCGACCTCAGCGACGCCACCGCCCGTTCGAGACTGATCTGCTGGGCCAGCGTGAGGCCTGCAAAGAACAACAGCCCGAAAAAGACGATCGCCTCTCGCGGTCCGCGATCCGCCGCGTCGAGGTGGCCCAGGAGGTAAAGACCGAGGTGGACCAACGGCAGAGCGAAGGCATAGAAGGGCAAGAGGCTTTGGATCCGGAGGACCGATTCACCCTCGATGGCGTCGGTAGCCTCCGACCGGTCGGTGCAGGTCAGGATCATCGTACTCAGCAGGAAGTGCGGGATCAGCCAAAGGATGTCGATCCTCGCGCCCATGACAGTGTCGAGGATCTCGGCGAAACCGAGACCCTCGAGGAGGTCCCCCACCGCCATCACGCCCGTTGCACAGGCCAGCAGCGCAAAACAGCGCCGCCAACCTGGTTCACGGGCCGCAAGAAAAAGGAGAACGAATTTGACGGCCAGCAGGATATCGAGGGTCACGTAGAGATTGAATGACGCGAAATACTGCAGGTATTCCGCCGGCTCACTCACCCACGGGACCACCACGAAATAACCGAACATGATGCCGATGAAGACGGTTCCCCCCATGAGAGTGTAGGGATAAAGGACGTCTCGGGATGACCATCCCTTGTGGAGCTGGGGCTGTTGTTCGCTGGCAAGAAACCAGAAGAGGTAAAGCAGGATGTAACACGTGTCAACGGCCAGATCGAGCCAACGCGCGTACTCGAATCCTTGCACCAGCCAAAAAATAAACGTCCCGACAAACCAGATCACCATCCCAGCGATCAAGAACTTCCAGAACCGGCGTTCTTCGGTTCCTTCGACGTTTCTGGTACGGGCAGCGAGTACGAGGATCATGCCCGGCAGCAGGAGACGATCAAGATGGGCCGAGAGATCGGCCCGAAGGTCTTCCGATCCCAGTTCAAAGAGATAGACCAATGCCAGCAAGGAGAAGAAAATGACGACGATTCGGCCGAGTCGCTGCTCCCAAAGGAGAGACCAGGTCGTTTTCAACCCCGAAACCGTCTTGTTGCCGGACATGGGGACATTGTACATCTCAGGGAAGAGGAAACCACCTCAGCGATTCGAGCTCGTCACTCAGTGCTGATTCACGTGGGGCGATCTTCGGATCGGGTTCGATTTCCGCCGCGAGCTTCCGAGCTTCGGTGAGATAGCTCACGAGCACCTCCACCGGTTCGGACAGGCGCCGGGAGACGTAGTCCAGTTCACCCCCCGTGTAGCTGAGGTCTTTGAGACTCAGGGGTGCGACCTGACCACGGTCGCGGTGGAACCAGAGGCCCGTCTCGGACTCGAATTCATACAGCGACAGCAGCTTCCAACCCTCGTCAGCGATGAAGTGCATCGCTTCAAGGAGAAACGAGAAGACCTCTTCCGGGATGAAGTAGTTGAAGTTCACCCTCACCCAACCCGGCTTGATCCCCTCGCATCCGCTGTTGATCGCGTCTTTGAATCGCGATGACTGATGCGAACCGATCCCAAGCAACCGGTGACCGTAGGGTCCGGCGCACGAACAACCACCGCGCGCCTGGATCCCGAAGAGATCGTTGAGCAGTGCGACCACGAAATTGTGGTGGAGGTACCGGTCTCCGTGACGAATCAGGAACGAAACGATGGATAACCGCCGCGCATCAGGATTGCCGAGGATCTGGATGTTCGGATTCGCCGTCCACGACTCGATGGCCCGGGTCACGAAACCAGTCTCGAGTTCTTCAATCGTGTCTTCGCCCACCGAATCCTTGAGGTGGAAGACCAGCCCCGCTCTGATCGACTCGATGATCGCCGGTGTCCCGCCTTCTTCGCGGTGCGCGGGATCGGTCACATAGCTGTGGTCCACGGCGCTGACATAGCTCACGGTGCCTCCGCCCGGGACCGTCGGTACGCGATTTGTCAGCAACCGGCTCTTGACGACGAGCACTCCCGGCGTCCCTGGACCACCGATGAACTTGTGGGGTGAGATGAAGACTGCATCCTTCGAGATCGCCGAGTCGGCGTCCTGAGACCCACCCGGGTTCATCTCGATGTGGACGTATGGCGCTGCGGCGGCGAAGTCCCAAAACGCCAGTGCACCGTGAGCGTGGAGCCGTCGAGTGATCTCCAGGGTGTCGCTGACGATTCCAGTCACGTTGGACGCCGCCGAGAAGCTGCCGATCTTCAGCGATCGTTCACGGTACGCGTCGAGCGCTTCCTCGAGGTGGTTCAGATCGATCCGGCCGTCAGGGTCCTCGGCGATGGTGACCACATCCGCGAGGCTCTCACGCCAGAGGATCTCGTTCGAGTGGTGCTCGTAGGGACCGATGAAGACCACCGGACGCTGCTCTCTTGGGATCTGATCGGAGAGCCGGAACCGCATATCGAGATCCGATGGCAACCGAATGTTGAGGATCCCGATGAGCTTGTTGATGGCGCCGGTCGCGCCTGAACCGCAGAAGATCACCACATCCTCGTCGCACCCACCCACCGACGCGTGGATCAGCGCTCGCGCATCCTCGCGGAATCTCGTGGTCTGCAGACCCGTCGACGAGGTCTCGGTGTGGGTGTTGGCATACAGCGGCATGACCTCATCTCGAATGAAATCCTCAATGAACCCAAGCGAGCGGCCCGACGCCGTGTAATCCGCATAGGTCACCCGCCGCGGACCAAAAGGCCCGTCGACGGCTCGATCATCCCCGATGACCCCCCGGCGGATGCTCTCGAGCAGAGCGGTTGTTTCACGCCCCATGATTCAAACCGGCCCTAGGGAATCGATTGCGCCCACGCTGCGGTGTCCCCGGTTTCAAAATCGTCAGCAAAGACGTTATCGCCGCCGCCGGTCATCTCGGTGACGCCGTAGACCACGAGGGCATAGTCCTGATCGTCCTCCGGTGTCTCGATGTGGACATCCATGTTGACCTCGGTGGCGATGACCTCGATGGTCCAGTCGCCGGCTTCCGGGTTCTGGATGAAGACATTCTCCACGGTGTTCAAGGTGTCCTCAGCGCCGCCCGAGGTCGACCAGATGCCGCCGGCCAGACCATTGTTCCCCCAGTAGACGGTGCTGCTGGGAGATGTCACCTTCAGGGTGACGTCGTTGATCCGGTGGATGACGGCGCTTGTCGTCCCCGATCGATCGGCGTAGACCATGGTGATCTTGAGGGCGTCCTGACTCGCGGGAACCGTTGCGGTGTAGGTGTCGGTCTGAAGCTCCGAGAGTACCGAAGTCTCGTCCACCACCCGCGTCAGGGCGGCCCAGTCATAGGCGTTCTGGGCGTTGGGACGACCCCACCCCTGGCGGAAACGGCTGAGCGAAGGATTGGTGGTGTTCCAATCGTACTGTTCGGCCGTGTTGATCATCAGTGCCTTCATGGTTGTGAAATGAGGACGGTCTTCAAAAACCGTTCCCGTGCCGGGTGTGGTTCCCCAGACATCGTCCTGCCACATCTGGAAGAAGAGGCCAGAGGTGCCGGCCGTCATGGGTGTCGCACCCGAGGTGCCGCCAAAACTGCTGGTGTAGCCGCTCCCGCCGTCGGTTGTCGTGTAGATCGAATCGTAGAAAAACGTTAGGTCGGGCTTGACGCGGCCATCCGCGGCTGGGCCGATGGATGCGCCACTCCAGTAGTCGTCATCCGGATTCGTGTTGTTGAGGTGTCGGGCGCCGCCCACCGCGATGACGTTCTTTGCCCACGCCTGGGGCCGTGAATCCTGGGTGCCGGAGTTGGATTGGGACTGGAAGATGGTGAAGTCCGACTGCCAGATGATGTCGTCCATCTCAGCAGAGATCGACGTGTACTGGGTCGTGCGGGAGCTCCCCACCGAGTTGGACTGGTAGACACACTTGTACTCGAGCGAGGGATCGACCAACTCTGCGGTGTGAGTGTAGCGACTCACATCTCCGTTGAATACCGGGAGGTAATAGGCGAAGTACCCGTAGGCCTCGGGCATCATCCCGGTGGCGATCGAGGCGCCGTTACCCTTTCCAAAGTTGATCCCATAGCAACTCGTCCCGTGTGAAGTGGAGGCCGGCTCTACCGGGCCGTGGATCGGCACGGGGTTGATGAAGTCCTGATGATCGCTGTCGACATAGGTGTCGAAGACTTCGGCCCGAACACCGGTACCATCATACCCACCCGGTGTTGCCTGAACATAGTCCGCTCCGGCGACCTCGCGGCCGATGTCCATATCGACTTCCGGAGCGCCCCACTCATCGATCCATTGGACATTGTTCGATCCAAGCAGGGCAAAGACCTGAGCATCGCTGAGCGACGCTTCCAGGATATAGCCCTCGGGATGATTCACCAGAACCTGGCCGCCCACCGCCTCGACCTCGGCGGCAAGCAGTCCCTTTTCGTGAGTTCCCGAGACATACGTCATCACGTTGTAGTGGCGGATGGCGGCGCCCTGAGCATCGAGTTCGTTCAGCAGCTCGGGGAAGAGCCGATACGACGGTTCGTACGTTCCGACCCAACGGACAAATTCCTGCGATTCGACCTCGGCGGCGAGCGACGGGGCCATCCTCACGATGTGAGTGTTGTGTGGGACATAACCCAGGACCTCGGCCCCGAGGTCGCGGAGTCGATCGCGCCACGCGGCCAGGCTCTGGGTCTCGAACTGAACGAGAAACACGCGGTTTCCCTCGCCGGCCTTGAGGCTCTTGGGCACCGGCGGCGATGACTGGTTCGGCACAACGACCCCGGCTTGAAGCGGGATCCGGTTGAGCATCACCCTCGGTTGAGTCCAGGTTTCGCCACCGTCTTTCGAGATGGCGGTCCACCGTTGGCCGTTCTGGCTCCAGGTGGAAAAGACCACCCCACCGAGATCGGGCTGAACAACTCTGTAGTCCTCACGCAGGGTCGAATCGGACGATCCGCCGGTCGCTCCGACGACGGAGACCGTCGCGAGGCACCCGACGATGAACAGAAACGCGACCCGGACGAGAGGACAGAACGATACTCGACGACGATCCGGCATTGGCATGCTCCCTTGATGTGCTCAAACGATATTGGTTCTCACCCGTGAAGAACGGGCTTCCAGTATGGACCAACGCATGCCGCCAACACAAGCCGCACATGGTCACAATTCGTGATTTTCGTCGCTAAAACCCCTCGATTCGCCCCGAAGATCCGTCAGAATCCCAGACCGACCGCCTCGGTGAGGAAGCGGGCAAAGGGCGCCGAGTCTCGGCAGGTCCTTTCAAACCGGTCGAAGAAACCCGCCCGGCACGCCGCCTTCTGGGTCGTATTGACAGAACACACGAAGTCCTTGCGCTTGAGATCGGCAAGAAACTCGAAGAGGCCTGGTTTGAAATGGTTCACTCACTGGTCCTTTCAGCGCCCGGTTCACCATGGTTAACCGCGGGTCGTCCGTTGAGCTTCCGGACCCTCCCGACCCTGTGCTTGTGTACTGCGTCTGAAATCCCTACCTCTTCCTGACGGCCCTCCGCGCCGCTGGCTGCGTTGCGCTTCCTTGAAGTAGTCAAACTACGACTGCGTCGTCGCGCCTTGCCAGCGACTCGGATGACTCGCCAGATAAAGGAACGGATTTCAGACGCATTACACTAGGCTCGATTTCGGATTCAATAGACCGGGCCGGAGGGGGATGGATGAGCGCGCTGAACAACAAAAAGACGGTCTGGATCGCGATTGTGATCGCCCTGGCGACCGCCCTGCCCGCGGTACTTGCGGGCACGAACCCCTTCACCGGAAACGGCACCCAGCCACCGCTGAATCATCAGATTCTCTGGCCGGGCATCTGCGCCAACTGCCACGCCGGATATGACAGCGGCCACAACGTCCGACCCACCACCACCTGGGCAGGCTCCATGATGGCCAACGCCGGGCGCGACCCCATCTTCTGGGCAGCCCTTGATGTCGCCAACAACGATGTTCCGGGAATCGGCGAGTGGTGTCTGCGTTGCCACTCTCCAACGGGCTGGCTCGCCGGTCGAGCCTCGCTGCCGACAGGCTCGGGTGACGGATGCAGCCTCGACGGCGAAATCGATGGAACCGACAACGACTTCGAGGGCCTTTCCTGCCACTTCTGCCATCGGATGCAACCGAACTTGAGCCCTCCTTCGGGTCAGCAGAGCATCTACTACGAGAACGGTCAGTACTGGATCGATGACGAAAGCTGCCCGAACGGCTTCGAACCGTGCCGCGGCGGCCCATACAACTACGACATGGGTCAGGGGCAGCCCCCACACACATGGATTCACTCCCAATACCACATCAATTCAGACAATTGCGGCAACTGCCACAACGTCACCAACCCGATCCTCACGTTGATCGACGAAAACGGGGTCAACACCGGGGTTCAGGTCCCCGTCGAACGGACCTACATGGAGTGGGAACAGAGCAGCTTCTCCCAACCGGGGCCCGGGTATACGACCTGCCAAAACTGTCATATGCCCGACGCCACCCACGACCCGGCCTATCCGTCGATTGCGGTCGAGAACAATCGAACCGGCGATCTTCCCATCCACGAACTCGTCGGTGGCAACTCGTGGGTGCCACAGGTTCTCAAGGGCGAGTACCCCAACCTCGGGCGGGACGCCGAGTACGACGCCACCACCGCATGGGCGGTGGAACTCCTCGAAGAATCCGCAACCGTCGAGCTCTCGGTGCCTGACCGCGTTCAAGCCGGATCAGAGCTCGCCATCGGGGTGCGGGTGACGAACCACAGCGGTCACAAACTCCCCACCGGTTATCCCGAAGGCCGCCGGATGTGGATCGACATCGAGGTCCGGGCCGACGGAACAGCGATCTGGCGGAGCGGCGCCTGGGATCCGGCCACCGGCGCCCTGACGCAGGATCCGCAACTCAAGGTCTATGAGGTCAAACCGGGGATCTGGGACCACAACGGCACCGATGAATGCGACACCACCGATATCGATGGCGATCCGCTCTTCCACTTCGCGCTCAACAACTGCGTCTCCCTGGACAATCGGATCCCCCCCGAGGGCTTCACCGGGATGAACGACATCGAGACCCGGCCCGTGAACTACACCTATCCCGAGACCGCACCGGGTTCGGGCATCCTGGTGAATTTCGATGACACGAGCTACACCGTCCCGATTCCGGCATCGGCGGGTGGTGACATCAGCGTCGAGGCGACCCTGAGGTACCAGACCGTGAGCGACGACTACATTCTCTTTCTCCGCGATCAGGCGGTAGACAACGGGTTCCCAGACGATTGCATCCCGAGATCGACCGGGCTGCCCGACATGAGCCGCGGCGAGATCCTTCACGACATCTGGGCGCGCTACGATCGAGCGCCGCCCGTACCCATGGACGTCAACCTGGCGTTGATAGATGTCGGCTTGTTCTTCGACGGATTTGAGTCCGGCAACACCGGAGCGTGGTCCGACACCGTGCCTTGATCTCGACGGGGGAGTTCGTTTGGATAGCAGCAAAGAAAAAGCCGGCGAAACCGCCGGCTTTTTCTTAACCTAAACTGAGCGATTCTGCCGGATGAGATGTGCCAAGTCCTTGATGCTCTGGTGTTTGCAAAAAATTTAAGGATACTGGTGGTATGTCGAGGCTTTTTGCAAACGCCCAGAGCGCAAGGACTTGGTGCAGACGCCTGAGAGAATCGCTCAATTTAGGTTTAATTCTGTCGTCATTTGAGGAACTATGGAGAGACCTCGCTCCAGCCGCTTGTGTCGCCGCTTTCGAATCCGTCGCTGAAGAGCGGCATGAGGTTGTCGGCGGGCGCCTGCACAAAGACCTGTACCGAGGGCGGCCCGTCCTGGCGGAACAGACCGATGCTGGCGATAGCGTCTTCGGGTGGGGAGTCGGCGTCAAAACCAAAGCTGTACATGGTGGACCACCTCAGAGCGTTGGCGTCGGTGTTGGTTGCGTAGGTCTCGGTGGACCAGCTCAACCACCCACCGACTGTGTCCACGTTGAAGGCCCAGTCGGTCCCGTCGTAGGGCTCACCGGAATGGTAGTCGACATCCCGGAAGCTCTCGTTGGTGATGACCGAGGTCCCGAGGATGGGAATCGAGAAACTCCTGCCGCTGAGGTGCGAGTTCATGTTGAAGATCGAGTATTGGTAGTGCCAGGTGCCGTCGTCGTTGTCACCCACCTTGTAGGCGATGATGAACAGTCCCTCACCTGGAACCACAACCTCCCGGACCGTAACCGCCGGGTCGAGGGCCTGCCAGGCGTAGATCCCTTGAATCCCCTCGTTGGTCGGGCCGCTGGGGATCAAATTGTTGCCGCTGATCGTGGCCTCTTGGTATGACGCGTTGTTCAGCGAATTTCCCGAGGCGGCGTCATCCGGTGCGATGTAGTGCCCTTCGATAAAATAGGCGTAGTCCGCGGTGTCGATGAGGTCCGACGCTTTGACGTTGATCCGCCCGGCGAGATTGGCGTTGCCCGAGGGCGACGAGTGGTTATCGATGAACTCGCCGGTGAAGGCGTTGACTTCGAATCTCGGGCCGAGGCCGCTCTGCGAGCCGTTCAACCCGGCGCCATAGGGGTCGGAGCAACCGATACCGAGTTGCGATCCTCCGAGCGGGGGGTAGATACAGGAACCACACGACGACCCATTGACGGACAGAAAACCGTGTTTGAGCCACGAGATCCCGAGCATCTCGATTCTCCCGTGCTCGACGGGTGTCCCGGCCGCAGGAAGGGTGACCCGGTAGATATTCTGTGCGATCACGGGATGCTGGTTGCCGTTGGAGATCCAGCTCAGGGGCTCATCGCCCCGGTTGCACGACTCCGTCCGAATCGAGTAGGCCTTGACACCGCCCGATTCCCCCCAGTATTCCGTATCATCGATTTCGAAGACCACCACATCAGGTCCGACCGTTCCCTCGGTATCCGCCGCGTACGCCGCGCCCGAGAAGGCGAGCACGCACGCGATCGTCAGGATCTTGATCATTTTGGTTCTCCGGCCAAACACCCTCACACTTGTCTTCACCGATGCCTCCCAGCGGTCGTTCATTGTGGCTGAAAACCGAACCCTAGAAGGAATAATTCCGACTCTCAGTATCAATAATCAAGCAGCATCATAACTCATACCTAAACTGAGCGATTCTGCCGGATGAGATGTGCCAAGTCCTTGGTGCTCTGGTGTTTGCAAAAAATGCAGGAATACTGGCGGTATGTCGAGGCTTTTTGCAAATGCCCAGAGCGCAAGGAGTTGGTACAGACGCCTGAGAGAATCGCTCAATTTAGGTCATGGCAAAAATGGGAATCATCCAGGCTGCTCAGCGGTCGTCGACCCCGGATTCGAGCCAGGCGCGAGCGGGCTTCAACGAGGGGTCTAGTTCGATGGCGACCTCAATGTGTTTGCTGGCGCGTTTGTTCAGACCCGCCTCCAGGCAGGCACGACCCGCCATGATCCTGAGCTGTGGATCGTTGGGAGACCGACGCACCGCCTCGTCAAAGACCGGAACCGCCTCTTCGAATCGACCCGCGCCGGCGAGAGTCCCGGCCAGGTTCTCCCTCGCTTGGAGGTGTTCGGGATCAATCTCGAGCGCACGCTCGAAGTCCGATACAGCTCCGTTCACATCCCCTTGGAGGGCTCGGGCGAGTCCTGCGTTGTACCAAAGGTCTGCCGACATGGGATGGGTGTCGAGACCACGGAAGAAGACCTCGAGGGCCTCACCGAGCCGACCGTGCCGGCCGAGCACCGTGCCGAGCCCGAGAAAGCCCAGGGGTTCTTGCGGGTCGATCTCCACCGCACGCGCGAATGCCCTCGCCGCTTCCAGCCAATTCCCGTCATCGACCCGGATTCGAGCCGCAAGGAGGTGAGCCTCGGCATCGCCATCGGATGCTGCGAGCGAAGCATCGATGAGGCGCTCGGCCTCGACACGATCACCCTCGAGATAGATCAACCAGGCTCGCTGGCGATCCCTCACCGGCGAGGAAACCGGGCTCCACCGCTCCAACCGATCCAGCGTTCGCTTGGCAGCGGAGACTGTGGCGGACCCCTCTGAACCGAGTGGCGGCGGAGATTGGGCAATGTCGAGAGCGGCTCTTCTCAGCCCATTTGTCGATCCATACAAGTGATCGCCCCAACGGGTGAGCCCCTGGATGATGGCCGCATGCAGCCAGAAAACCGCAACCACGACCATGATCGAAGAAAACACCCAGCCCGACCGCCGCATCTGCCCGGATGTCTTGAGTCGGATGGGTCCCAACCACGCGTCCGGTCTTCGAATCACCCGCCAGGCCGCGACCACGAGACCCGAGAGGATTGCGGCGAGGCCCAGCGAGAACAAAAAGGGCACCTGTCCATAGAGTCCACGAAATGCGAAGAAACCCAGGATGAAAACGACACTCGCCATCACCTCTTCGGGCCAGCTCAGAGTGCCTAGTTTCGGCCCTCCCCCACCGGTTCCGATGGCCGGCCGACCCACACCGACATAGAGGGCGTCGTTCGGGCAATTGGCCACACAGTCGAGGCACTTCATGCACCCGGGGTCGACCACCATGCCGTGATCGCGCACCTCCTCGTGGACCCGGACGTTGGACGTGCAGACCGAGGTGCAGGTGGCGCACCCCTGACAGGCATCCGTCACCCGAACACGGATCGGAGCGATCCGATCGGCGACGCCGAAAGCCGCCCCGTAGGGACAACCGTAGGTGCAATAGCCCTTGGATCCGAGGACGAAGACAACGACAAAGCCACAGAACACAAAGGTCAACACGGCCACCGTGAGACCTGGGAAGGTCGCCCAGAATTCCGATGTCAGAAAACCCGTTTGTGTCGGATCGGGCGGGCGGCCGATGACGATCCGGTAGATGGCCGGCCACAGGAACATATAGACAAAGGCCACCATGGGGACCAGTCCAAGGAGTCGGGAACGCAACGGCCTCGGTTTGATCCCGACCTTGATGAGGATCCAGCGGCTGAGGTCCTGCAGCGCGATGAGGTGGCAACCCCAACCGCAGAAGAACCGGCCGAAAACAGCGGTGACCAGAATCGCGGCGACAAAGAACACCAACCCGGTATTGACGACCCCATGCTTTGCGAACTCCATCCCCTCCGAGGGTTCGATCGGACTCAGCGTCACCCCTTGGAGCAGCCACTGCGCCGCGTGGGCGATCATCGCGACGTGAACCGCGATCAGCGACAACGTCCTCCACATGGAAGGTCGCTTCGGGCGGAGACCGCGGGGCTGGAGCACCGGGAGCGAAACCGCTGGGGCTTTGGAGGATCTGGTATTCCGGCGTTTCTTGGCCACCCGGATACGGTACCAGAGGTCCCGGGAATGGGAGCGGTTACGGTGGCGGTTGCGGGAACGGTTGCGGCCGCCGCATCGGGATCGGCATCGGGATCGGGAACGGGATCGGGATCGAGCTGGGCGTGGTTGCGGGAGCGGTGGCGGTCGCGGCGTCCCGGAGCTCCGGCCTTCTGGTCCGCGTTGTGGGGCGGGCGTCCCGCCTGCCTGTAGGGTGGGGCTGGCCCCACCTTCAGTGTCGTGGCGGTAGGGATCGCTTGTCCGAGAGGCGGTGGGATGGGCCGGTTCGAGGGAGATGGAGACGGCACCCGTGGCTTCCCGGGGCCCCGGCCTTCTGGTCCGCCCGCGGCGGCCCAGCGTCGCACCATCGGCGAGGTCGCGAGGGGGATGATTGAAGGACTGCGACCACGCCGATGGTGCGCCGGCGGCCTCCTTCCAAATTGGAACAGCCGCACCGGTACGCTTTACCGCGAGGGTTGCCCGGCGTCGCCATTGTGCGCAGCGCGCCGCGGTGCCGGATGGTCGATCCGGGCACAATAGCGCGCCCGGCACGCCCCGGTGTGCGGTGTCTTCCGCGTGCTCGGAAGCGGGTACGAGTACGGGTGCGGTTTCGGGAACGGTTTCCGGGTGCAATAAAGGCCCGGCGGGAAACCGCCGGGCCCTTGGGATCGGTTGGGGTTTTTCGTCAACAGCTGTCGGTTCTCATGGAATCACAGACTCGATCGGCATCATGGTCATCGGCTCTTTCTCGAGCCACGGCGCCGGAAGACCTGTGATCCGCGGGTCAAACGGCGTCACCATGGGCTCGACCCGGGCGGACCCGTCGATCTCGGCGAGATCCGTATCGATGGCGAGATCGGCGACCATGACCGGGACCGACGATTCGGGGGTGACCAAATGAGGTTCCGGAGCCTCGGGCCAACCAAAGGCCTGTCGAAGATCCCTCAGACGGTTCTGGACGAGTTCGGCGTTTGCCCGGCCCATTCGCAGCAGTTGCCGCTGGGCGCCGCTGAGCAACTCGTACCGTTCGTCGGCAAAGGCGTAGCTCACGGTCCTCCGCTCGACCTCCACTGGACCGGCTGGGATCTCCACCGCGAGGAGATGGTCGATGGCCTGCATGAGGCGATCTTCAAAGTCGCCTCGATGCCATGCGACATCGCCCCTCACCTCTTCGATCTCCCCTTCGAGCTCGCGGAAGATGGCCACCGCATCGTCAACCTCGATGGAGCTGAGGACCTCGACGGCGAGGTTGTACCTGCGGAACGTCCCGGCGGCGATGACCAGGCGGTCCTCATCCTCACGAACGAGGAATGGACCACCGGCGGTCATGAACCCGAGCTCATCAGCCGGGCTGTATCCGTCCGCCACCGCTTCGACGGCCGCGACAAACCGGTAGAGGAGGTCATCGGTGACCAGCCAGGCCGCCCACTGGGGATGGGCCGAGATCCCCGCCACCAGGGATGTGATGGCCTCGCTACCCGCTGTCGCGCTCTTTTCGTCGTGAGCGGCGACCACGACGTCGGGCGAGCCAGTAGGTCGTTCCGGCGGCGCCGACACCACGGCTGCGTCTGGCGCTCGCGGCGTCTCGGCAGGCCGGATCGGTGCCACCCGAACTTCGGGACCCCTCTCGATGGAGCCGGTGATCCCGCCTGCGAAGACGAGGAAGACTATGGCGGCTACCGTCACAACGGAGCCTCCGATGATGGCAAAAAGTCGATCGTCACGATTCATGATCGGCCTCCTTTCAGATCCCACAGTCATGTTCCCCAATTGGCGGGGGGCACTGACGACGGGAATGAGGCCATCCGAGGGCGGAGCGTGGCGCACGCGAGGCACCATCGCAAATTATGAATTATGAATTATGAATTACATCGCAGCATCGCAACGTCACAACGTCACAACGTCGCAGCGGTCCGCGGAGGTCGGCCGTCACGCTGAAATCGAGCGGGCATCTGGCCCCCACCGGGCGTGCCGTCCTTGGAGTTTTTCTTAGCCCGCGCCCTCACGGTCAGTTCTTTCACCGACAAGACACAACATGCTCGAAAGAACGCGGGAAACACCGCTCACCGGGGCGTGCCGGGCACGCCATTGTGCCGCGATGGACTTCCGGCAACGCGTTGGGTTCCACACAATGGCGCTGCCGGGCAACCCTCGCGGCAGGACGATCCGGTGCACCTGTTCCAATTCGGATGGAGGCCGCCGGCGTGCCATCGACGTGGTCGCACTTCTTCAATCATCCTTCGCGCGACCACGCCGATGGTGCGACGCTGGGCCGCCGAAGGCGGAGGGTGGCGCATGCGAGGCGCCATCGCAAATTATGAATTTTGAATTATGAATGACCATCGCAGATGCTCAGGGAAGCGGTGCGATGTTGCGACGAAATTCATCATTCATAATTCATAATTCCGTTAGTCGTCGACGGCTCCGGTTGTTGCCGGATCGTCGAGGAGATCTTGGGATCTCTTACCGCGGAGGTCAATCTGCCCCTGTTTGTCGATGGGAAGCCGTTTGACCCTCCCGGTGGGTGTGACCACATAGACCTTGCCGGTGATGGAGTAGTTCACCATCTTGCTCTCGATGACTGTCTTGATCTTGGTAGCCACCGCAAGGTGGACGTCATGAGACTCACGGTGGTTCCCATTGTGGAGTGGCATCGTCGAAGTGTAGCCCAAACGGGCTTGTGCGCATAGAATACTGATGTGAGCCACCTCGTCTTCTACCTCGCGCTCATCGTCGCCATCGTGGCCCTCGTGGCCGCCGGGCGCGTTCTCTACCTCGCGTGGTCGGACTATCGCTTCCGCCGCGAGCGCCGCCTCGGTGAGGAGCGTCGCTGCAAAGGCATGGTGGTGCCCATGGAACGACGGAAGGCTCGACGCCGGCTCTAGGACCTTCTGGTGGTGCAGATCGCTATCGAGAATTGCTCACCTTAGGTGCTAAGATGCCCTCTCGCGCTGACCGCAAACCCGTGGACCGAGGGATGCGACCAGCGCATGAGGAGGGCAAGATGCGATTCGACAACGTGCAGATCCTCAGTGTGTCCCACATTGATGCGCCACACGCGGAGGGCTCCGACGAAATCGAGTCAATGCTCGCGGCCACCATGAAGAGACTTGGTGTCCCGCCAGGGATGTTGGAGCGTTTTTCGGGCATCAAGAGTCGCCGGCAGTTCGATGAGGCCATGCCACCCAGCCAGGCAGCCACCACGGCCGGCGAAAAGGCGATCGAAGCCGCCGACATCGACAAGGACCAGATCGGTGTGGTGGTCAACACCTCGGTCTGCCGCGACTTCATCGAGCCCTCCACCGCCTCCATCGTTCACCGCAACCTCGGTCTGTCGCCGACCTGCCTCAATTTCGACATTTCCAATGCCTGTCTCGCGTTTATCAACGGGATGGAGATGGTCAGCAACATGATCGAGCAGAAGCAGATCGACTACGGCATCGTGGTCAACGCCGAGAACACCAAGCATGCCGTGCGGTCGACCATTGACAGGCTGAGTCGGCCCGACGCCTCCTGGGAATCGTTCCGCGATGCTTTTGCAACCTTGACCCTCGGGTCCGGGGCGGTTGCGATGGTGCTCGCTCGGGCCCAAGGGATTGCTGGAGAACACCGGTTTATCGGCGGTGTCAATCTCGCCGCCACCCAGCATTGTCGCCTGTGTTACGCATCGGTGGACAACATGGTGACCAACGCCAAGAAGCTTCTCAACCACGGCATGGAACTCGCCTTCAAAACGTGGTCGAAAGCCCGCGAGGCTCTTGCATGGACGCCGGACAACATCGACCACTTCATCATCCACCAGGTTGGAAAAGCCCACACCGAGAGGTTTGCCAGAACGCTCGGCATCGATCTCGCCAAGATCTTCCGGCTCTATCCCAACCACGGAAACATCGGCCCGGCCGGTGTGCCCATCGTCCTCTCCAAACTGGTCGAAGAAGGTAAGCTCGAAAGCGGCGACCGAATCGCACTCATGGGGATCGGGAGCGGCATCAACTGCACGATGTCCGAGATCGTCTGGTAGTTGACAGCCGACCTCCGACCGAGGCACAGTTTCACGGACAAGAACGGATCTCAGCGGAGGCATCATGGCCCTTGTAGTTGATTTTTCCAAAATGGATGGCCGGGACGCGCTCGATATCGCCATCGTCATCGAAGACGAAGCCCAACTGGCCTACGAACACCTTGCCGAGTGGGTTCAGAGCGACGGGAACACCGACGCCGCAGATTTCTTCAACCGCATGGCGGTCCGCGAGAAACGCCATAAGAACGAGATCACCGAGCGTCGCAAAGAGCTCTTCGGGGACGCTCCCACCCGTCACGACGAGGATGCCCCGTGGCAAGCCGAGGTGCCGGACTACGAATCACTCGGACGAGATGTCACCCTCAAGGATGCATTCGACGTCGCCATGGGCGCCGAGGTCAGGGCTCACGATTTCTATGCCGAAGCCATCGACTACGTCGAAGATGAGACCGTAGTCGAGCTCTTCGACTGGCTGCGGAAATCCGAAATCGAACACCAGCGGATGCTGACCGAGGAGATGGCGCGCTATCTAAACCCAAGGTGAGCGATTCTCGGCGGCGATCTGCACCAATCTCCTGCGCTCTGAACGATTGCGAAAATACTCGACATACCAACGGGTATGCCTCCGTTTTTCGCAAACGTCAGAGCATCAAGATCTTGGCGCATCTCATCCACCAGAATCGCTCACCTTAGGTTGAAGTAGATCGTTCCGCGGGACGGCGGGCGGGCAATGGAGTTCGCCTCCATAGCACCCTCTGCATTCTCGATTTGATCAACGCTCCCGACAGGCACCGTGCCAGCCGAATACTGCAC
>Ga0164313_10001347_pt1 | contig 21677 bp, 22 predicted proteins | sample GuaBasSedimGuay4_FD_113735 | JGI IMG/M metagenome (GOLD analysis project Ga0164313, IMG submission 113735) | Subseafloor sediment microbial communities from Guaymas Basin, Gulf of California, Mexico - Guay4, Core 4569-4, 0-3 cm | ecosystem: Environmental > Aquatic > Marine > Hydrothermal vents... | reverse complement strand
TAAATCAAGGAGTTTTATTGGTTTTAGCATAGCACCGTTATGGTTAAATCAAAAAACTCAACGAAGTTTCTGATTTGCAGATGTTTAGAAACGGAATAGATTTTCCAATGCATAAACCGGGTTTAATATAATAAATAAGAAGAACTTTCTAAATTATCAGGAAGCTTCAGAACAAGTAATTTAGGGAAGAAAGTCAATTAACCTCCAAAATCATCGAATCGAATATTTTCATCAGGAAGGCCGAAGTCTTCACCCATTTTTTGAACAGCATTGTTCATCATTGGTGGACCACAGAAATAGAGTTCGATATCTTCAGGAGCATCGTGTTTTGATAAATACTCATCAATTACCGCCTGATGTACAAAGCCAAGGAATCCATCTCCTTCCTCATCATTAACATCTTTCATTACTTTCCAGTTATCCTCATCAAGGGGTTCGGACAGAACAATGAAGAATTTAAAATTAGGAAATTCCTTCTCTAATTTTCTAAAATGATCTACATAAAATAACTCTCTTTTTGATCTGCCTCCATACCAATAAGTTACTTTTCTACCTGTTTTTAGTGTTTGGAAAAGGTGGTATAAATGAGAACGCATAGGTGCCATTCCGGCGCCTCCCCCAACATAAAGCATTTCAGCATCAGAGTCGTTTATAAAAAATTCTCCATAAGGGCCTGAAACAATAACTTTATCACCGGGTTTTTGATTAAATATATAAGATGAAGCAATACCAGGATTTACATCCATCCAACCATTTTTAGCTCTATCCCATGGTGGCGTAGCAATACGAACATTTAACATAATATTTCTTCCTTCGGCAGGGTAGGAAGCCATAGAGTAAGCTCTCTCAACAATATCCGGATTCTTCATAACAAATGGCCAAAGATTAAATTTATCCCATTCCAGCTTGAATTTTTCCGGCTCTCCCGGGTGTTCTTTCGGATGCGCTGTAATGTCCATTTCTTTATAATGAACCTCTGTTTTTGGTATCTCAATTTGAATATAACCTCCTGCTTTATAATCCATGTCCTCAGGCAATTCAACAACAAATTCCTTAATAAACGAAGCTACATTATAATTAGAAACAACAGTTGCTTCAAACTTCTTGATCCCGAATATTTCTTCCGGAATGGTAATTTCCATATTCTCCTTTACTTTTACCTGACAAGCTAATCGAGATCCTGCCGCTAATTCCTTACGAGTAAAGTTTGGCACTTCAGTAGGAAGTGCTTCTCCACCTCCCTTAAGGACGTGGCATTCACATTGTATACAGGTTCCTCCTCCTCCACACGCCGATGGTAAAAATATCTTTTCATTACTTAGGGTAGTTAAGAGTGTATTACCCATTTCCACCTCTATCTCTTTCTCTCCATTAATAAGAACTTTTACCTTACCAGATGGTAATAATTTTGCCTTGGCAACAAGTAAAATTGTGACTAAAATAAGTATTAAAATTAATGAAAAAACGATGCTTGCTAGTATTGGACTCATTATGTTTATAGTTGACTAAAGAATCAGGTGTCAAGAATTAAGACTAAACATCTAGGCTTTCCTGAGATCCTGAATTCTTTCTTTGAATTTTTAATATTCTTTCTTCTTATTCGATTAATTTACCTGTCTTACCTCTAAATTCTTACGTCTTGTCTTTCTTTTTTACAATTTAATTCCTGAAAAACTCATAAAAGCGATTGCCATCAAACCGGTAATGATAAATGTTATCCCCAATCCCTTTAGAGGTTGAGGAACATTTGAGTAAGTTATTTTTTCTCTTATAGAGGCTATGGCTACTATGGCTAACAACCATCCTATTCCAGAGCCCAAACCATATACTGCCGATTCCGTAACAGTGGAAAAGTCTTTTTGCTGCATAAATAATGATCCTCCAAGAATTGCGCAATTAACTGCAATTAATGGTAAAAATATTCCGAGTGCACTATATAATGCCGGCGCAAATCGCTCCACTATCATTTCAACCAATTGAACCATCGATGCAATCACAGCTATAAATAAAATAAAGCTAAGAAAGCTCAAATCAATATTTGCATATTCAGGACCTAACCAAATCAGGGCTCCATCTTTTAAAATATACGTGTCTAACAGGTAATTTACAGGTACTGTTATGGTCAATACAAATATGACTGCCGCTCCTAAACCAACTGCTGTTTTAACCGTTTTTGAAACAGCCAAATAGGAACACATTCCAAGAAAATATGCAAAAATCATATTTTCTATAAAAATACTTTTAACGAATAAACTTCCTAATTCTTCCATAAGATATTTTTATTATCTAATCTTCAATTAATTTTCTGTTTTTTGATCTTTGCCACCAGATCAAAATACCTACGGTGATCAAGGCCATGGGCGATAATAACATAAATCCATTATTTTCATAACCGTACGAATATAAACCTGTCGATTCCGCAATCGTTTTGGCTTTATGACCTAATACTTCAAAACCATACAATTTACCAGAACCCAAAAGCTCTCTAAAAAAGGCCACAATTATTAAAATTACCCCATAACCAAAAGCATTTCCAAAACCATCTAAAATGGCTTTCCAAGGACCATTTCCGAGCGCAAATGCTTCCAGTCTCCCCATGATAATACAATTCGTAATAATTAAACCAACGAAAACAGAAAGTTGTTTACTAACATCATATGCATAAGCCTTTAAAACCTGATCTACCAATATTACGAGGGATGCAACAATAAGTAATTGCACAATAATTCTAATTCTATTTGGAATCCAATTTCTTATTAAGGAAACAATTAGATTACTAAAAACCATTACAAAAACCACAGCAACAGACATAACGATGGCAGGTTTTAACTGAACTGTAATCGCCAATGCCGAACAGATCCCTAGTACCTGAACTGTGATTGGATTATCATCATTCATAGGATCTGATAATAATTTTCTGTTCTTTTTGGAAAATAATGCTTCTTTTTCTCCAGACATAATTAATTCTTTTTAAAATAAGGTAAATAATGTTCCAACCTTTCCTCTATCATATTAGATACTCCATCAGAAGTAATTGTACCTCCGGAAATACCATCCACACCGTGCATATCTCCCGGTTTAGCTCCGCCTTTCACCGCTTTTACAGATACGAAATTGTTGTTTTCATCAAAAATAGTCTTTCCAATATATTGATCTTCAAACCAATACTGGTTAATCTCCGCACCCAAACCAGGAGTTTCACCGGCATGATCAAAAGATGCCCCAACGATTGTATTCTTATCATCCTTCAAGGCTATATAACCCCAAACTGCATTCCATAATCCAGATCCATAAAGAGGTATTACATATAAAGTATTCCCATCTTTTTTAGCAACATATACCGGATAATGTTGTTTATCAGCCGGTTTTTTAACTTCTTTGTTTAGCTCCAGAGTAAAAGCATCAACCTCTTTGTCAACACTTCCATCACTTTTCAATGCCAATTCCTCTTGAATATATTCTCCAAATTTCTCTGACGCTTCATCTCTGGATGAAACTACACCAATTGTGGATAAAATATTTTGCATTTTTTCGTTCTTCACATTTTCAGCCTGCATTGGCTTAAGGGTAGTTGCCGTAAAGGCCAAACCTGCTGCAATGATCACAACCATGACTATTGCAAAAATAAATGTATATGCATTACCGTTTCTGTCCATGCTCCTTATGCTTTAACTTTTTGTAATCTCTTTTTTCTTCGTTTTATATTACTCGCTATGACATAATGGTCTATAGTTGGTGCAAAAACATTCATTAATAATATGGCCATCATCACCCCTTCCGGCAATGTTGGATTAATCACTCTAATAAGTATAGCAAAAACACCAATTAAAAATCCATAAATCCATTTTCCCGTTGTAGTCTGCGCAGCAGTTACAGGATCTGTTGCCATAAATACCATACCAAACGCAAAACCACCTACCAGGAGATGTTGTTCCCAGGGAAAGTTAAATAGTTCATTTGTTGAACTTCCTATTGCATTAAATATAATACCCATAAGTGAAGCACCAATAACAGATGAGAGCATTATTCTCCAGCTGGCAATTCCAGTAAATAATAAGATTGCCGCACCAATTAAGATCATTAGCACCGAAGTTTCACCGACGGATCCGGGCATATAACCCATGAACATATCCATAACAGTGGTTGTTGGTATATTATTCGCCGCCAACTCACCTAATATTGTTTCTCCTGATACTCCATCTGCCACAGAATCTGCCACCCAAACAGTATTACCGGACATGGCCGGTGCATAAGAGAATAAAGCAAAGGCTCTGGCCACTAAAGCCGGATTTAAAATATTCATTCCTGTACCTCCAAAAGCTTCTTTACCAATAATTACTGCAAAAACAACAGAGATTGTCAGCATCCATAAGGGCAGGTCAATTGGCATAATCATAGGTATTAACAAACCGGTTACCAAGTACCCTTCGTTTACAGAGTGGCCTCTAAAAATTGCATATGCAAATTCAATTCCTAAACCAACGCCATAAGAGACAATAACCATAGGCAGAAATCGGATTGCACCAAAACTCATATATTCCCAAAATCCAGATCCATCACCCATATTTTGATATCCAATGTTCCAAATTCCAAAGAGCATGGCCGGTACAAGAGCAAATACAACAACGATCATTATTCTTTTTAAATCAACGGCATCTCTAATATGAGCACCACTTTTTGTAGTGTGGTTAGGAACAAATAACAATGTTTCAATACCACCAAATGCAGGTGCATATTTTTCAAACTTCCCACCTTTTTCAAAGTGAGGCTTAATTATATCTAGTTGTTTTCTTAAAAATTTCATTAACCTACCTCTTTAATCATTAAATCTAATCCTTTTCGAATAATTTCCTGGGCCTCAATTTTTGATGAGCTTATAAAATCGATCAAACCAAAATCTTCAGGAGCTACTTCATAAATCCCCAAATTTTCCATTCGTTCAATATCCTCAATTATGGTAGCTTTTAATAATTGCATGGGATAAATATCCATAGGCATCACCTTTTCCATTTCTCCCGTAACCACAAACGCACGATCCTCTCCATTTAAATTGGTGTCCAAAGTAAATTCCTTGTTTGAGTTTAGCCATGATAAAGAAGTGCGCGACATACTATATATATTATTTCCAATAAATGGCATCCATCCCAAAAATCTATGATGATTTCCTTCCGGTAAAACAACCACCAGATCATCATAAAAACCAATTGGGTCTTTGACACCAACAATTGTTCCGGACAATGGATTCCCACTAATAATTCTATTATCTCCTTCTTCTAAATTTGCCTTAACTATATCACTTATTTGTGTCCCCTGTATAATTTCAAAATATTGAGGGTTCTTCACTTGTGAACCGGCTAAAGCGACAATTTTTGTTGGATTATACTTTCCTGTCAAGAACAATTCCCCAATGATCGCAACATCTTGAGGTTGTATCACCCAAATTCTATCGCCTGAATTAATAGGATCAATCTTAGATATCTGCACTCCTACATTTCCTGCAGGATGTTTTCCTGACACTTTATGCAGACTTACACCCTTGATACTCCCAAGAAATGATGGTGATTCTTTACCAACCGAAAGGTGTACTTCTCCATCAGTTAATTTGGCCAAGACATCAATACCCGCTTGAAATTCCTTTTCTCTATTATTTAATGTAATATCGTAGGAAGCCGCCAAAGGAGCAGTTGCTACAGCTGAAATAAAAATTGCTTTTGGTGTATCACTCGGATCAGCAATAACATCATAAGGTCTTTGTTTTATAAATGTCCAGCAACCACTTTCTAAAAGTGCTTCTTTAATTTGAGGTGCCGCTAACTTAGACGGAGTTTCAATCCCAAAATCCTTAAATGTATCAGATTTATCCGCTAATATTTGAATGGATAAAATAACACGTTTTGGACCGCGAACAATTTCTTTTATTTTGCCGCTTACAGGAGAAGTGAATTTAACATTTTCTTGTTGTTTTGAATAAAACACGATATCGCCAACATTAACTTTATCTCCAACTTTGAGGATCATTTTAGGTGTAATTCCATGAAAATGTGGAGGGTTAATTGCAAATATTTTTGAGCGAGTTACTGAAGATACTTTATTTTGTGGTACTCCTTTCAGCTTAATATCTAAGCCTTTTTTAATTATAATGTCTGTTGACATAATTTGCATTTACTTAAATTTGTGTTTTCCTCTATTTTTCAATAAAAATAGAGGAACAATCCTGTTTATCTTAACAGAAAGCAAATTTAATAATTAATATTTTATAGTTTATCATATATTTTACTTTTATTTACACAAATAAGTGACCCCAATTAAAATTTATTTTAGCACAAATTACTTACTATCAATAATATAATATGTCTCAATTGAAAATTTACTCTTTGCTGCTTTTTTACAGTTCCTTTTTTATTCTTCCTGTAAATGCTCAAAATGCAGCAACAACTGTTCCTCCCCTAAATATCAAAGCAATAGTACTGGAACCGGTAAGGCCAAATATTTATGCTCCTATCATAAAATTAGGAGAAAGTCTGAAACTTTCATTCGATGATATCAATGCAGAACAAAGAATTTATTCATACAAAATTGAACACTGCGATTACAATTGGAATATCTCTAATATATTATCAACTCAATATATGACTGGCTATTCCCAAGACCGGATTCGGGACTATGAGAATTCATTTAATACTTTGCAATCTTATACACACTACACATTAAAAATTCCCAACGAAAACAATCGAATTAAAATTAGCGGAAATTATTTAATTTCCATATTAGACGAGTATAATAATGTAATCTTTTCCAGACGGTTTATTATATACCAGCCAAAAGTGAATGTAGGCGTCACGGCACACAGAAGCAGAGATATTTCTTTTATCAACGAAAAACACAATATTGAATTCGTAATAAATCATCCAAATCTGTTATTGAATAATCCAAATGAAGAAATAAAGGTAGCTGTTTACCAAAACGGCGATTGGAATTCCATTATTAAAAATATAAGACCAAAATATATGAGAGGATCTCAGTTATTGTATAATTATGTTGATGAGATATCCTATTGGGCTGGAAATGAGTTTCTCTATTTTGATACAAAAGAAATTAGAAACGCAACCAACAATATTGCTAAAACAAGATTGAATAATATTTTTAATACTTTTTTGTTCATCGATGAATCCAGAGGAAACAAACCCTATTCATTCTATCCCGATGTCAACGGAAACTTTGTTTTACGTACCATTGACTCTGAAGATACATCCCTGGAAGGGGATTATTCCTTTGTCCATTTTCTTTATCGTTACGATCAAATTTTTAATGGGGAAGGTATTTATATCTATGGGGCATTTAACGACTGGCAACTTACCGAAGAAAACAAATTGGTCTATAATGAGCAAACCAACCTGTATGAAGCGAGATTAATGCTAAAACAAGGTTTTTATAATTACACCTACGTGTCTGTTGATCGTAACGGGCAACTCGATAAACACACTTTAGAAGGCTCCATGTACCAAACGGAAAATCAATATTCCGTTATCGTTTATTATAGAACATACGGTGAGCTATATGATCAGGTCATTGGATTTGGAACTACTACTTCCACGAGATTAGTGAATTAAGTCTAATATTTTATCTTCTATCACCAAATATTCTCAGTAAGAAGAGAAATAAATTTATAAAATCAAGATACAGCGTTAAAGCTCCCATGATAGCAATCTTTTCCATGCTTTCTCCATTCCTAAAACCATTAGCTCCAATTTCCTTCAATTTCTGCGTATCATAAGCCGTCAAACCAACAAAAATTGCTACTCCAATATAAGTAATGATCCAGCCCATCATATCGTTTTGAAAGAACATATTTACAATAGAGGCAATAATAATACCTATCAAGCCCATCATGGCTAAATTGCCAATCTTGGTCAAATCGTTTTTTGTATAATATCCGTACAAACTCATAACACCAAATGTTCCTGCAGTAATGTAAAAAGTTGATGCTATCGATGCCGTTGTGTACATCATAAAAATTACCGACATGGTCAATCCGTTTAATACAGCATATAACAAGAACATGAAAATGGCAGTGCTTTGGCTAATTTTATGGATAGCTCTGGACAGGTAAACTACCAATAGTAATTCACCTATGATCAATCCATAAAATGTAAATTTGGAACTAAATATCAAATTTCTTATCTGCTCTGATGTTGCTGCATAATAAGCCATTAAACCCGTAATAAACAATGCCAGCGCCATCCAGTTGTACACCCTGGTTAGATATATAGTGGTACTATTTTTAACTCTAAACCCTTCCTGTTGATGTGTGCTTACTTTGCTTTCCATTTATCTCGCTTATAATTATTAACTATTTTAATTCGGCAAATATAAAAAAGATTAGCTATTTAGAATTCTTTTTTCTAATTTAAACTCCGTTACTGATAAACCTATTTTTCGTGAAAATTACATCTTTGTTGAGTTTAGTTTTAATGTTGAATTGTTCCATTTACTCTTCATTCTCCCAAATAAGAAATGCCCCGCTTACTGCTAAAGATAGTGAGTCAGCCTCGCAAAATTATCAGCGATATTGCGCGCTTTGCCATGGAACAGAACGCGAGGGCAATGCAGCCGATTTTGCACCATCTCTCCGTTCAAAATCACTAATGTCAACAATCCCCTTGAATTTCTTGGCGAGCTCAATTGGCTTTGGCCGCCCCAACACACCCATGGCAGCCTATTTGAAAGATATGGGAGGTCCATTAAGTATGAAAGAAATTTTTAACCTGGCTAGCTGGTTAAAATTCGAATCGGGTCATGAAAACATTATCATTCCTGAAGAGGTTGTTAAGGGCGATTTAGAAAATGGATCCATATTATATTCCAGAGAATGTGCAAGATGTCATGGCAAAAAAGCGGAGGGTAAAACTGCTCCCTCCCTCGGAAACCCTGCATTCTTAGCCTTTGCAAGTGATGAATATATTAAATATGCCATAATAAATGGACGAGAGGATACAGAAATGAAGGCCTTTGATAAAAAGTTAACAATTGAACAAATAAATGATCTTACTTCATATATAAGAAGTCTGACCTCTGGATGGGAACCTGAACCAAAGGAACTGGCCCCCTACCCTAAGGAAGAAGATTATGTTCTGAATCCGAAAGGGAAAAATCCCAAATTTGATCTGAGGGAAGATCGATATGTCCCTATGCAACAAGTTTTAGAGGCCATTCAATCTAATAACCGTATTATAATTCTAGACACGAGAACGACATCAGAATGGCACAATGCACATATACCAGGGGCCATTCCAATGCCGTATTATATTTCTGAAGAGGAGATAGACAAAGGACTACCCAAAGATAAAACCTGGATCATAGCTTATTGTTCATGCCCTCATGCGGCATCCGATAAAATAATCAATATGTTACGTAAAAAAGGATATAAAAATACAGCTGTAATTGACGAAGGTTTTTTTGGATGGATCAATAGCGGTTTTCCTCTTATGGCAGGTGAAATACAAAATAAAAAATAGTTCTAAAAATCTTTCTTCCTCAATTTCATATTGATTCTCCATACAGGAAGTATTATCCATAAAATCATGACAGCAAATGAAATAATCAACCCGAAATTGGTTCCGAAAAACTTTTTGAATACGGCACCGGTATATCCCAATAAAGCAGAAATATCCAATTTTAACAAAATCAAAATTCTTGATAAATCAATTGGGTTAAACATTGTAGCAAGCAAAGAAAATTTGTCAAGCGGATATTCATTGAACATTAAAAGAGAGATCAAAAACAGACCATCATAAATCACCGCTAAGAACAACCACATTAAAATTGCGTATCCAAAACCTTTAATTTTATTAACATTTGATAAAGCGATATTAAAGGCTAAGGCAACAAAAATAAAATTCAGAAATGAGCCAACTACAAGCAATAAACCGAAATCAAATATTGCGGTTGATTTGAACAGACCATACATTAAAAAAGGGATTCCTAAACCGAGAACCAAACTGAGGGTAAGTGAAACAGAAATTCCTAAATACTGCCCCATAAATATTTTACTTCTTTTAATGGGCTGTGCCAATAACAGTTCTGTAAACTCCTTCGAGTTATAATAGTACATCACACCAAAAATTGTTCCTATTAATGGCGTAAGAACAATTATGATATTTAGCAAGGTAATGATCGCCTTGTTTATGTCATTATTCAGAAACAACAGCACAAAACCCAAAGCCAAATAAAAGGCAAAATAAACATAACTCCATCGGCTACGCATTAGATCGTAAAAACTATATCTTAATATCTTAAACATTATCTTTTTTCATTAAATGAGCAATGGCATGTTCCAGATCGGGTTGATCGGTTTGCAATTTCAAGTCCTTAGTACTTCCCTTAAAATAAATTTCGCCATCCAATAAGAACACTATTTCATCAGCGACCTCTTCAACAAAACTCATAATATGAGTTGTAATTAATATTGTTTTTCCTTTTGATTTTTCTTTTTGAATAATATCTTTTAAACTAATTAAGGATATAGGATCTAAGCCGGTAGTTGGTTCGTCCAGAATAATTAGCTCACTGTCAAACATAAAAGTCAAGACGATGTTTACTTTTTGCTTGGTCCCTCCTGATAGATTTCCTAATTTCTTATCTAAAAATGGTTCTAATGAAAAAAGTTCGATCAAATCACTGTCATTTGATTCTTTTGGCCTTAGATTTTTAACCATTGCAATCAACTCCTTCACCGTCAGATTGGCTGGAAAATTTGCAATTTGAGGCAGGTAATTGATCTTGTTACGGTATTCCCATTTATTTAATATGGATTGATCATTTATTTTAATTTCTCCGGAGTTAGGTATTACCATTCCCAAAATACTCTTAATCAAGGTGGTTTTACCCGATCCGTTTGGCCCTAAAATAGCAAATATACCCCCGGAACTGATCTCCAGATCTAAACCATCCAAGACGATCAATTTTCCAAATTTCTTATGTAAGTTATTAATTTGTATCATTTACTGCTTTCATTAAAGGGTTGCTATCCATTAAATTATCTGGCGTAAAAACCGGTGATACTTTTTCAGAAAAATTGATAATATCAACAAATAGACTTCTTAATAAAATTATTGTTTCCGGTGTTCTATGTACAATGTAAGAAAATAGTTTTACCGGACGATAGGGTACATCTCCAACCCCGTTTTTATCCAGATCATAGCCTGTATAATCACTCCAATAGTTATTGTCAAATTTATTAGTATTGATCTTACTATTGTAGGATAGATCCAAAGCGTTATGTAAAAAATTGTTCTGTGCAAAATTATTTTCATAACAGGCACCAACTATTTTTACAGCCCACCCATTTCTTATAAAAGTGTTCTTTTTATAGTTAATTCGTGTGGATCCATCAACACTAATTCCAATTGTATTTTGTTCAAAAATATTACTTTCGATCTCTGCATCATAAATTTCTTTCAACAACAATCCATAAGACGCCGAACCCCAATTTTCAACAAATTTATTGTTGTACATTTTAACATATTTTGAAAACATTATCGCCACTCCTGCCCCATTTTTGATAAAAATGTTATCATAATATTCATTTTCATTTGAAAACATAAAATGCAAGCCATAGCGTAAGTTATCAAAGCTTTTATTACTGAATATTTTACTCTTTTTTACAAATTCAAAATAAATACCGTCGCGCAATCCATGTAAAGTATTATTACTTACCTGCATATTTGAACAATGCCATAAATGTACTCCATTTCCAGAGCTTGCCTGATCTTTCGCATCGCTGCTCACATCATTGTTTTCAACAATACCATAATGAGATTTTTCAACCAGAATTCCGAAAAAAACTTTTTTTAGTGTATTGTTTCTGATTGTGAAATTATTCGATCTTGAGACTAAAATAGCCGCAAAATCTTTGGTATAACTTTGCCCAACATTAATAATGGTCAAGCCTTCAATGGTAAAATTATCTGCTTTGATGCTAAATACGGTTTCTTTATTCTCTCCATCAATAATTGGATTTCCTTCACCTCTTATTATTACTGATTTATTTATCAGTATAACTCCATGTTCTTTATAAATACCACTTTTGATTATAATTTCATCACCGTCCTCTGCTATGGAAATTGCCTCCTTAATAGTGGTTATTTCACATGTAGTACAAACTTCAATTTGCTTAGCTTCCAATGAGGTAACCAAAGTTATAAGGATAAGAAGAAAATAAATATTACGCATATTACTTTACAGAATATTTTCCCTTAATAGACGTCCAGGTGTAGAGTTCTCCTGAATTTTCCTGTAAGGATCTCTCTGCCTTTTCTTTCTCAGAGAAAGCAGATAAAAATGCTCCCATCGGACTTTTTATTTCCGGGCTGATCAGATAGGTTGCATTTTTGGCATCGGTCATGGATCCTGGATTCCCGTAATCTGCAACTAAAATTACATTGATATTGTCCGTTGTTCTTTCGGAAAATTCATTCAACATGCACTCGATGGCATCAAATTTAAATTGCTTTCCTTTAGACGTAACATATTGTGATGCATGTTGTTGATCTACAATTGTCATTTGACAAAAATGACATGCATCGGAACCGTAGTTTATTTTTTCAGGTTCTATCGAACATGACATAAAAAATAATAAAATTACAGCTAAGAATGTTTTGGTAATGTTCTTCATTTTTCTAGTTAGTGATGTCAAATATAATATAATTTGAGCATAATAGAATTCTACTATGCTCAAATTAACATTACACTAAAATTAAAATAAATTTAATTTTCAGCTTCTTTTTTCCCAACAAAAAATGCAATAAAAGTCAGAAGCATTCCGCCAAACATAAAATAAGCTCCAATTCTTGGGTAGGAATGGGCTGTAAAATTTAATATCAGTTTTGTTCCAAATAATGGAGGTTGAAAGCCCATCACTGAACCATCCGGGTTTTTAAAATTCATAATAGCCTTTGGATCCAGATTATGACCATAATCATATTCCCATAAATAAAAATCATACATCCCTGCAATTCCCAAAACGGACATCAATACAAACCAAGCTAAAAACCATTTATGTTTACCTATAAATCCTATGACAACACCTAAAAATATCATAAAACCAATGACAATTGGAAATATTTCAAACTCAGGGATTGTTTCGGGTATATATTGCATACCAACATAATGATTCATTAAATTGATGTTTTTTATATCGAATTCATTCGTATCTGCAAATTTATTAATGTGTATATCCATTCCTAAGGGAATAGGATATTGAGGCGCTTCCAAAGTTATATTCCATAGAGGAAAAACAAATAAACCAATCAATAATAGCGATCCTATTATCATTAATATTTTAGATTTTTTCATGTGTTAATATTTATTGTTTTTCAATGGTCACATGCTGCCTGCCTGTCGTAGGCAGGTTCGCTATTAATCTTTCCGTTTGGTGAGAAAAATTTTCGCTTGCTCGTTTCATGTGTATATTTTTATTGTTTTTTATCGTGATAGCTATCGCGAACCACATTTCCTTCGCTAATAATTATTTCCTTAGTTGAGGAACTTATTATATGCTCGCTTAATGATTTTTTATATGATTTGATTTTGGATTGAATCAATCAATAATCGACTCAAATTTACAAAAAAATAGCACTATATAATGTAATATCTCTTACTTAAAAGATAATATTATCTTTTAAGTCTAATTAAAAAAACGGACAGATTTTCACATCCTGTCCGTTTTCAAAAAATACTTAACTAAAATACTATCATTTATTAATATTATTCAACATCAACTGCATCTCCATCGAGAGTAAACTTAATCGGAACTTTTGATCCTTTAGGTGAAACTCTCACATAACCTTGCATTTCCTGATGCAAAGCAGAACAGAAATCAGTACAATAGAATGGCCATACACCCACTCGTTTAGGATACCAGATAAACGTTTCCGTTTGTCCCGGCATAATCAGCAATTCAGAAGTTTGCGCTCCAATCATAGAAACACCGTGGGGTACATCATAATCCTGTTCTAAATTAGTAAAGTGGAAATAAACTTTATCACCAACTTTAATACCTTCAATGTTATCAGGAGCAAAATGTGAACGGATCATGGTTATATAAATATGTACTTCATTTCCTTTTCTTATAACTTTGGCTTCTGCTTCACTCTTCACAGCATAAGGATGTTTATTATCTTCCAGCCTATAAATCTTTTTAGAATTCTTTGCCACTATATCTGCTGGTATCCCGGCTGCATAATGTGGTTCGCCAATAGTAGGAAAATCTAAAAGCAATTCCATTTTTTCACCCGTAATATCATATAATTGAGCAGATTGCGTTACCTCTGGTCCTGTTGGTAAATAACGGTCCTTAGTTATTTTATTCATAGCCAATACATATTTACCAAAAGGTTTTCTTGAATTTCCACCTGGAATCATTAAATGTCCAACAGAATAATAAGTAGGTTTTCTGTCAATAACCTCCCAGGTCCCTAACTTCCATTTTACAACTTCTGAAGAGATAAAGAAAGTGGTATAGGCATTTCCCTTTCCGTCAAATTCTGTATGAAGTGGTCCTAATCCAGGCTGTTTAACAGCTCCCGCTAATGTGGCTTCGTATTGCAATATTGGTATTCCATATGCTTCACCATCAAACTTTTTCTCCTCAATGGCCTTCAACATTTTACTAAATGAATGAATAGTCAACTCAGCTGCCAATTTACCACTACCAACAATATATTCTCCACTTGGGTCAACATCACAGCCGTGAGGTGATTTTGGTGTTGGCATAAAGTATATGGCTCCGGGAACATCTGATGGGTTTACTATCAATATTTCCTTTTTAATGGTTGATGTTGCTGAATGTGTTTCGTCACTATAAACATTATGCGCATATTCTGTCGGAACTTTTTTACCTCCACCATTATTCACATACTCTTCAATTTTTTTCCAGTTTATGGCAGCGATAAAATCTTTGTCATTTTGAGATGCATTTACTTCCAATAATGAATTTGCTTCTTCTGTATTATAGGTTGTAAAGAAAAACCAACCATGTGAAGCACCTCTACCGGGGTGTGAAAGATCATAATCGAATCCTGGCATCATTAATTGGAATTTTATTTCCATTCCGCCATCTTCGGCATCTACAGAAATAAATGTTAAAGCTCCTTTAAAGTTACCTTTATACTCGTCAATTGGCATATCTCTCTGAGGAAATGGAATTGAAAAACGTGTTCCTGCAACAACATATTCGGTATTCTCAGTTACAAATGAAGAACTGTGATTTCCTGCAGAATTAGGAATTTCTATGATCTCCGTCGTTTCAAAAGTAGTAAGATCAATTTTAGCTATACGTGGTGTATTATTACCATTGATAAAAACCCAACGACCATCCAACTCCCCGTTTGTTTGAGAAATATCCGGGTGGTGTGAGTCATCCCAGGGAATAAAGCCATGAGAAGTATTAAGCATTGGTTTTGTTTCTTCATTGTAACCATATGCTTTTTCCGGATCTTGAGAAAAAACAGGAATTACCTTAAACAATCTACCCGATGGTAAACCATATACAGCCAATTGTCCGCTAAATCCACCAGAAACAAAGGCATAAAATTCATCATGCTCTCCCGGAGCCACATAGACTCTTTCTGCAGCATTACCTGATAAAGCTCCCTTTTTAGAAGATTTGTTTGAATTTGCATCACCGCAACTTACCATCACCATAGATAATGTAAGAACGGCAATTAAAGATTTAATCATTGTTTTCATAATTATATTTAGTTTAGTTTCTATTTTTAATTTTTAGTTCTAAAATACTCTAAAATTTTCCTTGCCTCATCTTCTGTTAAACTCTGGTTTGCCATAGGCGCACTGTACTCTATTAGCAATTGTCTTGCAATTTCGTTTTCCTTCACCATAAGCTCAGGGTCTAAAATCATATTCATAATCCATTCCGGAGTTCTTCTTTCCGTTACTCCCTTCAAACCAGGACCAACAAATCTTTTACTGATTTTATGACAAGCCGTGCATTTTGCTTTAAAAATAACCTCTCCTTCAGCTACCATAGTCGGATCTATCTCGCCCAAGGTAATGTTTGTGATTTTTCCAACACCTTTATCGGTCATTGGATCAACTTTTGTAACTTCTTTTTTCACTTCTTCTACAACCGGTGAATCTGCTTCTTTCTTAGCTTTTTCACCTCCGCAACTCGACATTAAGACTCCTAATGTCAAAATAGTTATAAATTTTAATTTCATTTTCAATTTAGTATTTTAGTTTAGTTTTTAATTTTAATCTTCGGCTGGAACCAACACGTCATCGATAACGTGTATCCATCCATTACTTACTTTTACAGATTTTAATATTTTTGAACCTCCCACATAAATACCGTCTTCTTCATTGGCAACGATCAGATATTTACCGGAAGCCATATATAATTTTCTGCCCTTCTTTGCTTCCTTTTTGAGTTGCTTGATTGGATAATTGGCCGGTGCTACATGATTTATCAAAATAAACCTTAAGGTTGATTTATTCTCCGGCTTTAACAATGACTCCACAGTACCTTCAGGTAACTTGTCAAATGCACTATTCAAAGGTGCAAAAATGGTCAATGGACCTGCATTTACAACTGCATCTTCTACACCTGCAGTTTCAATGGCCACAACTAAAGTTGAAAAATCCTCTATGGATTTAGCAACCTGAAGTGCATTTGCCGCAGAAACACCATCATCCTTAACAGATGCCTGTCCTCCTCCTTTATTAACTGATGCCTGTTCTTGTTTAGATTCACTCATAGGGTCTGCTTGTTTTTCATTCTTACAGGAAATAAAAGCAAGTACCATTAATACTATAATAATTCTACTTTTCATATTAGTTAAATTTAATTAGATACATTTTTTATTAGTGACACAAGTTACAAAAGTATATTCTTACAGAAATAAAAAATATGATTTTTATCATATAAAAGGATAAACTTATCTTTTTATATTTGTAGAAAAATAAACATGCTGTCAAACTCTTGTAAATATGCTATTCGAGCCATCTTATATCTCGCTTATAACAGCAGTAAATCTGAGAAAGTTGGTTCTAAAGTCATTGCAGAGAAAATAAGCATCCCGGCACCTTTTTTGGCAAAAATTTTCCAAAAGCTTAGCAAGGAAAAAATTATCAGATCATCGAAAGGACCACATGGAGGATTTTACCTAACGGAAAAGGAGCTTTCTAAGACTCTTTTTGACGTTGTTAAGTGTATAGATGGATTAAGTATATTTGAAAATTGCTTTTTAGGTTTACCCAAATGCAGTGATGAAAACCCTTGTGCAATTCACAATATCGTTTCACCTTGTAAAACACATTTGAGACAGGAACTTTCAAGTAAAAGTATCGCTGAGATCGCTGAGGAAACCAAAAAAGGCAAATCGTTTATTTTTTTAAAATAATTCATACCTTTGTAAAACCATTATTTACAGTGTTTAGCAAATGATTGAGCAAATAACCAAAGGAATAAAGATTACAGTCGATACAAATTTTGAAGGGAAACGATATCAAAATTTGCGATTGTATTATGCCTTTTCCTATAGTATTACCATTGAAAATCAGTGCAGTGACACGGTTCAACTCATTAGTCGACATTGGAATATTTTTGATTCCTTAAGTGATATAGAAACAGTTGACGGAGAAGGTGTCGTTGGAGAAAAACCTATTATTGCTCCAAAACAAAGCTATACTTACAACTCACATTGTTTGCTTTCTTCTGCAATTGGGGCCATGAATGGTCATTACAATATGATCAATTTTTCTTCATCAAAACAATTTAAAGTTCTGATTCCTACTTTTCATTTAATGATTCCTGCAACCTTGAATTAATCTTCTTGTAGATACCCATCATTTATTTTACTAATTTTAGGGAATAATTTTTTTTTCTATGAAATCCCTTACGCGATTTGAGAATAATTTTAAAGGTACCGTGTGTTTAAACTGTAACCAATTAATTAGTGAGGAAAATAATTTCTGCCCAAATTGTGGACAAGTAAACGATAAGAATCCGATAAGTGTTAAACAATATTTTTCGGAGTATTTATCCGGCTTTTTTAATTTTGACAGTCGTTTTATCAGAACAATGATACCTCTCTTGTTTAATCCGGGATTGGTAACCAAGAATTATGTGGAAGGAAAAAGAAGGCGTTATGTCAATCCGTTTCAATTATATCTTCATATTACTATATTATTCTTTTTGATTCTGGGAATATTTGGCACTATCGATAAATTTAATATTGATCGGGATCTGGATAATAATGAACTTTCAGAATTTAATAAAGAGGATGCCCAGTTAGTATTTGACACGATTAAATCTTCTACTCTGTCGGAAGTCAAAAAAGTTAATCTCGATTTTGGTGAGTCTAAAATAAACTCCAAAATTGATAGTATGAATGAAATGGTGCAAAAACCATTGAATCAAAATGACTCCATCTCTTCTTCTCTGAATGAATTGTTGAAACTTCATATTGATTCCGTTTTTGCCAACTTGAATTATCTTGAACAATTTAAAAGTGAGCAATTAACCCAATCTGCAAAAGATTCTATATTCGAATCTATACTCAACTCTATAAATAATTATTCATTAGTATTATTATCTGGGGAGGATGAAAAAGTTAAAGAGTGGAGTGAATTTGAACATATCAATGAATTTAAAAATAATGCCTTTGACCATATAGAGAATATTTTTGAGGAAAATAATATTAAATACAAAGCCCCGGCCAACCTGAAAATTCCTATTCAAAATAGTTGGGCCCTGGAACTTATGGAGGAACTCTCCAAGGGACTTCCAGTTTTTACCAAACTATCGAAATTCTTGAGGTATGTCGCTCAAAATAAAGATGTTGATATTTTGGAAGCTTTAAACGAATTAGGTTATGAAGTAAATTATTGGAATGTCTTCTATTTTAGTAAAGTACAAAATTTAAACAGGCTATTAAATGACAATGAATTTGCAAAATCCTATGGAGATAATATTATTTCTAAAATTTCCGTGGCCTTGTTTTTTCTTCTTCCCATCTTTACATTAATAGTTGCCTTGCTGTACATCAGAAACAAATATAATTACACCGAACATTTGGTCTTTGTCTTTCATGTGCAAACTGTCTTTTTTATTTTGCTGATCTTTTCAATTATAATTGACAGAATTTTTAAAACCGATATTGGAATATTGTTTTTCTTTTTGATCTTTTTGTTCTATCTCTATAAAGCACTGCATAATTTCTACCAACAAGGAAGGTTTAAAACTATAATAAAATTCTTTATTTTAAATTTTTTCTTCGTGATCTTATCGTTTATTGGTGGGATCGTTATTTCGTTTTTGGCATTTTTAATTTAACCAACAGCTTCATAATCCATTTGAAGACCACTGCTATCTTTTTTTACCGAGGTTATGCTTACGGTTCCAACATTTTTTCTTTTTAAAATAACATCCACATTTGGATCTCCTGTCCCTGCTTTATGATGAAATTTTAAGATAGATTCTTGATTGATCGGATTATTTTTTCTCCACTTGGAGAACCACTTTTTCCTCAAGTTTTTCATTTCCTCAGTGAACAAGGTAGAGGAAGACCAAATACACATGTCTTGAGAAAGATTTTTAAGATGTCGTTTAGATCCATCCCATACAAATTCCATCAATTTTAACTCTCGTTTCCAATCTACTATCACCAAAGTAAAAGGCTCAATATCTATTAAGTCTATTGTTTTTAATTCATTTTCTATATGTTCACACTTCAATAAATGAATTACGATCTTACCCCTGCTCGCCCTGTAAGAACCTCCTGATTTATGATTTACAAAGCCCCCGTTTAATAAACACAAGGCTCTGTTTTTTGAACTTGTTCCAATCCAGGTCCCACCGGCTTTTCCATCCTTTGGGTAAAAAAGTTCGACTCCATCTTCTATATATTCTTGTGGTGCCAATGCTTTTTGCCTTGCATAGCCAACATCGCGATTTGAGGTTAAGATAAACTGATTATTTTTTAAAGGCAAATAAGTTACCGTACACATGATAGTCTAATTTAATTGTAAAGTACTATTGTTACAAATGATCTAATAACCTTACAATAAAACATTAAATTCTTTTAAAATTCTTAATTTTGCAAATCAAAAATAAATGTAAACACTCAAATAAAAAAACAAATGGCTACAGGATTTTATAAAGTACCGAAAGCGGTAAATGAACCGGTTGTTCAATATGAAGCAAACAGTAACGAAAAATCAAACTTGTTGGCGATGTACAAAAAAATGTACAGTCAGGAAATTGATGTACCTCTTTATATTGGTAAAGAAGAAATCAGAACTGGAGAAACTAATACCATGCACCCTCCACATGATCATAAACACGTTGTTGGTGTTTATCATACTGCTCAAAAAGAGCATATTGAAAAGGCAATTGATACCGCCTTAGAAGCAAGAAAAAAATGGGCCAATACCCCTTGGCAATCAAGGGCGGCAATATTTTTAAAGGCGGCCGATCTTCTGGCTGGTCCCTTTCGGGATAAAATGAATGCAGCTACTATGATTGCACAATCAAAAAATGTAATGCAATCAGAAATTGATGCTGTTGCAGAATTATGTGATTTTTTTAGGTTCAATGTTGAGTTTATGACTCAAATTTATCAGGATCAACCAATTTCTTCAGAAGGCATTTGGAATCGTATGGAATATAGAGCCTTAGAGGGGTTTATTTATGCCATCACACCATTCAACTTTACATCAATTGCCGGAAATTTATCCGCTGCTCCTGCGTTAATGGGAAATGTTGTGATCTGGAAACCTGCCAGATCACAGGTGTATTCAGCACAGATCATTATGGAAATATTTAAAGCTGCCGGATTACCGGACGGAGTGATCAATATGGTAACCGGAAATTCATCGATGATAACTGAAATTGTTTTGGACAACCCTCATTTTGCAGGTGTACATTTTACCGGATCTACGCCAGTATTTAATAGTTTTTGGGAGCAAATAGGAAGAAACGTGAATTCAGGCAAATATCACAGTTATCCAAGAATTGTAGGAGAGACCGGTGGTAAAGATTTTGTTTGGATGCATCATACAGCAGATGCCAAACAAGTTGCAACAGCTCTTTCAAGAGGTGCTTTTGAATACCAGGGGCAAAAATGTTCGGCTGCCTCCCGTGCTTATATTCCAAAAAGCAAATGGGAAGATGTCAAAAATTTTATGGCTGCTGATTTGAAATCAATGAAAATGGGAAGTCCGGAAGAACCCTCCAACTTTATCAATGCTGTAATAGACAAAAGAGCGTTTGATAAATTATCCGGTTATATTGAAAGTGCAAAAAAAGACGAAGATGCTGAGGTTATTATTGGTGGAAGTTGTGACGATACCAAAGGTTATTTTATTGAACCCACGGTTATCTTAACTAACAATCCTAAATATGAAACCATGTGTACCGAATTATTTGGGCCCGTTTTAACAATCTATGTATATGAAGATAATGACTGGAAATCTGTACTGGAGTTGATAGACAACACCTCTCCTTATGCATTAACCGGTGCGATATTCAGTGGGAATCGTTATGTAATTGATTATGCCACAGATGCTTTAGAAAATTCGGCAGGTAATTTTTATATCAATGACAAACCTACAGGTGCCGTAGTGGGACAGCAACCATTTGGTGGTGCAAGAGGATCCGG
>Ga0164313_10001346_pt1 | contig 21680 bp, 18 predicted proteins | sample GuaBasSedimGuay4_FD_113735 | JGI IMG/M metagenome (GOLD analysis project Ga0164313, IMG submission 113735) | Subseafloor sediment microbial communities from Guaymas Basin, Gulf of California, Mexico - Guay4, Core 4569-4, 0-3 cm | ecosystem: Environmental > Aquatic > Marine > Hydrothermal vents... | reverse complement strand
GTTGTGCAGCAGCAGTACAGAGCAGAAGGCTTGGTCTGGATGTTATTCTTATTGATACCTGCGGAAAAGCGGGAGGACTCATTCACGAGGCAAGGCTCATCGAGAACTATCCAGGCCTCGAAAAACCTCTTGCGGGGCCTGCGTTCGCAGACAGACTGATTTCAATCCTATCAGCTAATGATCTTACGATAAGGCATTTTCATGCTGACTCGATAGTTCTCAGCGGAGGTGTTTTTGAGATATTCGGAAATGGTGAATCCATCAGATCACAGTCAGTGATAGTCGCTGTTGGAACGGTTCCGAAAGAATTCAGCATAGAGGTCAATGGAGATGTAACAATACACCGATCTATCCTTGAGTTGACCCGGCAGCCTCCGGAAAGAACGATTATTGTCGGGGGGGGCGAAGCCGCAGTGGACTATGCGCTGAATCTTTCAGATCGGGGATCATCTGTCAGCTTACTTGTAAGAGGCTCCCGCCTTAAGGCTTCAGGCAAACTCAGGGATGAAATCGAAAAACACGAAGCTGTAAAAATTATTTATAATACCGTTCCAGTATCAGCATCCAGTCTGGAGGGTATCACCCGTCTTGAGGTTGAATCATCCGGAAGAAAGATGTTCCCCGAAGCGGATGCTGTGCTTGCGGCTGTGGGCAGGGAGCCCGGGCTGCCCCGGGTAGCAGATGGTTTTGATCATGACCGGGGTAATGTTAGAACATCAATACATGGTCTGTATATTTCGGGAGACGCTTCGCTTGGCAGCCTTGGACAGGCTGCAATAGCATCTGGTCAGGGTACCCTGGCAGCTCTATACACATTTGAATTTCTGAAAGCAGGAAGCAGCAAATCGTGAAAATCGCAGGACAACGGGGAGAATCAGATCTCGCGACCGTTTACATAGGCGAGCTTGAAGATGGTGAACTTATCGAGTTTGTGGAATCTGTCCAGCCCCCGATCCCTCAGAGCGAGAAATGGGTACTCATAGTATCCACGCTTAAAGGCTGCCCCGTTAACTGTCCCATATGCGATGCCGGCATCTCCTATGCTGGAAAACTCTCATTCGGGGAAATAATCGGGCAGATAGATCACATGGTTCGGACAAGATACAGTGACGGGAGAATCCCTGTTTCCAAATTCAAGATTCAATTCGCAAGAATGGGTGACCCTGTTTTCAATCCTGCTGTTCTGGATGTTCTTTCCGAACTGCCCTTCGTTTACGATGCTCCGGGACTCCTGCCGAGCATATCAACCATAGCACCGAGGGGCTGCGATGATTTCTGGGGAAAACTGACAGAAGTTAAGAACAGGCTATACGGTAATGGGAAATTTCAGATGCAGTTCTCCATCCATACATCTTCGGAAAATGAAAGAAGAAAACTGGTACCATGCAGTACATTGAGCTTCGATGAAATGAACGATTGGGGCGAGAAATTCTTCAGTCCGGGTGACAGAAAAATATCCCTGAACTTTGCGGCTGTCAGAGGGTACCCGGTGGACCCGGCAGTGATCGCCCATCATTTCTCACCGGAGTGTTTCATGATTAAGCTGACTCCTGTTAATCCGACGCACTCTTCCCGAAGCAGTGGGCTTGAGGGCATCATAGATCCTGATCATCCGGAAACGGCTGATGAACTTGTAAACGGTTTTCAGAATGCAGGATTCGATACTATCCTGAGTATAGGTGAAACAAGGGAAAACCGCATAGGTTCAAACTGCGGAATGTACGTTGGGCGTTTATCCAGTAACCCGAAGGGGAAAGAACCGCAAAAACACGCTCTCCAGATGCTACCGCGTGAGCACCCCGATAGATATCGTAGGGAGCAAAGCTGAACCGGTAGGACATATTCCTGCGTGTAAAATCCACGGACCAGACGAGCCACCCGGAGTTGTCAAAAGGACCCCAGCTCAACGTTGTAATCCCGGCATCGTAAAGATCGTCAAGCTCGTAATGGTACGGCAGCCTCCAGTTACCTTCGAGGCTTGCAACCCATATCCCGGCCTCGTACCAGTCGAAATCCCTGTCCGGGCCGACCCTCCACTGCAGACCGGTAACTATATCCGTGATGGTATTATCAGAAGACACGAGGAAGCGATCGTAAATACTTATACGTGAGGTTGAAAGCATGCAGCCGGAGAGGATAAGCAGTAACAATGACAGAATCATAGCTGACGTTCTCAGAAAACCTTTGACTGTCATTTCATCCATTCACAACCCCGATTCAGTCGCTGGAAATCCCACTGAAAGACTGCCAAGGATCAGGAACTATCGTTAGGTGCGTACTGAAGAAGGTAGAGATTGTAGTAGATACCTCTTCTTGCAAGCAGTTCCTGATGATTGCCCCGCTCAAGGATTCTTCCATCATCTATGACAAGTATCTGATCAGCCTTCTGTATTGTGCTGAGCCTGTGGGCTACCACTATACTGGTACGATTCTTCATAAGCACATCTATGGCATTCTGTATCAGCTGTTCAGTTGCAGGATCAACGTTGCTCGTGGCTTCATCAAGTACAAGAATCCGAGGATCGTGAGCAAGAGCTCTGGCGAAACAGATAAGCTGTTTCTGTCCGGTTGAAAGGGTGGCTCCCCGCTCAGCCATCACGGTATCGAAGCCCTCCGGCAGTTTCTCTATGAATGGTGTGACCTGAACCATATCCGCCGCTTCCTGCACTTCTTCTCTGGTAAGATTCTGTCCCAGACGTATATTGTCCTCGATACTCCTGCTGAATATGAATGCGTCCTGCAGGACAATGGAAATGCTTTCCCTCAACGTCTGTACCGGCAGATCCCGGAGATCGATGCCATCCAGGAGTATCCTGCCTGAATCAACATCGTAGAATCTGCATAGAAGGCTGATTATGGAAGTTTTCCCTGCTCCCGTAGGACCTACCAGTGCAACACTCTTCCCCGATTCAACCTTGAAACTGATATGACGGAGTACCTTCTTGTCAGTTTCGTAGGAGAAGGTCACGTTATCGAATTCGATAGCGCCTGTCATGGTTGTTTCCTTTGCGGAGGGTTTATCGGCTATCTCGGGCTCGGTATCGAGTATTCCGAATATCCTCTCCCCTGCAGCCATGGCGCTCTGCATTATGTTGTATTTCTGGCTTATGTCAGCAAGCGGCTGGAACATCTGTCTTACGTAGCTTATGAAGGCAACAAGTGCACCTATTGTAAGACCGCCTTTGAGAACGCTGCCTCCACCGTAGACCAGTACAAGAGCGATACCGACGGACGCAGTTATCTCGATCAGCGGTCTGAAGATACCAAAGATAACCATCTGCTTCATGTTAGCCTTAAAATAGTTTCTGTTGGTCTCCTGGTATTCGTCCCTCCGCCTTTTCTCCTGCCGGAAAACCTGAACTATCTTGATTCCGCTGAGATCCTCGGACAGCCGGGAGTTAAGTCTGGCAAGAAATTTCCTTACAGATCTGTAAGCGCCCCTCGCTTTTACGCGGAAGATCACAGTAACGATTATGAAAACAGGAGTAACTGCAAGGGAAACCAGGGCGAGTCTCCAGTTCAGCAGAAAGAGGATAATGGCTGTGCCGACGATAAGAATAACATCCTTGACAAGGTTCACAAGAACTGCGGTGAACATTTCGTTGAGAGCTTCTATATCGTTGGTTACCCTGGTAACAAGCCTGCCTATGGGGTTCTGAGAATAGAAATTGAGTGACAATCGCTGAATATGCCTGAAAAGCTCCGTTCGGACATCGAACATGGATCTCTGTCCCGCAACAACCAGGGTCATGACATGACCGTATCCTGCCGCAAGGCTGATGAGTATTAGCAAACCCAGCAACCAGGCAAGCCTGCTTACACCGGCGATATCATCACCTCTGACATCCACTATCACAGATATGGAGACACTTGAGAGTTCCGTCTCCGGGACAAGCCAGTATTCGTCAATGACGGAGCCTGTACGGCCGTTGTACCTGTCCTCCGGAAAGAGGTAATACGTCTCCCTTGAGAGGTTGCCTTCCTCTTCCATCTCAACCCGCTGCGCGGGGTCCATCCTGTCGAGCGCAGATTTCCGGACCAGTAGAAGTGTGTCCGCTGAAACGGGAATGAAGTCGGTTGTATCCACAGAAGATTCAACATATTCCGTACATACTGAAGCGGGAGCCGAATAGATCTGATAGAGCTTCGCAAGGTAATTATCAATTCCCACTTTTGTTATGTATGGAATGAGCAGCTCGATACCTGCAGTTATGATCATGAAGAACATTGCAAGGAAGATCAGGCGCCGATGCGGTTTCACATAGCGAAGCAGCCTCCTGATCAGGTCGCGGTCGTACAGCTTCCCTCCAGCAGCGTCTTCTACAAATGGACTGCCGTGCATCAGTTCTCACCTCCTTCAGTATCAGAGGTTTCTTCCTTCTTCGCTTCCTCCTCCAGCTGCTGCATTCTGAAAAGCTCAGCATAGAATCCGTCATGTTCCAGAAGTTCGTTGTGGGTTCCATGCTCGACTACCCTGCCGTCATCCATTACGATGATGTTGTCAGCATTCTGAATTGTACTTATCCTGTGGGCAATAAGAATGCTTGTAAGGTCGCTGATGTCCTTCTTAAGCCGCTTCAGAATTGCGGCTTCAGTTTCAGTATCGACACTGGAAAGAGAATCATCCAGAACCAGTATTCTGGGTTTGACAGCAAGCGCCCTGGCAATAGCTACCCTTTGCTTCTGGCCTCCTGAGAGTGTAACTCCTCTCTCTCCCACAGTTGTGTCGTATCCATCGGTAAAGCCCTGTATTTCCTTGTCTATATCAACAACAGATGATAATTCCTCAATCATTTCGCGGGACATGCCGCTGCTACCGAAGGCAATGTTGTCAGCAATGGACATGGCGAACAGGAATGTTTCCTGGGGAACGTAACCGAACATTCCCCGTATGTTTGCAAGTTTCATTTCATGAACATCTACTCCCCCGAGGTAAACCGTACCTTCAGGAGGGTCGTACAGCCTCATCAGAAGCTCAACAAGTGTTGTTTTGCCCGATCCGGTGCGTCCGACAATGCCAAGGGTTCCACCTGCCGGCAGCTGGAATGATACATCTTTGAGAACCTCAACCTCGGTTCCGGAATAGGTGAAGGAAAGATTTTTCACCAATATGGCAGGATCAGGCCTGATATCATCTGCACCATCCATGATGTCAGGCATAGTCGTAAAAATCTTCTGGAGCCTGTCCATACTTGCAGCACCTCTCTGAAGCAGATTGACCACCCATCCAATCGCTATCATCGGCCATATAAGCATCATCAGGTAACTGGAAAAAGCTACAAATTCACCCAGCGAGATGATTCCCTTTACAACCATCGAGCCGCCTGCACCAAGCAGTATTGCCATGCTCGCCATAGCGAGGGCACCGATCATCGGCTGGAACATTCCCCATATCCGGGCGAGTTTAACATTCTGCAGGACGCACTCCTCCGCCTTCTCAGAGAAGTATCTATCCTCAGAAGCCTCGTCTCCATAGGCTTTAATAACTCTCACTCCCGAAAGGGATTCCTGGGCTTTCTCGGTAAGGGTGGAGAAAGCCTTCTGAACGGATTCGAACCTTTTATGTATCAAAGCGCCGAACTTCAGCATCATTAAGGCAATAAGTGGAAGTGGTATCATGGTAATAAGCGTAAGTTTCCAGTTCATGATCAGCATGATGGTGATGCTGGACAGAGAAAGAAATATGGCATCGAACGACGCTATTGTCGCAATACCTGTGGCCATTCGTACGGCGCTTATATCGTTGGTTGCATGGGCCATGATATCGCCCACCTTGGTCTGATCGTAATACTGCGGGGACAGTGTCTGAAGATGATCGTAGAGTTCCTGCCGTATATTCCTGTCGATCCTGTGAGCCGAGCCGATAACAAGATATCGCCAGAAGAACCTGAAGATACCCATAATCAGGTAAAGTCCGAGTATTACAAATCCCAGCTTAAGAAGAAGAGAATTGGTCGCCATTCCGCTGGCCAGACTGTCGATAACCTTTTCAAATACCTTCGGAACAATGAGCTGCATTGCATCCACTATTACGAGGGTACAAAGTCCAAGGCCGATAGCCTTCTTATGTTTGAGAATCCTCTTGAAAAGCAGCTTCAGGCTGGACTTGCTCATACCTTTTTTATTTGATGCTGACTTCAAAAGCTTCCCTTCAGTTCAAGCGTTCAGTATTTATCGGCTTATCGGTAGATCAGATCGATCGGAATGATCACTCGTATGTGCCCACCTCTGATCCAATCATAACGTATTCAATAAGCTCAAGTTTCTGGAGATCAGGGTCCATCGACCAGCCTTCTTCAGTCGGGATTACAGTTATTACAACTGGAAGGCCATACTGCGGAATAAGTTCTCGCGCGAGATCACCCACAAGTGCAAAGCGCTCCCCGGTCTCAAAATCCTCAAAAACTACTGTTTCAGAACGTGTGCCGACTGCCATGACCTGAGTCGATCCGGTATACTGAAGGTAGTCGATCTCAATACGCTGCGTTGTACCGCATGCAGCGATAAGAACAATGATGATAGTTAAGTAATATTTCACAATAATCCCCTTACTCAAGTGACCAGGGCTGAAGTTGTTCAACAGAAACAACTGTTGTATCGGCTATAATCCCCCAGCCTCCGTATCCTACCCATCTGTCCAGTACTGCACTGAGGTCGGCGGATGACAGTTCCGAAATATTATCGAATACTGTATAAGCGTTTCGCCAGTCTCCAGTGCAGATTTCAAAATTCCCCATCATCCAGCACTGATCGTCCTTGCTCGCAGCCATGAGATTCGCCCGTGTTCTGCTCTTCTCTATCGTTCCCCGGACTATACCTTCATCAACGGGGTTCTCCATCACGTCTGCAAGTACTCCTGCCATAAGCGAGCATGCCAGCACAGGCTGCGGAGAGCTTACGTACATGTAGCCCCAGTTTTCTCTATAATTAGTTGCACCGGAAAATGTTGCGTATGTAAGAGCGTTATCGGTTCTAAGCACCTGCCAGAGGAGATCGTTAACAACTGTAATGGCTGTACGGAAAGGCAGGAGATCCTCATGGCCCTGTGGCGGAGCGTTGAATTTAACAACTGCATAGGCTGTGGGCACCTCTCTGTGCTGAACAACAATCGTATCAGTGCTCACCGTAAAGGGTTCAACCTGCGGGTACTCCTGTCCACCAGCAGGTATCTCACTGAAGGCAAGCTCCAGTATACTCCGCAGCTCTTCAGGTTGCGTTGGTCCAGCGTGAGTAATGAGCAGATTACCTGAGCGTATTCTCTCCTCAAGCATGATTGAGACATCGTCTATTGTGAAGCTTGAAACTGTCTCAAGAGTACCATCGGGAAGCCGCCTGTATGTATGTCCGGGCATGAACGCATCGTTGGCCACAAACCAGATCCAACTGTCCGGGTCGCTGTACTTCTCCTGCAGGTCCTGAATTGTACTTGTACGTACCTGTTCAAATGCCTGCGGGTTAAGCTCCGGATTCAGCAGTGAATTGCCGAATGCTGTAAGGAGGGCCGGCAGGTCCTCTCTTACGCACCTCAAGTGATATCTGCTGTAATCGTAGTTGAAACTGCTGGTCCATTCAGCCTGTGTTCTGTCCATCAGTTCGCGCCATAGTGGTCCGGGATAATCCTCTGAACCCATCATGGCACATTCGAGTGAAAATCTTTCAAGACCCTGAGTTTCTTCCGTCAACGCGCTGGAACCACCTATAATGAAAAGAGAAACACCCTCAATTTCATTGTTGTCAATAGTTCTGGTGATAACAGGGATGCCGTTGGATAGAGTGAATTCCTCCACATTCCCCGGAACCGACGCATTCAGTGAACCAAACAGGACTGCAAACGCAAGATAGGTGATCTTCATTAGCGGTTCTCCTCTCCATCAAGAGGCATCAGTACAAAGGCGACACGGGGTTTATTCACAATCCACGTTCCGATAAATTCGCTAATGTCGGACGGTTCTACAACATCAAGGCTGTCCTGGTAGGTGACGTAATAATCCAGGCTGCCTGCAACTACCCACCAGAAAGGAATAGATTCCACGGCAACATCTCTGGAAGTCTCCTCCGCCAGAATTCTGTGACGATATAGATCCTCTTTCGCCAGCAGCAAACCCTCTTCATCGTAATAATCGGGGGACTGAAGCTGCTCGATCTCCTCGAGAAGAAGAGCCAGCGCCTCTTCAGCTCTGTCCGGCGGCACCATTCCAGCGAAAGTTATCGAAGGTGAAAAACGCTGCGTATAATACGAACCGTATATATTGATGAAGGGACCGTTGGTAACAAGGTCAGTGTAGAATTCTCTGCTCATGAGGGAAAGGTACGAACCCCATACGTCTGCAGGATAACTGTCTCCGGGATCTGTGGAAATCGATGGACCTTCGTACACAACCGAAACGTATCCGGCGCCTGAGGGGCTGTCAACAAAAACTGTAGTATCCCTCTCGATGCTGATAAGCCTCGGAAGACTGTCGTAATTGCTCAAGCCTCCATACTCCCATCCGGAGAACTGCTCTTCAGCGAGTCTGAAAGCTTCTTCATACTCGACGTCCCCGGCTATTATCAGAGCTGAATTGTCAGGCGTGTAATAATGCTCCTGAAAAGCATGCATTGCGGGAGGAGCCGCGGCCTGGATAATTTCAGGGACACCGATGGAGCTCTGCCTCCAGGGGGCGTCTGCGAATATTACCTGCTCCTGGGCCAGCCATAAATACCAGAACGGATGGCTCGTTTTTCGCTCGTACTCATTCATAATGACGTCACGCTCCCGCTCCATCTCAACCTGGTCGAAGAGCGGGGAAGTGATAGCATCGAACATGAACTGCAATCCCCCTTCGAACCTATCGCTGCCCAGGGTGATGTGGTACCAGACCCTCTCGGTAGAAGTTGCGCCATTCTGTAATATTCCAAGCTCTCCCAATCTGCGGTTGTAGGCGGTCTGATCCGGTAGAGCTTCGTTGCCTTTGAAGAACATATGCTCGTAAAAATGAGCGAGTCCATTGGTTTCGGGAGTCTCGCATGTTGCTCCAGTCTTCACGGCAATACAGATCGTTACAACAGGAGAAGTATCATCGGGGCTGACAATAACAGTTAAGCCGTTCTCAAGCTGTTTTGTTTCAAAATCAGCTGCGGAAAGGGAAATAACAAAAGGCAATAACAGTAGAATGAAAGCTTTCATGGAAACCTGCTTCCGGCAAAAACCTCTAAATGAGTGCTGTTGATTATTCGATTAACCAAATGAATCTAATAAGATTTTATGAAAGTGTCCCGAAAATTACGCTGTGCTTTTCAAGCAGCATGACAATGGTGCATAATACTGCTATGGAGAAAGTACTTGATGTAGCTGGAATCATCGATAACGGGAAATTCATCCCTGGCGGGTTTTCAATTGAACTGGAAAACGGCTCGATTAACTCTATCAACAGGCAGAATGCCTCAGGGAAATGGAAAAACTGTATTGCGGTACCCGGCCTGATACAGACGCATGTTCATCTTGGACAGACACTGTTCCGCGGCATGGCTGAAGGGAAATCTCTTCTCCCCTGGCTTGAAAGCAGGATCTGGCCCTTCGAGGCATCTCATACTCCAGACACTCTTGCTGTATCGGTGATCCAGTCATTGAGGGAGTTATTCTCCTCAGGATGTACCGGGCTTCTCGATATGGGAGTACTCAGGCATTCAGAAGTTTCTGTAGATATTCTCAGGAGATCCGGCGCACGCGCCCTTATCGGGAATTCTCTTATGGATGTTGGACCCGACTGGATAACGGAGGAACTCTCCTGGCTTGCGGAGGAAACTGAAAAGGTCAAGAAATCCTGCGGCGATCATGTGGCCTATGCATATACACCCAGGTTCGCCCTTTCATGCTCAGACAGTCTCTGGGAATGGATGGCTCGGCTCCCTGCAGGTGTAAAAAGAACAACCCATGCTTCCGAATCTCAGGATGAAATTAATCATCCGGCCCTGAGGGAGAGTCGCGGCAACGTGCATTTTCTACAAAGCAAAGGTTTCACCGGTCCGGATACATTGCTTGCGCACTGCATACACCTCCAGGATGGGGAAATGCAGATCCTGCGCGAATCGGGCACAACGGCGGTACATTGTCCCTGGACAAATCTCCGACTTGGAAGCGGTATCGCGGATATTCCCGCCATGCGTAGCGGGAACATCAGGGTGACTGTTGCAAGTGATGGCGCGGCATGCAACAACAGACTGGACCTGGCAGGTGATCTTCGTCTTGCAATGGGTCTTGCGTCAATTGTGAGATCAGCCGAAGCAATCGATTCAGAATTCTGGTTCAACAGCGCATCGCACTCGGCTGCCCGCGCACTGGGATGGAAGAGTACGGGAAGGATTGCCGAGAGTTTTGCTGCGGATATTACTCTTATCAAACCCTCCTATGAGGAATGGGAAGAACTTGAGCTCTCAGAAGATCCGGTGAGATACATTCTTGAGCTTATATGGCCAGAGAGGGTCGTATTGGCGATGGTCGCCGGCAGAACCGTATATCAGAATGGGGAATTTCCGACGTTGCCTTCGCTTCCCATGAGGGTGAATGAAGCAAGGCGGATCATTCTTGATAGAGCCAGCAGAATCCCGGGAAACCCTCTTTCAAGGTGACAATTGATAAGAACACCAGACTGATAGAAGTCGTCCTCAACAGGCCGTTCTGGCAGTCCTTCACATACTCATTACCGCCCGGACTGGATGGCGGCAACCTTGTTGGATGCAGAGTAGCGGTACCGTTCGGAACCCATCGGCTCATAGGTTACGTATGGGGATACACTACTGCAGACAAGACGAATGCGCTGGAAGTGAAAGATGTTCTTGGCAGACTTGATGCCAATCCTCTTCTCCCCGGATCCGTCCTGGAGCTTACGAGGTGGGCGGCAGATTACTACCAGGCACCTCCTGGAATGATGATGGCGGCTGCTCATCCTCCGGGAATATCAGGCAAAGCGGAAAGAGTTGTAACCCTGACCGGTAAGATCGATCCTGAGCATCCATTCAGCACTTTCCTTCCAGCCCGCAAGAGCATTCCCGTGAAGCTGCTCAGGGACAGTATGAGCAGTACCTATCCCCTGGAGCGGGAATTGTCTGTACTTGAGAAGAGTGGGGTTCTCAGGACTATATGGAAACCTGTTTCCGGTCCAAAGCCGGTCATGGAAAGAATAGTTGAGGCTGCTGCCACGGATTCAACGCTTACCAGGAGAGCTGATGCAATGAAACGTACAGCCCCCCGCCAGGCTGAGATCCTCCTGTACCTGGCTACCTGTGAGGGACCGGTTACCCGAAGGCAGCTGATAAAAACTACAGGCGCAACAGCATCATCCCTTTCTGGTCTTATACAAAAAGGAATTGTGAAAGAATCCTATCGCAGAAGGTGCAGAGAATCTCTGATCAGATCGGATATCGAAAAGGAAAAGGATATTCCTGTACTTTCCGAAGCTCAGGAACATGCCCTCGGAGTAATTACGAAGAGCCTGGATCGAAATGAGGTGTTCCTTATTCATGGTGTCACAGGAAGCGGCAAGACGGAAGTCTACCTCAGAGCAATATCCGAAGTTATCTCAAAAGGTCGAACAGCACTCGTTCTGGTTCCTGAAATTTCCCTTACTCCACTTACAGTTTCCCGTTTCAACCGAAGGTTTCCAGGGCTCGTCACAGTTCTACACAGCGGGATGACTGCCGGTGAGCGGCTCGACAGCTGGAATCTGGCTAAACTCGGAGAACGGAGAATTGTAGTAGGTCCCAGAAGCGCTGTCTTCGCACCGCTTCCCGATCTCGGAATCATCGTTGTGGATGAAGAGCACGACGGCAGCTATAAGCAGAACGAACTGCCGAGATACAATTCAAGGGATGTAGCAGTCGTGAGAGGAAGAATGGAAAGAATACCGGTTATTCTGGGCTCAGCCAGCCCTTCCATGGAGTCCTACGGAAATGCGAACAATGGAAGGTATCGCCTTCTTGAGCTTGACAGCAGGATAGATGGTATTCCGATGCCTTCGACTGTCCTGGTCGATGAGGGAAGTATGCATCACCCTCTAATTTCTGATGAACTTCTCAAAGGTATCGGGCGCAGAACTGCAAGGGGAGAGCAGAGCATCGTGCTTATTAACCGCAGGGGTTTCTCTCCGACTCAGATGTGCAGAAACTGCGGATACAGGGAGGAATGCCCCAACTGCGGAGTAACGCTGACATATCATAGAAAAGGGCAGGTTCTGAGGTGCCATTACTGTAATCACTGGAAAGCAGCAATGCTCAGATGCCCCCAATGCGGGTTCGATGAGTTCGCTCATATGGGACCCGGCATACAGAAAGTCGAGGAGTATCTTAATAAGCTCCTGCCTGAAACCCGAGTGATCAGAATGGATGCCGACACGACCAGGGGTAAGGATGCGCACTGGGATATACTGAGCAGGTTCGCTAAGGGGGAGGGTGATGTACTTCTGGGTACGCAGATGGTTGCCAAGGGTCATGATTTTCCCGGTGTTACACTTGTTGGAGTGATCTCAGCTGACATGGGGCTTGCGTTCCCGGATTTTAGAGCAGCAGAACGGACTTTTCAACTGATTCTCCAGGTGGCCGGAAGGGCGGGAAGGGGAAAGATCCCAGGTGAGGTTATCATTCAAACGCATAATCCAGAGAACCCTTTGATAAAAGCAGCGGCAAACCATGATTTTGCGGATTTCTGGAAAAGGGAGAGCGGAGTAAGAAATATGTTCGGGTATCCTCCTTACGGCTATCTTGTTCGGTTCGTTTGGAGCGGGCTCGACAAAGGAAGGGTTCACAAAGCGGCAAATGCTTCTGTAAGAGGTATCAGCCGGAATGACGGTTCCATATCAGATGTTCTTGAAGCGGCGTTTCCGCGTATTAACAGAAGATGGAGATGGAGCGTTATAGCAAAATCACCTTCAAGGAAAACTCTTGCCGGGATTTCGCGAGAGGTGATGAAGCGGTTCGAGAATGCTTTCCATAAAGGCGTCCGCCTTGAGATAGATGTAGACCCCTACCACCTCCTCTAAGGGGACCTCTAAGGGGACGTACCACACTTCTTCAACTTATGGATACATTTATAACCATATACTACACTAAACCTCTTCAAACGAGCATACGATTTGCATTCACTGTTTGAATAGAATGTTATCAATCTCTATATCAAACTCATAATCGGGTAGAAATCTATCTGCAGCAGCGCGGACACCCTGGCAGCTTAGATTAAGTATTCTTCCAGAATCTACTAGGCTCATACCCATGACATTAATAAGCATATGACAAACGAGTTCTCTTGCCTTGGATACGTTCTTTGTACGCCCTCCTGAAGTAATTGCAGTTCTAGGGATTCTCCATTTGCTTGCAGCGTACTCAAGAATTCCAATAACTGAATCATGTTCAATCCTGCGATCTCTTAGTTGACCTTTTCTGCTGTGACTAACCTTTTCGTAGATATTACGAGCGAATTCTTCATCTCCAAGTACTCTATACTGAGAGTATCCCCCTATTTCCTCTTCTTCTGATTCATCAAGGCTGAGTAACCCATTAGCACCGAGGAGAAATGTCCCCTCATTGAACCTTCCATCCTGGTATGCTATTTCTTCGGATTCTTCTATGAACTTTCTGTATTGTTCAATCTTGTCCGTTTTATTGCCAGAAAACGTATTCAGTACTTGACTAGTTTCCTGCCACGGATAGTAACCAGGATGAATCAACCCTGGATGGCCTGTCCAGGGGTACATCTTAAGCATTCTACAGTTGCTTACTATTCCTGCTTCTAGTGGATTTATATGAATGTAGCGTACGAGTTTGAGAAGATAATTCTCAGTCTGTACAAGTATTGATTTGTAACGGTTCTGGAAAAGGTGCCCAACTCGATCGTGCTGTTTATTAAAATAGTTTGCATGACCTGTAAGAAGCTTCTGCATAAATTTAGAAAGTGGTATATCCTTCGTTCGGATAAGCAGGTGTATATGGTTGGGCATCAAAGCCCAAGCATATATGGATACTCCTGTTTCAACAACACATCTCTCAACCCTGAATACGAATTGAGCTCTATCGTTATCATTATTGAATATAGTGCTTTTCTCGATGCCCCTTGCCATGACATGGTGCAACGCACTTTTCCAGTCCAATCTGCTTGATCTAGCCATAGTACTGATAGTGTACGCACATTTACCTTATGTTTCAAGTGGGAAAAAATATTACTGAAGAATATTAATATAAAGTAACTATCTTATCTTATATATATAAATATTGGCTGATATGCGGTCCAGTAAGTTGAAGAAGTGTGGTACGTCCCCTAGAGGAAGTCTGATAAGTACATGATTGAGTTGAATAATACTGCGTTTGGCTTGTGACCGGCTATAGTTTCTGCCTGTTCGATCAAAGTCCCCGCCTGAAATGCAAGATCCTTTTTCTCATTCCTGTCTTCACTGAATTCAGCCTTCCTTACAAGAAACTTCGCCCGTCCTGTAAGGACACCTATTAACGCCGCATCATCAAGCATCATATCCGATGCCCCGGCGAGAAGCGCCCCGCCGTGAGAAGCGAACCTCTCCAGCTGACCACTGTACAGTTCAGACAGTGACCGTCCATCTGGAACTGCAGTTTCTACTCCATCAGCACGATCGACTTCCATGGATAATCCTGTGAGCATCCCACTGGCTCCAACAGCCTTAACAGCCTCCGAAACCAGCCTTGAAGAGTGCATCCCTCCGTTGCATGCAAGATACTCGATAGCAAGCGCAATAAGTCCGTCACCGACAAGAATAGCCAGCGTATCATCCCTCTCATCAAGCAGTTGAGGTAAGCCATCAAATACTCCAGCAAAATCACTTACTTCAAGATGAACTGTAATACCAGCGCGGAGCAGGTAAGCGGCAACTGCGGCGGACATGCCCTTCTGCTCTGTAGAACCGCACCATTTTGAAGAGGCACATGCAAGAAGACTTAATTCAAGATTGTAGTTATGCCTGACACATGAATGCAGAGCATCCTGATAAGCAGCTGGCATCTTCTGTACAGATTTACTGATGACCGAATGGACAGTATCGACAAGCTCCTGTTTGAGCTTATCCAGCACGGTTAATTCTTTTCTCTTTCCGAAGTAAGCTCTACTAGTCTTTTACCGAACTCATCCAGCACAATGGCTTCCTCGAGAATTCCATCATGAGCAATGCTGAAATTACCCGTCTCCTCACTCACTACAACAGCTATCGCATCGGAAACCTCGGTTATCCCAATAGCCGCTCTATGGCGGGTTCCAAGGGCTGGTCTGGGTCTATTCATCCTGGATCGTCCAAAGAAAGTCCTGCGCGATAGAGGAAGGATTGCCCTGGCTCCGACAATGCGTCCGTTACTGATAATGATAGCGCCGTCATGAAGAAGCCCTGGAGGCTGCAGAAGCGAAGCAACTACAGGAGGGTTGATCATGAGTTTATCAAGCATGACGGGATCACCGTAAACGTTTTCAAGAGATTCATCTCTTTCCATCACGAAGAGTCCTCCGAGCCTAAGCTTTCTTAGAAGAACACAGGATTCAACTAGTGATTCGATCTCACTGCGTTCGATGATATCAGCGTGCCCGGTGAATCTTCTAAGATTACGACCCATTGAGCCCAGTAAGTCTTTTATCTCCTCATGGAAGATAAGCACCACGGCTATGAATAGAATAGGTGTCAGGAGCTGAAGGAGGTACGTGAATGTGAAGAATCCCAATCCGCCAAGAATATTCGCGAACACTAGAATGATAATGAACATCAGGATTACAGGCATTGCAGGAGTTCTCCAGAGGTACTTCAGCAGCATTCTTAGAACAAAGGCAATAATGACGATATTTGCCAGCTGCGCAAGCCAGAAGCCGCTGATGATGGAGTGTCCCAGTGGCTGTATCATCATATTCTCTGTCCAAACTCCCTCGAAACCCTGAGAACCTGCTGTGTTCCCTCAACATCATGAACCCTCACGATATCCGCACAGTTGGAAGATAGTGCAGTTACAGCGTGCGTACCAGCTTCAAGTGCAGATGGTTCTCTGATTCCGGTCAGCATACCGAGAAAACTCTTTCGGGAATGTCCCAGGAGAACTCTGCAGCCAAGCCATTTGAATTCCGCAAGTCTTGAGATGAGTTGAACATTATCTTCAAGTCTTTTACCGAAACCGATTCCCGGATCAACGATAATTCGTTCCCTTGTTATCCCTGATTCAACTGCTGCTGCGATTCTCTTCTCCAGAAACGTGTAAACTTCCTCAACAACATCAGTGTATTCCGGACTATCCTGCATATTCGCAGGTTTTCCCTGCATATGCATAAGAACCACCGGGACATCCGCTTTCGCTACTACTTCAGCCATTGCAGGGTCGGAAATGGCGGTTACATCATTTATCATCTCAGCTCCCGCAGAAAGAAGGGTATCTGCCACCTCCGCGCTGGCAGTATCGATTGAGATAACAGCTCTGCAGTCAGCCGAAAGCGATTTCACTATGGGAAGCAATCGTTCAAGCTGAACTGCAGGATGTACCGGCAGTGAGCCGGGTCTGGTGGATTCCGCGCCTATATCAATAATATCCGCTCCATAAGCAGTCATTGATCTGGCACGTTTAATCGCTATCTCAGGATCAAGATAATCCCCGCCATCGCTGAAGGAATCTGAGGTTACATTCAGAATACCCATTATCAGTGGTCGTCTGCTGAAATCAAGAACCTTACCTCGTGTCAGTATCCTATCAGACAAACAGGGAGGTTCTTTCAGTGCAGCTCTGAGTTCTTCTGCAAGCTCCGGGAGTCCAAACGGCTGTCCGATAAGCGATTCACATCCCCGCAATATCTGCTTCATTGTCCCTACGATCAGCACTCTGGTCTCACTTGTGTTGCAAGAAACAGTCTGTCTTGAAACTATGGCGTCAGCACCACCGGATAGCATGCATTGCTTAAGAATATTCGCTGCCGTCGATGATAGAAGTTCCGTGGAAAAAACGCATATTCTGCATTTCAGTGAAAGCCTGTCCCAGGTAACGGGATCAGCCCCGATAAAATTCAGCTCTCTGCGCCACTGATCATCGCTGGTAATATGGAGTTTCCTGATTTTCATCAGGTGACTCTTATCGCTCTTCCGATGAGGGAAAGTGCTTCGGTCCTTGTTTCAAGTTTCGTCAGATACCCGCGCATAGCAGATGTAACTATCCTCGAATCGCGTTTCTTCACTCCGCGCATGGCCAGGCACATATGTTCAGCTTCCATCACGACCATGACACCCTTGGCAGATAATTCGGTCATAAGTCTGTCCGCTATTTCGGTCGTAAGTCTCTCCTGAATTGTCGGTCTGGCAGCCATCGTTTCAACCATCTCAACTATTGATGACAAACCTGCTATACGATCGTTCGCAGGGAGATAGACAACATCGCACCTGCCGATAAAGGGCAGCAGGTGATGCTCACACATAGATGAAAAACTGATGTCCTTTACTATGATCATTTCGTTTTGCCCTTGACAGGACATGGTCTTGACGGGCTTGATTTCGTCAGGGTTAAGGCCGCGGCACAGCTCAGCCATTGACTTGGATACGCGGTATGGGGTCTCCTTCAGACCTTCTCTGTCAGGATTCTCCCCCACTCCCTCCAGTATCAGTTTCACTCCCTGTTCTATTTTCTTCAGATCCATCATTTTCACGGACTTCCTCTTCTTGTTCAGGATTATCATTGGAAGGATCGACCGTTTCCCTGATCTCGGAAATGGGTGGAAGGGAGGGTATAGGGCCCATATCAGGGCGCAGTTCCCCGAATATGTCATTTATCTCACTGCTTGAAATCGTTTCTTTTTCCAGAAGCTGTTCAGCGATTTTCTCAACAATGTCCCTGTTATCATTCAGCAGTTCAAGAGAAATGCTGTATGCTTCCTCAATGATCCTCTTTACCTCTGAATCTATCACTCTGGCTGTATGCTCACTGTAATCCCTGGTTTTATTAAATTCCCTTCCGAGGAAGATCATATCTCCCGATTGTGCGTGCGCTACAGGGCCTAGTGCCTCACTCATTCCCCATTCACAGACCATCTTTCTCGCAAGTTCGGTTGCCTTTTCCAGATCGTTCCCTGCTCCTGTGCTCAGAGTTTCAAGGAAAAGACTTTCAGAAGCCCTGCCCCCCATCAATGTGGCGAGCATACTCAGAAGCTTCTTTTCGGTGTAGTTGTATCGATCGTCGGATGGAAGAAAACTGGTCACACCCATAGCCATTCCCCGGGGGACAATTGTGATTTTATGTATCGGGTCAGCTTCGGGAACGAAAATGCCGACTACGGCATGTCCGCTCTCGTGATAGGCGGTACACTTTTTCTGATCGGGACTGATAATGATGCTCTTACGCTCCAGCCCGAGTATGATGCGGTCGACAGCATAGTCGAAATCTTCCTGTTCAACCTTCTTTGCGCCTCGTCTTGCAGCCCTCAGAGCAGCCTCATTCGCCAGGCTTTCAAGATCGGCACCGCTGAAACCGGGAGTACTTCTTGCAACCTTTTCAAGCCTGACCTTCGAACCAACCGGCATTTTACGAGTGTGTACTTTCAGGATAGCCTCGCGACCCTTTACATCCGGCATGCTCACGACGATCCGGCGATCAAATCTGCCCGGCCGGAGAAGTGCGGGGTCAAGAACGTCGGGTCGGTTTGTCGCTGCCATAACAATAACCCCGGTATTCTCCTCGAAGCCGTCCATCTCTACAAGAAGGGCGTTCAGAGTCTGTTCCCTCTCATCGTGTCCACCTCCGAGCCCTGCTCCCCGGTGTCTCCCTACAGCATCAATCTCATCGATGAAAATAATGCAGGGCGCCTTGGATTTACCCTGTACAAAAGATCTCTGACCCGGCTGGCACCTACTCCTACGAACATTTCAACAAAATCGGAACCGCTCATTGAATAGAAAGGAACTTTTGCTTCCCCGGCAACAGCTTTCGCCAGAAGGGTTTTACCTGTTCCGGGTCTTCCGACAAGCAGTACGCCTTTGGGAACCTTTCCACCAAGGCGACGGAACTTGTCAGGCTTATTAAGGAATTCAATAACCTCAAGTAATTCGGCTTTTGCTTCGTCCGCTCCGGCCACATCCTCAAACGTAACCTGAGGTTTATCGCTGGAAAAGAGCCTGGCTCTGCTTTTACCGAATGAGAACGCCTTACCGCCTCCTCCAGCCTTTCTCATGAAGTAGATGAAAAAGCCGATCAGAAGCAGGAAGGGAATGAAGGAGAGTATCTGAGCCAGCAGTTCGTTTGGCGGTTTGGCTGTTACCAGGACATTATGAGCGGCGAGTGAATCGAGTACTCCGGTATTCTCAAAAGGAATGAAGCTCACGAATCCGCTGTATTCGACACCATCTTTAACCACAGGGAAAGTGAATTCACCATCAATAGATCCGCCGGTTTCAATGACAACTGATTCCACTTTATCCCGGCTGATATAGTCCATCAAACCCGAATCACCGGAATAGGGTATTTCAAGTTTCTCAGCACCGGTATCGAAAAGCCGGAATACTGTGAAAGCTATCAGAGCCATCAGCAGCCACATTGTAAGAGTTTTGACAGAACAGCCTGAAGTCAACGGCTGCAAAGGTATTTTGCCTGGTTTTCGTTTATCATCCTGGTTCATGAGACTCCCGGTTTTTTAATCTTTAAGTGCTACGATATCGGGAAGATTGCGACCAAATCCCCCCGGGCTGTCCAGTCCGTATCCGAATACGAACCTGTCAGGAATACTGAATACGCATTCGTGCAAATCTACATCAACCTGCCGTCTGGCCTTTTTGTCAAGCAGTACAACCGTACGAAGGGAGGCTGGATTTCTTGATCTGATCAGCTGCTGAATATATGCCAGTGTAAGTCCTGTGTCTACAATATCCTCCACCAGCAGGACATCGCGGTCTGCCAGAGGAAGGGTCGTATCAAGGGTAAGACGAACCTCTCCGGATGATCTGGTCTGCTCCCCGTAGCTTGCCGCACCGAGGAACTCAATCTGCAGATCGATGCCCATGCTGCGGACAAGATCGGCAGCGAACATGAAACCACCCTTGAGAAGTGGTATAACAACGATCTTTTTGCCTGAATAAATCTCTGTAAGCTCTGCTCCAAGCTTCCTGATAGCCTCCTGAATCTGAACCGAAGAGATCAGTACATCCCAGTCATTGCTTTTCATTTTCTACCTTTCCAGCTGTTCTTAAGTGCTTCCGGATACTAATCCTGCCGCCTTCAGCAGTGATCTTCGTACCTCCGGGAAGAATATGAAATCCTTCTTTCTTACTAAGAATCCACCTGTCGGTTTTTTCTATTTCAAGCTTTCCGCCCCTGGGTCGACCGCTCACAGCCCACAGAATGCCAAGCCTTACAGCTTTTGGCAAATTCAAGTATTTGTCTGTTTTGAATGTATCTCCATCAAGAAGCTTGTCAAGAGATTCATCGATAATACCGGCTGTAACATCCCTCCACTGGGACAGATTCGCCGAAGATCTTGCTATTGCATACGTGCTTCCCGGCGATATGGATTCAAGCACAGGAATGATACTATGTCGGATCCTGTTCCTGAGAAAGGAATCCTCCTGATTTGTCGGATCCTCTACCCAGTTCTGTCCGATCGTTTCAAGGTAATCGCGAAGTTCACTCCGGGAAAAATCCAGCAAAGGTCTGCGAACTGGTCCCCGCCCTAAGTAATCCATTCCCCCCAGGCCCCTGAGTCCGGATCCTTCAAGCAGTCTCATTATGAGAGTTTCTGCCCTGTCAGATGCCGTATGTCCCGTAACGACAAGACTGTTACCCGAAGAATATTCACTGTATATCCTATTCCGCTCGGCACTGAAATATCCCTCAACAGATCCGGATCCATGTGGTGAAATTTCTTCAATACTGCAATGCAGGCTCAGTCTTTCTGCAAGATTCTTTACGAAAACGGCATCTTCACGACTCTCGGGTCTGGCTCGATGATCGATATGAAGAACAGCCAGCTCCCAATTCATATAGTTGGCAAACCGGTTCAGAAGCTGCAGCAGCGCGACAGAATCACTACCGCCTGAAACGGCTGCAAGTATTTCTGAACCGCAAGGGAGCAGGCTCCTGAGTTTAACTGATTCAATGAAAGTGTTCTCGATATATCGTCGTAAGTTCACGTATCCTCCCTTTGCAGTAATATACATGAACCCCGGGAACGAGGTGGACTTACTGCATGGAAAAGATAATAATGCCTTCAGGAGGTAACGAATGAATCACCAGACCGGAAAGAACAGCAAGCTTTCCAGAGATCTCGGTATTCCCTCTCTTTTCTCTATCGCGGCAGGCGCAATGATAAGCTCAGGGCTTTTTGTCCTTCCTGCACTGGCTTTCACTGTGGCGGGCCCCGGTGTGATATTCTCCTACCTCATAGCTGCAATTCTCGTGATTCCGACCATGTTCAGTAAGGCTGAGCTAGCAACTGCAATGCCAAGGGCAGGGGGAACCTACTACTTCATTGACAGGTCTTTGGGACCTCTTGCAGGTACACTCTCCGGGCTGGCGGCATGGTTCTCCCTGTCAGTCAAGACAGCCTTTGCTTTTGTTGGTCTTGGAATATTCATGGAGTTTCTGTCTCCCGAGATCAATGGCAGACTTTTCGCGATGATTTCCTGCGTTATCTTTACAGCTCTTAACCTCAGAGGTGCCGGACATGCCGGGAAAACTCAGATAGTACT
>Ga0164313_10001345_pt1 | contig 21684 bp, 18 predicted proteins | sample GuaBasSedimGuay4_FD_113735 | JGI IMG/M metagenome (GOLD analysis project Ga0164313, IMG submission 113735) | Subseafloor sediment microbial communities from Guaymas Basin, Gulf of California, Mexico - Guay4, Core 4569-4, 0-3 cm | ecosystem: Environmental > Aquatic > Marine > Hydrothermal vents... | reverse complement strand
CTTGAGGTACTGAGCCTGCAACCTGATGCTCACTCCTCTGCTTCCCCGGTGAAGCGATAGCCGACGCCGCGGACGGTGTGGAAGTGACTGGGATGCCTCGGATCGTTCTCGAAGTGCTTCCTGAGACGGTGGATAAAGGTATCAAGGGTTCTCGTCGCGGTGTCGAAGGTGTATCCCCACACGGTTTCCAAGAGTTCGCCACGGCTCAGGACGCGACCGTCGTTCTCGGCGAAGAACCGAACCAGCATCACCTCACGCTCGGTGAGCGAGACTTCTCCACTCCGGGTCGACGCTCGCATGGTCCCTAGATCAACCTGCCATTGACCGATGTCCACGACCGGAGTGGTTTGGAGCGGTGACATGGACCAGGCGGACCGACGGAGGATACCGCGGATCCTCAGCACCAGCTCTTCGACGACAAAGGGCTTTGTCAGATAGTCATCGGCGCCGAGGCGTAGACCGAGGATCCGGTCCGCATCGCTGCCACGGGCTGTGAGAAAGAGAATCGGGATGGGATTACCCGCTTCCCGCAGCCTTCTGCAGACCTCCAGCCCGTCGATCCCGGGCAGCATGATGTCGAGCACGAGGAGGTCAGGCTCCTGAGAGCCCCCATCCAATGCGACCAGTGCGTCTTCACCACTGCCGACGCTCGAAACCGAGAAGCCCTCCATCTCCAGGTTCCGGCACAGACCACGAGCGAGGTGCTCATCGTCTTCGACGACGAGGAGCCGAATGCGATCGGTGGGAGTTTCGCTTGGGATCATCGGTACCTGTCAATTGTATCTCTTCCCCGGAGTCGCACAATGAAACCGAAGAGCCATCACATCCAAGGCGGGGCCAGCCCCACCCTACGGACAGGCGGGGCGCTCGATACCGTGGTCCTTGAGCTTTCGCCAAAGGGTCACGCGCGATACGCCGAGCCGATCGGCGGCTTCCTGCATCCGCCACCCGCTGCGGTGGAGGACCTCGGTGAGCAGCCGGCCCTCGAGCGCCGCCAAGGGATCATCGGTCTGCAACAACTCATCCACCAGATGCGAGCCATAACCGTCGGTCTGGACGTGCTCTTCCTCGATGGTGCCATCCGACGCGGCGACGGCCGCGACGAGGGTCCTGCCGAGCGCATCGAGTCCTCTGCCACACGCGAGTCGTCCGAGCCGCTGGAGCGCGCCTGGCGACACCCTCTTCCCGGGGGCCAGATCCTCAACCCACGCGGCCACCATCAACTCGAGATCATCACGGATCTCCTCGACGGTAGGAAGTTCGACGATCTCGGCCGCAAAGCCGGAGGCAGAGCTGAGATCTTCAGGCGCCAACCCGGCGATGAGCCTCCAGCCCTCGGGCGCATCGCTGGCAAAGAGGGTCGACGCCGTCTCACGATCGGCATAGATGGTCCCAGGGGGCCATGACGTGATCTTGTCCCACGAACCGGTCCACACTTCAAAAAGTTCATCGGGGAGACCCGCAAACCGGTGGACCGCTTGCCCGACGTCGCGACACGCGGGCCGCTCGCCGATGAGGACCATATTGTCTCCGGCCCGGCCGTGACGGACGAGGCGCGACTTCAGCGCCCGGATGGCTGGTGAAGATCCAACGAGGAAGAAACCCGGCTCGGGCGCGTTGGGACGCAGGATCTCCACCGCCCCCAAGAACTTGCCCTGGTCATCACGCAGAGGGATGACGGTGACCGTCAACGGAACCGCCCGGCCATCCTTGGTTCGATAGACGGTGGTGAAATCATCCACCCGATCGATACCGCTATCCAGCGCGAAAGTTAAGGGGCAGGCGTTCTCACAGTCAATGCCCTTGGTGGTCAGACGACAACGATTACCAACCGCCTGATCCTCGGAATAGCCGAGCAGACGGCGGGCCGGGGTATTGACATAACGCAGAATCCGCTCGTGGTCGAGGACCAGCACCGCATCACCGACGTGCTGCAGAATCTCCGGCCACGTCTCACGGAAGACTCGTTCGAGATCGCTCTGTCGATTCACGCCACACGTAACACACGCGGCGCGCGCCTTATTCGCGGTTTCCTACCGCTCGATCTCCATACCTTCCTCGGACTCGGACTCGGGCTCGGACTCGGAGAAGTACATGGCGGTGTGGGCGATGGGGAGGAACATGACGTGACGTTGACCCCTGATCTCCACCTCGAGGTGGTAGTAACCCTGAGGGGTGACCGCCACCAGTGTCGCCGCCGTTCCCTTGGCATCAATGAGCGGGCAGTAGACGGAGACCTTGCCGGGTATTTCCATGGTCGCTCCTTTCACATCGGTCGATATCCCATGGTAACGCGTCACTGATCGAGTTCGTCACCGTCTCGAGTTCTGACCTCGCCGTATTCCTTGAGCTTGCGCTGCAATGTCCGCAACCCGATCTCAAGCAGGGTCGATGCGCGAGCGCGGTGGCCATCGGTGTATTCGAGGGTGAGCAGAATGGCTTCCTTCTCGATATCGGCCATGGTTCGCGGCTGCCACCCCTCGCCGTCCAGCGTCGGCGGAGCAGCGGTGGGAACCCGGTATTCCATGGGCAGATCTTCGAGGGTGATCTCGTCTGTCTTGGCGAAGAGCACCAGTGACTCGATCAGATTGCGGAGCTCGCGGACGTTCCCGGGCCAACTGTGTCGTTTGAGCGCCGCCATGACGGATGGGTGCACACCCTCGACCTGACGCCCGATCTCGTCGTTGAAGAAGTTGAGGAAATGCTGAACGAAAAGTGGGATGTCGTCGAGCCGTTGACGAAGCGGCGGGATGTTCAGCGTGACGACCTTGAGGCGGTAGTAGAGATCCTGCCGGAAGCGTCCCTCGCGGACCCAACCCTCGAGATCGCGGTTGGTCGCGGCGATGAGACGAAAATCCACCGGCAGCTGGATGCTCCCTCCAACCCGTGTCACCATCCGCTCTTCGAGCACCCGCAGAAGCTTGACCTGAAGATCGGGTGCGAGCTCAGAGATTTCGTCGAGAAAGAGCGACCCCGCAGAGGCACTTTCGATGAGGCCGATTCGACGCTGGTGGGCGCCGGTGAAGGCGCCCTTCTCATGGCCGAAGAGCTCGGACTCGAGGATCTCGCCGGGAATGGCGCCGCAGTTGACCGCGATGAAGGGGCCTTCCTGCCGGTCCGACTGCTGGTGGAGCGCGTTGGCGACCAATTCCTTGCCGGTGCCGGACTCACCCACGATGAGAACGGTCGATTTGGTCGGCGCGACCACCCGAAGACGATCGATGACTTCCTCCATCCCGCGCGAGTGACCGACAATCCCGTCGAACCCGAAGCTCTTTTCGAGCCGTTCCTTGAGCTTGCGGTTCTCGGTCGAGAGTGCGCGTCGTTCGAGGTGGAGCTGGACCCGCTGACGCAGTTCCTGCACCTTGACCGGTTTGGTGAGATAGTCATCGGCGCCCTCCTGGAGCGCCGCCACCGCGTCTTCCACATCCGCAAATGCGGTCACGAGCAGAAACGGCAGACTCGGTCGCTCGGCCCGGACGTGACGCAACAGCTCATAGCCATCCATGCCCGGCATCCGGACATCCGAAACCACGGCATCCACCGTCTCTCCGGCTTGCAGGCGCTCGAGCGCCTCCTCGGCCTCTGGAAAGGCCCGGACGTCATAACCGACCCGCTCCAGCGTTTTGGCCATGGCTTCACGCGAGCCATCGTCGTCATCGATGAGGAAGATCACCTCGGCCACAATCCCTCGCCTCCTTTTGCTATCAACAGTCCATCGAGACCATCCTCGTCGACGATCTCGACTCCGAGCTCGCGAGCCTTGGTCAGCTTGCTCCCTGCACCGGGACCCGCGAGAAGATGGGTGGTCGTGCCCGAAACCGACCCGGAAACCTTGGCCCCGAGATTTTCGAGCCTGTCCTGGGTTTCTCTGCGCGATCGGCTCAGACTCCCGGTGACGACAAAGGTCATCCCGCCCAAGGGCTCGGACCCCTTTTCTTCAATGATCTTCTCACGGGGATCGATTCCGTGTGTCCGGAGGCGATCGACCAGCCTGCGGTTGTCCTCATCGGCGAACCAGCGGATCAGCGATACCGACAGCGATGGGCCGACTCCGCCGATGGATTCCATTTCTTCATCGGTGGCGCCGGCAAGGGCCTCCAACGACGGGAATCGTTGCGCAAGCTGTTTCGCCACCCGTTCACCGACACCCGGTACCCCGAGGGCGAAAAGCAGCCGGTTGAGCGGCCTCGTCTTCGCTTCCTCGAGTTCGGCCATGAGGTTTCCCGCCGATTTCGTCTGCCACCGCGGCAACTCTGCGAGGGTGGCCTCATCGAGATCCCACAACGACGCCCCATCGGTCACGAGTCCGGCATCGACGAGCTGATCGAGTTTTTTGCCGCCCAGACCCTCGATCTCCATGGCGCCACGTGACGTGAAGTGGCGCAGCTTCGCGGCGGCGACATCCGGACACAGCGGGTTCGGACAGCGGAGGGCGACCTCGCCCTCTTCGCGGATCACCGGTGTCCCGCACGACGGGCAGTGGGTCGGGACCGGAACCGGAACGGCATCAGCGGGCCGTTTCGAACTCACCACCCCGATGACCTTTGGGATCACCTCGCCACCTTTGGTCACCCAGACCGTGTCGCCGACCATGAGACCGAGACGCCCCACCTCATCGAAGTTGTGCAGGGTGGCACGCGAGACGGTGGAACCCGAGAGCGCCACCGGTTCGAGTTCGGCAACCGGGGTCAGGACCCCGGTCCTTCCCACCTGGACCACCACCTCGCGCACCACTGTGGTCCGACCCTCGGGCGGGAACTTGTAGGCCACCGCCCAACGCACCGCGCGCGCGGTGGCGCCCATGGCTTCGCGTTGGGTCGCTCCATCGAGCTTGACGACAATCCCGTCCGTGTCGTAGTCGAGGCCCTTGCGGTCCTCCTCCCAGCGATCGATGAAGGCCTCCGCCTCGGCAAGATCCGCGCACCGTTCGATCTGCGGACTCACCGGCAGACCGAGGGTGGCCAACCACTCCAGATCTGCCACGTGACTCCCGAGCTCGCGACCCTCGGCCGCGCCGAGTTGATAACACCACACCGAGAGCCGGCGACGAGCCGCCTCGCGGCTGTCGAGCAATCGGATGGCCCCCGCCGTGGCGTTCCGCGGGTTGGCGAATTCGGCCTCACCGGCCTCGCGTCTCTGACGGTTGAGGTCGGCGAGAGTCGACCTCGCCATGTAGACCTCGCCGCGGACCTCGAGACGGAATGGCGCGCCTTCGATCACCAGGGGCAGTCCGCGAATGGTCCTCGCGTTCGTCGTCACATCGTCGCCGACGGAGCCATCGCCCCTGGTCACGGCTCGTACAAGACGCCCGCGCTCGTAGATCAGGGAGATGGACACACCGTCGATCTTGAGCTCGGCCGCCAAATCGCCGGGCGTGTGCCCGAGTTCGCGTTCGGCCCTGGCGTACCACGCACGCAGCTCGTCCTTGGAGTAGCTGTTGTCCAGCGACAACATGGGTTTTGCGTGGGCCACCTGGGCGAGACCATCCAGCGGTTGTCCCCCGACCCGCTGGGTCGGCGAAGTCGGACTCTGAAGCTCCGGGTAGGCCTGCTCGAGATCACGAAGTTCGGCAAAGAGGCGGTCGTACTCGAAGTCCGCGATCTCGGGGGCCGCGTTCTGATAATAGAGACGGTCATGATTCCGGATGAGCCGTCTGAGTTCCGAGACACGCACTTTGGGATCGACTCCGCTCGGACTCATCGCTTTCTCCGGCGACGCGGCCGACGGCGGCGGCGGCGCTCTTGCTCGCGCGGCTGACCCTCATCGTCGGTCGTCCGGTCCTTCTCCAACCGCTTGCGGTCCTCTTCCAACCGCTCGCGGGCCTGCGCCCAGCCGCGTTGTGCGTCCGCAGGCACCAACCCGACCTCACCGGCGATCCTGAAGAGTCCCCAGGCGACACCGAAGTACTCCTGGCGCGCCAGTTTGAGGACCTGACGGCCCCGTTCGGGAGCGCGGTGCATCTTGGTCAAGGTGAAGAGGCCCTGCATCACGAGGTGGAGCGTGTGGTTGGACAGCCTCAGATTGGTCGCTGCCGGTTCGAGCATGACCGCGATCCGACGGAGCATCTCCACGTTGTCGAGCTTGCGGTCGTCTTGCATCAGATCTGCGAACTCGCGATAGAGCTGGTGAATATAAAACCCACCGATCAGGGTGGCGTCCGGCAGTTGGGCGCCTTCCGAGATGGCTCGATCCACCACCCGAAGCACCTTGACATCCTCCTCGGTCCGACCTCCGATCTCCGGGAAGGCGCGTTCAAAAAGCCCGGCCCTTCTCCAGGAAGCATAGATCTTCGCCGAGTGTCCCGATCGCAGGGTTTCATAGAGTTCGTAGCTGAGCCTCGCCGGTGACGCCTCGCTGATCTCATCGCGACACTCAGTGATGGCGTCACGAGTTGCTCCCTCGAGTTCGAACTCGAGTCGGGCGCCGTACTCGAGGGCCCGCATCATCCGCACCGGATCTTCGCGGAATCGGCGCACGGGCTCACCGATGGTTCGGATCAGGCGCGCATCAAGGTCCTCGAGACCGCCGACATAGTCGATGACCGAATAGTCGGAGATGTTGTAGAACAGGCCGTTGATGGTGAAATCGCGACGCTCGGCATCCTCCGCCGGGGTCCCGTAGATCGCACGATCCACCCGTGTCGGAGCCGGTGTGCGGTCCGGTTCGGCATCCGCCTCGGCAGCTTCGGCCACGGCCTCCTCCCAGTCGTCCGGTCCTTCGGGTGCATCCGGGCTGGCTCTGAAGGTGGCCACCTCGATGGTCTCACCCTGGAAGAGAATATGGACCAGACGAAAACGGCGGCCGATGATCCGCGAGTTTCGAAACAACCGCCGGATCTCCTGCGGTCTGGCATTTGTCGCCACATCGAAGTCTTTTGGGTGACCGCCGAGCAGGAGATCGCGCACCGCACCGCCCACCAGGTACGCGGTGTAGCCGGATCGGTGGAGCCGGTAGAGCACCTTGATCGCCGCCGGCGACATCCCGTCGCGCGACACCAGGTGATCGGGCCGCGCCAACACCCGCGGCGAGCCGGGCTCAACCACCCTCACCACCACGTTTTCTCGCACAGCTTGAATCGCAATGGACTCCCTCGTGATCAGCCCTCAATGCCTGCGTGTTCCACTTAGAAACCGACGTCGACTCTCTTGGGGAGGGTCCGGGGCATCGTTGTCCGGGCGATCCTATCAAACCGGCCGGGCACAACGCCCGGCCGGATACTTGAAAAACGGACTCCGCGGAGTGATCAGTCGACCAACACCGCCGAGGCGCCGCCGTTGACCTGCGGGTTGTCATTCACGAACCGGCGTTCGCCGATGATGGTGCGTCCACCCCACTGATCCTCGGTCCAGATGACCAGCACGTGGTCGCCATCGGCTAGATTGGCGGCAGCGGAATCGAAGGAATAGGTGTAGCCCGCGTTGGCGGTGAAATAGACCGGAATCCACGGATAGAGATCGATCACCTCGGGGCTCGGAAGATAGAGTTCATCGGCAAAGTCGATGAATTCGCCGTCCACCCAGATTTCGACCTCGCGGACAAAGTCGAGATCAATGGCCCATCCGGTGATCTCGAACACACCGGTCTGAACCTCTAGTGCTTCGGGGGTGTAGATATCGCCCCAGGACGGACGGTCGGGATCATCGTCACAGTCGAAGATCACCGGGATCTGAGCGATATCGGCGACGTTGTTCTCCAGATCGCCCGCGCGGACCTTGAGATAGTGGAGGCCCTGTCGGTAGCCCTTGCGAAGGATGAGGTCAGAGATGTCCATGACAAACGCGAATCCGCTGTCCTTGGCATTGGGAACATCGCTGAAGAGATGCAGGATGTCCATTCGCGGAAGGCCGTAGTAGTTGACGTCCATCCGGAGCCAACCGTGCCAGAATCCCGGGAAACTCGTGTCTTCGAGAATCGTTCCGTCGAGCAGCAACTGGACGTATCCCACGCCACCATCGTCGGTCTGGGCGCCGACATCGAGGGCCCAACCGGTGATCAACTCGGTGACCTGTGGATCTTCGAACGGCGGGGAAGACCACCCACCCGGATCCGAGCAACCCTTGGCGTACATGATGTGATTGGAGATCGGCCAGTCGATGGCGCCGAACGGCGGCAGATTGTAGTGAACATTAAAGGTCTGAACGTAGCGGGTTCCGATGACCCGGGAAATACCGTCATCATCGACCAGGCGAACGGCAAGGACGTGGATGCCGTTGGCCCAATGGGTGGTGTTGAGCATCTTGACCCAGCCCGCGTACTTGGCCTCGGGATGCGAGGGATACTGGTGCATGATGTCCGGCCGGTGCATCCCGGTCGCGGCATTGCCCACCGAGACGCCGTCCACCATGACCTCGACAAAGGTCACTTCGGAGTCATCGAGCGCCCAACCGGTCACCGGGAAGACGCCGCTCATGGGCTGGTCCCTACCCGGGAGTTCGATCGCGCCGAACGGAGCCTGGTTGAGATTGTTGTCCACCGTCACGTTGCGCTCGCCGAAATAATCATCGGTTCCATCGGCGAAGAAAATACGGATCTCTATGGTGTGGCTGCCGTCGCTCAGGGTCGAGGAGTCGAATGACGTCGCGAAACCGGGGCGCTCGAACGGCGTTCCCGTGTACCAGGGGTAGGCCTGGAGCAGGTCGTACCGCGGTTGATAGAGGTCAGCGGTGGAGACATAGGAACTATCGACGTACAGGTCGATTCGATCGACCAATGTCGATCCCCAATCGCAGTTTCTCCACGCCCATTGCGGACCGCAGTCCTGACCATCGTCGAGGACATACCCCGCAACCGTCACAATCCCGAAAACAACCGCATCTTCTTGGGGCGTATCGAGCCGGAATACTGGTTCTGCTACGGCATTTCCGGCGAGCAAAATCGACACCAGAACGACGGTCGCGACGAAAAATTTCTGGCGCATTAGCTATCCTCCTCAGAAGCACACACACGAACTCACGAAAATCTAACCTGTTCGATGATATACCAAATGGAGTTCTACGGTCAATGAATTTTGTGATGAACGGCACTTCTTTGGGCGGATTTCTGTCAGTAACGCGTTGCAATTTTCTTGAGAAACCCGGAGTCAGAATCTCGAACAATTACGCATCGGCTTTCTCATCGTCCCGGACGGCCAATTCCTCGACGTGAATCCGCGCGCAATTCGCCAATGCCTGTAGATCGAATCCGCCCTCGAGAAACGACAGAACCCGCCCTTTCGACCACTTCAAGGCCGCCGCCATCACGGCGGCGCTGAGCCTGCGGAATCCCGCCTCCGACACACGCATCCCACCGATGGGGTCCGAGGGATGGGCGTCGAACCCGGCCGAGACGATGATCGCCGCCGGTTTGAACCTTGATCCGAGCTCGTTCAATGCCTCTTCGAAGGCGGTGCAGAAGACCGCATCATCGGCCCCGGTGGCGAGCGGGACGTTCCGAGTCGTTCCCACACCCTCCCCCTCACCGATCTCATCGGCGGTTCCGGTTCCCGGGAAACCGGGAAAACCATGCACCGAGACATAGCCCACATCGGGACGACCATAGAAACAGTCCTGGATCCCGTTGCCATGGTGTGCGTCAAAATCGACGATGAGGACCGGTTTCCCCCAACTCTGAACAACGACATCGGCCGCCAGCGCCACCGAATTGAAAAAGCAATAGCCCTTTGCCGCATCTTTCGCGGCGTGATGGGACGGAGGCCGCAACACGACGAACGCCCGGTCGAGCCGCCCGTTGACGAGATCGAGGGCGGCGTTGAGGGCAAGACCGGCGCCTGCCAACGCGGCATCGAATGTTCCACGCGACACCCGGCAGTCTTGGGTGTCCAACCAACCGTGACCCTCTTCGGACGCGGTCCGAACCCGCTCGATGTAATCCGCATCGTGGATCCACCTCAAAACCCCGATCACTTCGTCGTCCGGGGGGAGCGGTGCCTGCCGATCGACAACCCAGCGTCCGGAAGCCGAGGATTCCAGCGCATCGAGGATGACCTGGATTCGGCGGGGTGACTCGGGATGGCCGAGACCTGGATCGTGGCCGAGACACAGCGGGTTGGATCGAACGAATACTCTGGAGTCTGTCAAGATTCCTCCCGGCCGAGGCGTGAACCCATCGGCCGATGTTGTGAAGACCGCGTCATCATACTACCCTGTGGGCGATGAAGAGCCCCGCTTTCAGAATCGGTGTTTCGTTGATCCTGATGATCGCCCTATTGGCATTCTTTCTCTGGAACGTGGACTTCGAGGACATGATGAGCGGACTGGCGCAGGCCAATCCGTGGCTCATCGCCCTCGCCGCCGGTCTGGCCCTGCTGTCGTATTGGGCGCGGGTGATCCGCTGGATACTCATTCTTCGCCCGGTGGCGAAGGTTCGTCATTCCAGCGCCGTTCTGGCCACTGTCGTCGGCTATGCCGCCATCACGCTTCTCCCCGCCAGAATGGGCGACATTCTCAGACCGGTGATTCTGGCCAAGCGGGATCGTTTCCCCGTTTCGGCCGGTCTTGCGTCGATCCTCACCGAGCGGGTCTTCGATCTGTGGACCGTGGTGCTCTTCTTCCTGGTCTTTCTCATCTGGCCGCCCGCCATGGCCGATCTCGACGCCGATGCCGAAGCCAATCTCCGGCTGCTCCAGATCTCAGGCTATGTCGTCGGGATCATCCTCGCTGCGGGGACGCTGATCCTCCTCGGCCTCTTCCGGTACCAGGACCGCTTTGTCGAGGTCCTCAGCAAGCCGATCGCACGTTTCGCGCCGTCCTGGCGGGAGCCTTTCGCCAATTTTCTCAACCACTTCCTCGATGGGCTTCGTGTGCTCCAACGGCCCCGCGATCTTCTGATCACCATGACCGCCTCATTTGTGCTCTGGTACATCATCTTCTGGCAGGTCAAGGTCACGCTGATGGCCTTCAGCCTCGATCTCCCGCTCCGGGCCTCCTTCCTCCTGGTGACCCTCGCAGTCATCGGACTCGCCATCCCCACCCCGGGTGGTGTCGGCGGCTTCCACAAGGCGACCCAGGTCGGTCTCACCACATTCTTTGGTGTCGAGCTCAATCTGGCCACCGCCATCGCCATCATCTACCACGCCATCTGCTTTGTCCCCATCACCATCATCGGGCTCTTTTGTCTGCCCCTGCTGGGCATGAAGTTCTCCGATATGCGCGACATGGCCGAGGACGGAGACGGCGAATGATCTGTCCTTTCTGCAGCCACGCATCTTCTCGGGTTGTGGATTCCCGAGAGGTCCGCGACGGCGCGGAAATCCGGCGGCGACGCGAGTGCTCCGAATGCAACCGGCGTTTTACGACCTACGAACGGGTCGACGAACTCCCCGTCACGGTCGTCAAACGCGACGGACGCAGAGAGAGCTTCGACCGGGAGAAACTGCTCAACGGGATGTTGCGAGCGTGTGAGAAACGGCCGGTCCCTCGTCGCGACCTCATCGCCATCGTCGATGCGGTGGAGAGCGCCATCGCCTCTCAAGAGGTCCGGGAGATGTCCACCGAAGAGATCGGACACCTGGTCATCGAACGGATTCGTCACCTCGATCAGGTGGCATATGTCCGCTTTGCCAGCGTCTATCGCCGTTTCGAGGACGTCAACCAGTTCATGGAGGAGCTCAAGTCCCTGCTCCTCACCCGAGACGAATGACCGAACCGGACATCACTGCCGGCCACGACGACAATGGGCTCGATCACGAGTCCGAGATCGTCCACATCCCCGATCAGCTTCCGGTGCTGCCGTTGCGGGATGCGGTCCTCTTCCCATACGCCATCCTGCCGCTCTCGGTGGATCGGGAACCATCGTCTCTGGCGGTCGATGAAGCCCTCGCCGGCGACCGCGCCGTCCTCCTGCTCTCTCAGCGGGACTCTCAGACCAGCAACCCGGGCCCGGACGATCTCTATGATGTCGGCTGCGTCGGCTCCATCATGCGAGCCGTCAAGCTCCCGGACGGAACCCAGCGCATCCTGGTCCAGGGACTCGCTCGCGCACGGGCCGACTATTTCAGCCGGACCGAGCCCTGTCTCACGGCGAGGATCCGGCTTCTGCCCGAACCGGAGAAGGAGCGATCGACGCTGGAGGTCGAAGCCTCGATCCGAACCATTCGCGGTAACCTCGAGCAGATCCACGCCCTGGGCAAAGGCATCTCTCCTGAGATCATGGTCCTTGCCGCCGATCTCGAGGACCCCGTTCGGCTCGTCGATCTGGCGGCTGCGAACATCGGGCTGCCGGTGGCCGACGCCCAGGAGATGCTCGAGATCGACGACCAGAGTGAGCGTCTCACCCGGGTTCTGAGTCTTCTCGAGCGTGAGATCGCGCTGCTCGAGATCCAGGAGCGGATCTCAGAGCGGGTCCGGAGCGAGATGGACCGCGGCCAGCGCGAATATCTCCTCCGGCAACAGATGAGAACCATCCAGAGCGAACTCGGAGAGATCGACGACACAGAGCGTGAGGTGGACGAGTACCGGAAACGTGCCGATGAGAGCGGTCTCCCCGAGGCGGCCAGGACCGAATTCGACACCCAACTCCGACGCCTCGCCTCCATGCACCCGGACTCTGCCGAATCTTCGGTGGTTCGGACCTGGCTTGACTGGATGACCACCCTGCCATGGCAGGTCGTCACCGATGACACCCTCGACATCAACACGGCGAGAAAGACCCTCGAAGAGGATCACTACGATCTCGAGAAGGTCAAGGAGCGCATCGTCGAGTTCCTCGCGGTCCGCCAACTCCAACCAGAGAGCAAGGGTCCCATCCTTTGCTTTGTCGGTCCTCCCGGGGTCGGCAAGACCTCCCTCGGCCGGTCCATCGCCCGCGCCCTCGATCGGCGCTTTGTCCGCACGTCCATGGGGGGCGTCCGTGACGAGGCCGAGATTCGCGGTCACCGTCGAACCTATGTCGGTGCCCTCCCGGGCCGTGTGGTCCAGTGTCTCCATCAGGCAGGCAGTATCAATCCTGTCTTCATGCTCGACGAGGTCGACAAGATCGGCGCGGACTTCCGCGGCGACCCGTCGTCGGCGCTCCTCGAGGTCCTCGACCCCGAGCAGAATCACACCTTCCGCGATCACTATCTCGGGGTCGACCTCGATCTTTCACGGGTGCTCTTCATCACCACCGCCAACGTCACCGACACCATCCAGCCGGCATTCCTCGATCGTATGGAGGTCATCAGACTCTCCGGATACACCGAGGAGGAGAAGATCGAGATCGCCCGCCGGCACCTGGCGCCCCGGCAGATCCGCGAAAACGGTCTCGCCGACGCCGGCCCCAGCTTCACCGAAAATGCGCTGCGCGAACTCGTGGACGGCTACACGCGTGAGGCCGGAGTCCGAAACCTCGAGCGCACCATCGGAGGGGTCTGTCGCAAGATCGCCGTCCTCACCGCCGAGGGGAAGCGACACCCCAAGCGCATCACTCCAACGGTGGTGAACCGGTTGCTCGGTCCACGCCCTCACCTCGCCGAGGAGCGCCTGAGCGAAGACCGCATCGGTGTCGCCACCGGGCTTGCCTACACCCCGGTGGGCGGCGACATTCTGCTGGTCGAGGCGGCGGCGTCAACCGCCGACAAGGGCGATCTCAGACTCACGGGCTCGCTCGGAGATGTCATGAAGGAGTCGGCCGCAGCCGCGGTCACCTATGCCCGTACCCACGCCCGCGATTTCGGCATCCGCGACGATTGGTTCGACCGCCACCTCCTGCACATCCACGTCCCGGCCGGGGGGGTCCCGAAGGATGGGCCGTCGGCGGGGGTCACGCTGCTCGCGACCATCGTGTCGACCGCAGCCGGCCGCCCAGTCCGTCACGACATCGCCATGACCGGTGAACTCACCCTGCGGGGAGACGTGTTACCCGTGGGCGGAGTCAAGGAGAAGGTCCTCGCCGCGCTGCGATCCGGGATCACCAGAATCATCCTCCCGGCGGTCAACAAACGCGACTTCGACGATCTCCCGCCCCGCGCCCGCAAGCTGGCCAAGGTGAGCTATGTCAAGACCGCCGAGGAGGTCCTGGAGCTCGTCCTCGGCTCCGCCGAGAAAGAGGCGTAACGCGTTCCCTGGTAAACCGGTAGGCCACAAGCCAGAACGACCGTCCTGAGAATTCGAGGAACGCGTTTTCCCCGGGAGCGCCGGTTCTTTTCTCCGAAAAGCCCCGTCACTCTCGGGGAATGAGGATCGAAACAGTGGAAGGTCAGGGAATCGCGCGACCGTTGGAGCGGCGAGGCACGGGGAGTCCGCAGGCGCTGGCATTGTAGACATACAACCCGGCATCACCTCCCGCGACGAAAACAAAATCTCCCGAAACACCGACGTCCATCCCTCGTCCGGGGATGTCGAAGTGACCGATTTTTCTCGGCCATGTCGGGTTATTAATGTCGAATAGATGCAGACGTGCCGAAAACGGCTTGTTCCACGTCTGATACGTGGTCGTAAAGGCCGTTTCATCGCCCAACGCCATCGACCGTCCGCCCTGGTAAGGACTGGGCCCGTCGATGATCTCGAGAAACGCCAGATCCGGTGCCGACGGATTCCGGCAATCGACGATCTCGAGCCCCGTGCCCGTCATACCGTAGAGAAAGCCATCTCTGATTGCTGGAGATCGTGGGCTTGGGGCGCGTGTAGTGCCGCTCTCCGTCGGGTTCATGGGGTTCCGAATGTTCACCGCCTGAATCGATGAATGGCACATGGGAGTAGACCATGGGCAGGGCCTTCTCCCGACATAGGCGAAATCACCCGCCACCTCGATCGACGAGGGGTGATTCCCCGACAGATCGTCCCACGTTCCGACCCGAATCGGTGTCCATGGAATCCTCACGTCGAAAACCCAAAAGCCGCTCATTCCGATCTGGCTGCCGAGAACAAAAGCATACGGCCATTGAACCGCGAGATCGACCGGCTGAAAATACGTCGGAGCGAAACCAACTTCCGTTGGCTGAGCGGGATCCGCAATGGAAATGATCGATATTCCCGGCAGTCGTTCGTCTGTGTGACCCACCATCACATACGCATTGTCGCCCTCGACGACGATCCGACCGGGCAGCGGGTCCACCGGCAGCTTCGCCAGAACCTCAGGTCGGGTTGGATCCGAAATATCGAGAAGACGGCCCCCTCCGCTCCACCCCGTGGACAGCATTGCCAGATCTCCAGCCACAATGAGGAAATCCGATGATCCCGGCGTGCCCAGCGCACCGACCTGGACCGGCTCTGCGCCGTTCGTGATGTCGACGATTCCCAGGCCTCCACCAAACGCCGCCACTGCCGCGTGCTGACCGCTGATCGAAACACCGACAGGTTCTCCGACCACCTCGAGGAAGCCGGTGACGACCGGCTGGGTCGGATCCTCAACTGCGACAGTCGTCATCCCGTCCCGCCAGGAGACCGCCACTGCCAGACCATCCATTACCGCAAGACTCGACGGATAGTCCATTCCAAGATCGACCGTGGAGATCACCTCTGGAGTTGTGGGATCAGCCACGTCGAATACTGTCAGTAGCGCGGTCCATTCATGAAGGACATACAACGTATTTCCGACGAGATCAACGTCCACAGCTTCCATCGTCGAAGCAGTCGTGGCCACTTGAACGGGGCTGGTCGGATCGGACGCGTCGTAGACTCTCACGTCGTTGCTGTTGGCCAAAAACACGTGATCGCCGGACGCATCGATCGCGGTCGGGACACCCATTCGTTCTGCGGCTCCCACTGAGGCCGGCTGAGTCGGATCGGAGACATCGATCACATCGAGCCTCGCCATCTGGAACTCGCCGCCGCGAACCCACTCGGCAACGAACGCACATGCATCCACGACCGCGACATCGACGAACTCGATGGACTCTCCCGGTGATTCAGGAATCAGCGAGCCGACGACGGTAGGCATCGTCGGCTCGGAAAGATCGACGATTCGAAGCCCTGACTGCCCCAAAACCACGTAGGCGTAAACATCGACGAGATCGATCGCAAGGATCCCCTCGGACATGACCACCCGACCGACCTCCACAGGTTGGTTCGGATCCGCAAGATCGGCGATGACCAGCACCCTCCCGGAGCCGAAGACCGCGAGATCGCCCTCAAAATCCACCGCGCGAGCCGGACCGTCGGGCAACTCCGCCACCTGCTCGACACAGGCGAGACCGGTTGCCGGCATCGCCAGAACGAAGAGCATTGCGACCACGAGCCGCACCCCAACCCGATTCGCTCCTGTGATGACCATGACAGGCATTGTATCTCGGGAATTCACGGGGAAGGAGCGGAGCGATCTTCCACGGGGATTCCCGAGTTATCGATGACCCCTGAAGTACTCGATGGTCGTTGCGAGACCGTCCTCGAGCTTGACCTTCGGCTCCCAATCGAGCAACCGTCGGGCCAGCGTGATGTCCGGCTGCCGAACCTTGGGATCGTTTTCCGGCAGATCCTGGAAAATCACATCTGACGAGGCGCCGATGATGCGGATGATTTCCTCGGCAAACTGGAGGACCGTCATCTCCGAGGGATTTCCGATGTTGACCGGTTCGGCATAGTCCGAATTCAACAGCCGCCAGATGCCCTCGATCAGATCGTCGACAAAACAGAACGAACGGGTCTGGGAACCATCGCCGAAGACCGTCAATGATTCGTTGTCCAGCGCCTGGCAGATGAACGCCGGCACGACCCGGCCGTCTCCTACCCGCATCCGCGGACCATAGGTATTGAAGATTCGAACGATCCTGGTTTCGAGCCCGTGGTGGCGGTGATAGGCCATGGTGATGGCTTCGCCAAAGCGCTTGGCCTCGTCATAGACCCCGCGCGGGCCGACCGGGTTGACGTTGCCCCAATAGCTCTCCGGCTGCGGGTGAACCAGGGGATCTCCATAACTCTCCGAGGTCGAGGCGAGCAGGAAGCGCGCGCCCTTGGACTTGGCGAGACCGAGGGCCTTGTGGGTGCCCAGCGACCCCACCTTGAGGGTCTGGATCGGCAACTTGAGGTAGTCGATGGGCGACGCGGGGGAGGCGAAGTGGAGCACATAGTCCAACCGACCCGCCACGTGAATGAAATTCGTCACATCGTGTTCGACGAAGACGAAACCATCCCGGCCGAAGAGGTGCTCGATATTGTCGAGGCTCCCGGTGATGAGGTTGTCCATGCAGACCACATCGAGACCCTCTTCGAGGATCCTCTCGCACAGATGTGAACCGAGGAAACCTGCACCACCAGTGACCAACGCCCGTTTTCGTTCTGTCATGCATGCCTCCGAACGGGGACAGTAGCACACCTGGTCGGGCATCCGCCCGGCCAGGTGGTCGAGACGAGTTGCGAGATCTGCGTCTCTGGATTGGACCTCGAATCCCGTATCTCGCATCTCGTATCTCGTATCTCGTATCCCGCATCTCAAATCTTGTATCCCACATCTCAAATCTCGTATCCCGCATCTCTCGTATCTCGTATCTCGTATCTCGCATCTCATATCTCGTATCTCGTATCTCGTATCTCGCATCTCGAATCTCGCATCTCGTATCTGGTTTGGTGGATAGCTGGGGAATCAAAACGCCCCGGGGATGACCCCGGGGCGGTGATTGATTTGGCTCCGCAGGAGGGACTTGAACCCCCAACCTAGTGGTTAACAGCCACCCGCTCTACCATTGAGCCACTGCGGAACATCAGTAGCAAGAGCGTATTGTAGCCCTCGATGACCGATTGTCAACCGATGGCCGAAGACCGAAGAAGGGTGAAGTTCACTCTCTCCACCGGCGCACGGTGGAGAACGCCATGAAACTCCTCGGCTGAGTCAAAGCTGGTCTTCGGCAGCAACCGTCCCTCGCACTGGAGCCGGACCCGATCACCTTCCATGGGCCATGGCTCGACCCGCCAGTGTGTACGATCCATGGCGGTCAGCTTCACCGGTGCAAAATCGCCCTCGACGGTCGGCGCCGCGATCTCGAACTGCTCGGCGAGGGTGGCGCAGAGAAAGACCGAGATCCGATCGGCCAGCGTCAGGATGTCGGCATTGGATTGTCGGCGGGGACCTTCGAGACAGTCCTGGTATCGGGCATCCACCGCCAATCCCTCGATCCAAGATGCCTCCCGACGTTCCATTTCGGCCCGGAAACTCTCGGCCAACCGCGCCGATGTGGTATCGCCGCGGTTGAGAAGGTCGACGGTCTTGACGTCGGCCATCTCCGAGAAATGCCGTGCCACCAAAAGGGCGGCATAGCGGCTGTTCAACGCTGTCCAATCGACACTCTTCCGCCAGATCTCCAGATGTGACACCACATCCATTCGGTCAAAGGTCCGAGGCCGGCCATCGGGATCGATCCCCGGTGAGGAATCGAACTCGGTCCAACCGGAGTCGTGCAACATCACCGCCGCAAGAACCTCTGCTCGGGGCAGCGGACGGTTGAAGCGCCGATTCCCCCAGTGTTCGGCCAACTGCCAGGCAAGCCATGCGTGCGATGCCTGGGGGATCGCAATGGTCCGTGCCGGGTCACCGGTGTCGTGCAAGAACATCGGGTCATTGTACAGGGGCAGGAGGCTTGGGGCTTGAGGCTTGAGGCTTGAGGCTTGGGGCTTGGGGCAGACATCCGCGCCCGATACCGGAACCGGAACCGCTGACCGTCGCATGGTCACTCCGGGTTGTTTGTCAATCACTCGTAGCCGCGATCATCGCCATCTCGCTCGTGATGCGGGTTCCTGCGCCCCTAAAGTCCATCGCCGACCAGGTCATTCAGTCGGCGTCGTTCCTCGCTGGAACGCGGACCTATGACGCCCAACCGGGGCGTGCCGGGCACGCCATTGTGCCGGACCGACCTTCCGGCTACGCGGCACGATCCACACAATGGCGCTGCCGGGCAACCCTCGCGGTAAAGCGTTCCGGTGCGGCTGTTCACACCGCGAAGGAGGCCGCCGGCGTGCCATCGGCGTGGTCGCAGACCCCCAATCCACCTCCGCGCGACCACGCCGATGGTGCGACGCTGGGCCGCCGGGTGCAACCCGGCGGCCCAGAAGGCCGGTGCTCCAGGAAGTGAGGTCGACACCCACCTCCGTCTTCTGCTCGGGACCGGCGCCATCGAGGCCTCACAGGCCGATTCTGCCATCCAGCTCTTCGACGACGTCAGTGCCATCACCTGGCGCCTCCTCCATCCGGCTCTATGAGCCGCGGGTGATCGATTCAGGAAGCGGGCATCCGCGTTTCCTGGATCTACCTGCCTCATCGCGTTTCCTCATGCCTTCGAGGCAAGGAAATCCTGGGAGATCATCCGGTGCCATCGCGATTCCTCAATCCTCAATTGGGTTCGCCGATGATCATCTCCCGAGTCAACCCCCACCCGAGCACGCGGGAAACACCCCTCACCGGGGCGTGCCGTCCTTGGAGTTTTTCTTCGCCCACCCGCTCACGGTCCATTCGCGCTACGAAAAACTCTTAGGGGGGCAACCCTCGCGGCGGGTCGATCCGGTGCACCTCTCCACGCCACGAAGGAGGCCGCCGGCGTGCCATCGGCGTGGTCGCAGACCCTCAATCCACCTCCGCGCGACCACGCCGATGGGGCGACGCTGGGCCGCCGGGTGCAACCCGGCGTCCCAGAAGGCCGGTGTTCCCGGACGCCGGCCAAGGCATACATCCCCCGCCTCCCGGCGCGTCCCACCATCTCTTGGATACGCGATCCCAACCGCCACGACTCTGAAGGTGGGGCCAGCCCCACCCTACGCCGCCGCAGGCGGACCAGAAGGCCGGGGCTCCGGGACCATCAATAGTTCCTGACACTCCCATCGGGCCACACCGCGATGAGCCACATGCCGTTGGTCCGCTCGCGGAGATAGAGCCGGTGGCCTTGTGTAGCCGTGGCGGAGTGCTTCGCGGACTCGAGCTCCGGCGCCGTCTCGAGCCCCTCGGTGAGATCAGCCAGCCGGTCCTCGACCTCGAGGACAAACCGAGCGGCGAGCTCGGGGTCTCTTTGGTGCAAACGGGCGACCGCTTCGAGCAGATCGACCCGCGCCGATGGCGTGACCCGCATCGTCAATTCTCCTCGAGCAGCAGCCGACAGTCTTCGAGTACCGCCTCGAGATCCTCGCCCTCGTCACCGGCGCTCTCGAGCTCTCCCAGCGCGAGTCGCCGAAGCAGGTCGCGCTCCTCGGTCAAGCGCCTCAAGACGGCCACATCCATCACCGCGGCCAACGGCCGGTCGCCTCTCGTCAGGATCAAGGTCTCACCCTGTTCGGCCATCGTCACCACGTCGTCGACCGTAACATCCTCGATCTCAACGAGCTTTGCTTTCTCATCCATGTCGTTTCATCCCTTCCGCCACCGTCGACAGTACCGCTTTTCGACTGGTATGGGAAAGTCCTTGACTCTCCACCCTCACGAGGCGTATAACGCGCAGGCACTCTGCCCTTGATCGGGGGGTGTGAATGGAATTCGGGGGTAATCATGACCAGTGAGTTCAACGCCTTCACCATGGCCCAGCGTCAGTTTGACGCGGTCGCCGAACTTCTCCAGCTTGACAGTGGCCTCCGCGAGCTGCTTCGGGTGCCACAGCGAGAGTTCCACTTCACCATTCCCATCCGGATGGATGATGGCAATGTGAAGGTCTTTAAGGGCTTCCGCGTTCAACACAACGACGCCCGCGGTCCCGCCAAGGGCGGCATTCGCTTCCACCCGCAAGAGACCGTCGACACCGTCCGCGCCCTGGCCACCTGGATGACCTGGAAATGCGCCGTTGTCGATATCCCGCTCGGTGGCGGAAAGGGCGGGGTCATCTGCGACCCGCACAATCTCTCGCCCCGCGAGCAGGAAGCCCTCTGCCGTGGTTGGGTGCGTCAGGTCTCGAAGAACATCGGACCCATCAACGATGTCCCCGCGCCCGATGTCATGACCAACCCGCAGCACATGGTCTGGATTCTAGACGAGTACGAGAAGATGGCGGGCGGTCACTACCCCGGCATGATCACCGGCAAACCCGTCGAGGTCGGTGGTTCCCTCGGTCGCACCGAGGCCACTGGATTCGGCGTGGTCTTCACGGTTCGCGAAGCCCTCAAACGGATGGATATGGACATGGGCGAGATCCGCGCCTCGATCCAGGGCTTTGGCAATGTCGCCCAGTATGCGGCCAAGCTCCTCATCGAGCTCGGCGCCGCCGTGGTTGCGGTTTCCTGTTGGGACAACGACGACCAGATGTCCTATACCTATGCCAAACCCGATGGGATCGATACCGACTTCCTGCTCTCGATCACCAATCGTTTCGGCACCATCGACAAGAACAAGGCTGAAGCGGCCGGCTACCAGCGACTGGAAGCCGACGCCTGGCTCGAGCAGGATGCTCAGATCCTGATCCCGGCAGCTCTGGAGAACCAGATCACCGCCGACAATGTCGAGCGGATCCACGGCAATGTCCGGATCATCGCCGAGGGGGCCAACGGCCCGACCACCCCCGAGGCCGACGAGGTGCTCAAACGCCGCGGCATCTACGTGATTCCCGATTTCCTCGCCAATGCCGGTGGGGTGACCTGCTCCTACTTCGAGCAGGTCCAGTGCAACACCAACTTCTTCTGGCCCAAGGAAGAGGTCCTCGACCGGCTCGATCAGAAAATGACGACTGCGTTCCACGCCGTCGCCGATCTCGCCGAAGAGACCGGAGAGTACATGCGCGACGCCGCCTACATGATCGCCATCCAGCGCGTCGCCACCGCCTGTCACCTCCGCGGCTGGGCGTAGGGGAACAGAGTTCTCAGTTTT
>Ga0164313_10001344_pt1 | contig 21685 bp, 17 predicted proteins | sample GuaBasSedimGuay4_FD_113735 | JGI IMG/M metagenome (GOLD analysis project Ga0164313, IMG submission 113735) | Subseafloor sediment microbial communities from Guaymas Basin, Gulf of California, Mexico - Guay4, Core 4569-4, 0-3 cm | ecosystem: Environmental > Aquatic > Marine > Hydrothermal vents... | reverse complement strand
CTTGATCCTCGAAGAGGGCCTGCTCCTGACCGAGTTGCGCGACATCATCGACTCCATCCGCCAGGCCTGCGATGAATCGGAGATCACCGTGATTACCGGCGACACCAAGGTCGTCGAGCGCGGCAGTGGCGACGGGATCTACATCAACACTACGGGCGTGGGCGCTCTGATGCCCGAGGTCCAGCTTTCGCCACGCCGTGTACGGCCGGGCGACAAGGTCATCGTCAGCGGTTCGATCGGACGCCACGGCATGGCCATCATGTCGGTGCGTGAGGGCCTGGAATTCGAGAGCACGATCACCAGTGATTCGGCCGCGTTGTGGCCGCTGGTCGAGGGCGTGCTCAGCGTGAGCCAGCGGCGCATGCACGTGATGCGCGACGCGACGCGCGGCGGTGTGGCATCGGCGATCAACGAGATCGCACAGGCCGCCAAAGTCGGCGTCGATCTGCACGAGCCGGCAATCCCGGTGGATGCGCCGGTACGCGCGGCCTGCGAGATCCTGGGGCTCGACCCGCTCTACGTGGCCAATGAGGGTCGTTTCGTGGCTTTTGTTTCGCCCGAACTTGCAGATGAAGTCGTAGACCTGATGCGCGCCCACCCGCTCGGCCAGGATGCCGCTGTCATCGGCAAGGTTGTGGAGGAGCATCCCGGCGTGGTCAGGATGCGCAGTGGCTTCGGCGGCAGTCGAGTGGTGGACATGATCAGCGGCGAACAACTGCCGCGCATCTGCTAGGGGCATCATGCACGAGTTGTCCATCTGCCAGGGCCTGTGTACCCAGCTCGGTAACCTGGCCGGCGAGCACGGTGCGGAGCGCATCCGTCGCGTCGAGGTCGAAGTCGGCGCCATGTCCAACGTCGTGCCCGAGTTGCTCGCACACGCCTTCGAGGCGATGCGCGAGAGCGTGCCACTGATTTCCGAGGCCGAGCTGGTGATCCGTGAAATCCCGCTCGTTGCCCTCTGCGACGGCTGCGGCGAAGAGCAGCAGCTCGAGCAATTCGCGTTGAGTTGTCCGGGCTGCGGTGCGGGCCCGCTGAAGATCATCCAGGGAGAGGATCTGCTGCTGCGGCAGGTCGAGCTTGAGATCGAGGAGGAAGTGCGATGACGAAGATCGAGCAAATCCACGTCAAGGAGAGCTTGCTCAAGGTCAATGACTTCGTGGCCAGAGAGTTGCGCGAACGATTCACCAGTCAGGGCAGCTATGTGGTCAATCTGCTGTCCTCACCGGGAGCGGGCAAGACCTCTCTGCTGGAGGCAAGCCTGCCCGCGCTGGCCGAAGACTATCGTGTGCTCGTCTTCGAAGGCGACCTCGAGACACAGCTCGATGCGCAGCGCATCCGCAACGCGGGTATCGATGCCCTGCAGATCACAACCGGAGGGGCTTGCCACCTCGAAGCGCACCAGATCCTGCAGGCCTTTGATGCGCTCTCACCCGAGGAGCCCTACGACTTCATCTTCATCGAGAACGTCGGTAACCTCGTGTGCCCGGCCAGCTACGATCTTGGCGAGCACTTGCGCGTGGTGTTGCTGTCGGTGCCCGAGGGACAGGACAAGCCGCCCAAGTACCCGGCTGCCTTCCGCGGCGCGCAGGCCATGGCGCTGACCAAGATCGACGTGCTCGACTACTTCGATTTTGATCCCGACGAGGCCGAGCGACTGGCGCGTGAGATCCAGCCCGACATCGATGTGCTGCGACTGTCGGCGAAGACGGGCGACGGCATCCCCACATGGCTGGAGTTTCTCCGCCAGCGGCGTGAGGAACGACTGGCTGCGCGATGAGCCTGGTGCGGCTGCAGGTGCGTGTCCTGGGCGTGGTCCAGGGTGTGGGCTTTCGCCCCTTCGTGCACCGCCTCGCACGCGAGCACGACCTCACCGGCTGGGTACTCAACGACTGCAATGGCGTGACCATCGAGGTGGAGGCCCACCGTGCAGGATTGCTGCACTTCCTGACGCGACTGCAGCACGAAGCCCCCCCGGCCGCCTGGATCCACGCGATCGACCATCGCTTCCTGCCGGCCCGGGGATTTACCTCGTTCGAAATCCGGCCGAGCCAGGATGTGGGCAAGTCGCGGGTGTGGGTACTTCCCGATCTGGCGACCTGTCCTGCCTGTCGCGACGACATCAGCGACCCCGGCAATCGCAGGCACAACTACGCCTTCACCAACTGCACCAATTGCGGCCCGCGCTTTACGATCATCGAGGGCATGCCCTACGACCGGCCGAAGACTTCCATGCGTGACTTCTCGATGTGCCCGGACTGTGCGCATGAATACCAGACGCCCGTCGATCGACGATTCCACGCCCAGCCCAATGCCTGTCCGGTGTGTGGACCGAGACTGGAGTTCGTCGATCGTGAGGGCCGCGAGGTTGATGGTGACCCGCTGCTGATCGCGCGTGAGTGGATCCTTGAGGGACGAATCCTGGGTGTGAAGGGTCTGGGCGGATACCACCTGGTGGTCGACGCGACGAATGAGGCTGCGGTTCTGGAACTCCGCAAGCGCAAGCAGAGGCCGTTCAAGCCCTTTGCGTTGATGTATCCGGATCTCGATGCACTCAGCCGCCACGTGGGGGTGCCGGCTTTCGCGCGGCCGTTGCTCGTGTCCTCGCAGGCGCCAATCCTCCTGCTCGGGCGCACGGCGACCGGTAACGAGGAGGTCGCGTCGGCGGTCGCGCCTGATTCGCCTTGCTTCGGCGTCTTCATTGCCTACACACCGCTGCACCAGCTCCTGCTCCAGGGTCTGAACGGTCCGCTCGTGGCAACCTCTGCCAACCTGAGCGAGCAGCCGATGCTCTATGACGACGACACGGCTATGGAGCACCTGCCGCAGTGGTGCGACGGAATCCTCAGCCATAACCGTCGCATCGTGAGGCCGGCCGACGACTCGGTGTTACAAGTCATCGAACGCCCCGACCCCAGACCGCAGCTGCTGCGCCGAGCGCGTGGATACGCACCTCTCCCGATTCTGACGCCGCACGAGTTACCCTGCATTCTCGCCCTCGGCGGGCAGATGAACTCCACTTTCGCGCTGTCGCGCGGGCGCGAAATCATCCTCTCGCAGCACTTGGGCAACCTCGGGAGCTACGAGGCCCAGCTGAGCTATCGCGAGGTGCTGCGCGACTTCCTGGACCTGCACGAACTCCAGCCCGAGCGTGTCGTGCACGACATGCACCCCGACTACTTCACGACGTCGTTGGCCGACGAACTAAGCGATCGCTGGCAGGTACCGGCGATCAAAGTGCAGCACCATCACGCCCACCTGGCCGCCTGCGCACTGGAGAACGAGCTCGAGGGCGACGTGCTCGGCTTCTGCTTTGACGGTACGGGCTACGGACCGGACGGCACGATCTGGGGTGGTGAAGTGTTGCTGGGCAGTGCCCGGGGCTACGGACGTGTGGCCAGCTTGCGCCAGTTCCATCTCCCGGGTGGCGACGCGGCCGTGCGGCAGGGCTGGCGTGTGGCGATCGCGCTGCTGCACGAGGTATTCGAGGGCGAATTGCCCACCCGACTGCCGCTATTCGATCTCCTGGACCAGGAAGAAGTCCGGGTCGTGGCCAGGATGCTCGAGCGCGGAGTGAATGCGCCGGCGACGACGAGTATGGGACGGCTCTTCGATGGTGTGGCGGCGCTGCTCGGGATCTCGCTGGAGAATACCCATCAGGCGCAGTCGCCGCAGCTGCTGGAGTATGCGGCCTGGCGACACGGGACCGAGGCGGACGCTTTCGAGCTACCCCTGATCAGCTCACGTCTGGACTTCGGCCCGATGCTGCGCGAGCTGACCGAGCGCCACAATGCGGGAGAGGATCGCGACCTGCTCGCGGCGCGGTTCCATCACACGCTGATCGAGGCCGCAGTGGTGCTCATCGGCAATCACGCCAATCTCCCCGCAGTTCTCACGGGTGGTGTGTTCTGCAATCGCTACCTCACCGAGGGGATCCTGGTGCGGGCGGCTGAAGAAGGACTGCAGGTGCACGCCCACGCGCAGCTTCCGCCGACGGATGGTTCTCTCAGTGCGGGGCAGTTGTGGGTGGCAGCGCAGAGCGAGGGCTGAGTGCGCGTCAGGCCGGGCCAGAACCATAGCCGGAGCCATGGATGAGAGCCTGCCGTCGCGCGAATTCGATGCGGCCCAGCGCGCGTCGGGCAACCATGCCCACGCGGTCACCGAATTCGTCGCGGCTGAGATCGGTCGACCACACCTGCAGATGCTCACGCGCCATCTCGCTGTGCAGGTCACCCAGTAACCAGGCGGCTTCAGCGCGCACGCCGGGCGAGGCGTCGTAGAGGGCGCGCACCAGTCGCGACTGCGCTTCGTCACCGATCGAATGGACGATGGCGCTGCAGGCGGCCACGCGCACGGCGGCGTCGGGATCGGCCAGAGCAGGTTCGAGCAGGTCAAGGATCCGAGATCCGCCGAGCTTGCCAAGTGCGAGTACGGCTTCCTGCCGCACGTCGGCATTCTCGTCATCGAGTAACTCGCGCAACGTGCGCACGGCCTGGCGGTTGCCGATCTCACCCAGCGCAGCCGCGGCCTCTTCACGCACGATCGGATCATTGCTGCGTAGCAGGCCGAGCAGTGCCAGCAGTGCGCGCTCAGGTCGGATCTTGCGCAAGGCGATCACGACGTCCTGGTGCAGCCTCTCGTCTTCGCGGTGCAGGGCATCGACGAGGCAGCGCACAGCGGCGCGACTGCCAAGGTCGCCGAGCGCTGCGATGGCGTCGCCGCGCAGTCCCTGACGTTGTTCGTGGATGACGCAGTTGATCAGCACGCGTTCGGCGCGGCGTGCGCAGTCGCGGCCAAAATCTGGCTCCAGCGCGGCTTCGGCCAGGCGTTGCAAACCGCGGATGGCTTTCGTGGGGTCGGGCTCGGCTACACCACGTACGAGTGGCGCCGCGAGATGGCGCACCAGCGCGCGCGGTTCGATGTTGCCGCGGTGGGCACGTAGCCCCTCGGCGGCGCGGCTGCGCACCGCGCCCGAAGCGTGGTCGAGCAATTCGAGCAGGATGCGCGTGGAGTCGTCGTCGCGCACCTCGGCGAGCAGATCGGCGAGCCAGAGTGCCTCGCGGTGATCGCCCATGCGTGCCTGCACGAACTCGAGCAGGCCGGTGAGCCCGCGCCGCGCCAGGACCGCCTCGACCAGGTCGGTGGCCTCGGCGACGCCGCTGGTGAATGCCCGCTCGCAGAATGCGAGCAGCTGTTCATCATCCAGGCGGCAGAGTGCCATCACGATCTCTTCGGCCATCGCGGGGTCCGAATAGAGCAGGTCGGCAAGCTGGCGCAGGTCGCCAGGTCCCGGCGCAAACTCCTCGCCGCGCGCGAGCGTGAGGAAGTCGTGTTGGCCTTGTCGTTTGCGAATGATGTCGACCATGGTATTCAGAGAGTTCGCAATCCAGCACGGCGTGTCAACATGCGAGACATTAAGGAGGGTCAAAGATGGAGCCGTTGGTCTGGCAATATGACGAATCAACCGGTGGGCGGGTCGCTGCCTGGGCGGTCGAGATCCACGCGGCCACGGTCGCGGACACAGGCCAGGCCTTCGCGCGGCTGAGTGAACTCGGCCAGGCCCTGGGCGAACGCCACCGTGGCCAGCTCATTGGCGACATCGCGGGCATCGGCGACGCGCGGCGCCTGTACAAGTCTTTCGGTATAGATCCCACGCGCACCCGCCCGAGCAGCGAGGCGCTATTGCGCCGCTGCATGAAGGGCCAGGACTTCTACCGCATCAACGAGGCGGTGGATGCAGGCAACTGGGTCTCGCTGGAGTTTCTGTTGCCACTCGGGCTCTACGATCGCGACCTCATCGCAGGGGACAGTGCGCGGATTCGCGTGGGTCATGAAGGCGAGGAGTTCGCGGGCATTCGCAAGGGACCGGTGCATGTCGGCGGGCGTCTGTGTGTCTCTGACGAAGAGGGCGCCTTCGGCAGCCCGACCAGCGACAGCCTGCGCACCAGTGTCTCGGAATCGACCACCCGGCTGGTCGCGGTGGTCTTCGGGCCTGCTGACGGCGACCCGGGACGGGTGAGCGAGGCTGGTAGTGCCATCGGTGACCGGCTGGCGACCTTCTGTCATGGTTCCCTGGTCAGCGAAGGCCCCGTCCTGTCCTGAGTACGGCTGCGCAGGAACCAGGTCACCGCCAGCAAAAAGCTCAGGCTGACCGCTATCCCGGCCACCACGAAAGGCGCCGTAAGGCGGTGACCCGCGACGGCCAGCCCGCCGAGTAGCGGAACCATCGCACCGGTCAGCCCGAGCGTTGCTTCGTGCACTCCGGCCTGCGCGCCACGCCCCTCAGGTGCGTGCAGCGAATAGTAGAGACTGGACTGGTAGAGGAAGCCCAGACACAGGCCGAACAGTGGCGCCAGCATCAGCAATCCGGTGAACCCGGGCGCGGCCGGCGCTGCGACGATCGCGATCGCCAGTACCAGCTGAACTCCCAGCAGCGACGCCATCCTGTAGTGCCACCAGCGTACCGAACCCAGTACGAGGAACACCAGCGTCTGCGTGAGAAATACCAGGCCCAGGAAGAGGCCGAAGCGGCCGGATTCGATTCCGTCCTCGCGCAGGATCTTCGGGAAGTGGTGATTCAACGTGGCCGCCACGGCATAGGCCACACCGTTGCCGATCCACGCCGCGCGCAGGAAGGCGCGTTCACGCGATGGCCATGGTCGTCGCGGATCGGCATCGATCGCGGCGTGGTGGCTGGCCGGTCTTGCCATCCCCGGCAATACGGCAAAGCAGAGCAACCAGGCCGCCGCCGCACCCAGCGCCAGCCCGTCGCCACCGATGATCGGTAACAGCAAGCCGCCGGCCATCATGCCCAGCCCCTTGCCCGCGCTCCAGCCCACGTTCAGCAGTCGCGTGTCGCGTCCGAGTTGCGCGCCTGCGGCGAGTTCGCTCATGCCGGCCTGGATGGAGGGCCAGAAGAAACCCAGTCCGATACCGAGCAGTCCGGTCGCCGCGAGGATCGTTGGAATCGTGTCGGCCACGCTGAGGGCGATCGCGGCCACGATTGCGATCGTCAGTCCCAGCCGGATCGGACCGCGACGCGGCCAGCGATCGGAATGTCGACCGGCGGTCACGGCCGTGAGGCTGTAGGGGAGCGCGTAGGCGAAGGGAACCATACCCAGTACGAGCGACGAGGCACCCAGTCCGAGCACCCGGTAGGGCAGGCTCAACATGATCAGGTAGAGCGCCAGATCGGAGCACATCGCCGCCATAGAAATTCGGTATCGGGGCCGCATAGTTGCCAGACTTGCACCTGCAGAACGATTTGCCAAGCTCATCACGTCCTATTTGTGTGAGGCGGAAAGGGTCTGGATTGCCCCGATGACACGCTGGTGGTACTGGTCTGCCATGCGCCCCGGGTCTGAATCAACGGCTGAGCAGCACTCCCCGCTATGGCCTGGCGGCTCTCTCCACTCTCCAGGAGGTCGCTGACTTGATCAGACAGTTCCTCACCATCGGGCTGATTCTGCTGACCCTGACGGGGACAGCCGCGGCCGGTGGGTTCAATATCTACGAGATGGGCGCACGGGCTACGGCTATGGGTGGTGCCTTCACCGCCACTGCCGACGACGCGTCGGCCATATTCTACAACCCGGCGGCCCTGGCCTGGCAGGACTCGGAATGGGAGGTGAGCGGCAACCTCTCGTTGATCTCGCCTTCGATCAAATTTGCGCTCGCTGAAGGAACCGAGACGCTCTACCCCGGCGATGAACGCTCCCAGACAGCCGACGCCATCTTTCCCCCGGCCGGTCTGTATACCTCCTGGAAGATGAAGGACAAACCGGTAGCCTTTGGCCTGGGTTTCTTCACGCCCTTCGGGCTCGGCGTCAAGTGGGACAAGCCGGAGACCTTCGCCGGTCGCTCGCTGGCAACGGATTCGGAGATCCAGGGGCTCTACCTCAGCCCGATGGTCTCCTTCGCGGCAAATGACAAGCTCGCGGTTTCGGTGGGGGTGCACTTCGTCAAGACCCACCTCACACTGGAGCGAATCATCACGCTGCCACTTGGGCAAAACGTGGGTGGCTTCAAGCTCGAGGGCGCCAGCGGTGTGGGCGTGGGGACGGCAGCCGGGCTGATGTTCCGGCCGAACCCGAAGCTCAGTGTGGGTGTGAATTACAAGGGCGGTGTGACCAACGAGTTCCGTGACCAGGACGCCGATCTGAGCTTCGACAGCGGCGCCCCGGGCATTTCCACGCGCGTAAGCGCTGATCTCAAGTTCCCCACGATCGTGACCGGCGCAGTGCGCTACGAGTTCACCGAGCAGTTCGGCCTGGAATTCGACCTGGTGTGGTTCGAGTGGAGCGTCTTTGACGAGGTCGAACTCGACTTCGAGTTCGACCCCTTCGACACCATCCTCGAGGAGAACTACGAAGACGTCTTCCAGTATCGCGTGGGTGCCGAGTACAAGCTCAACGAGAAGTGGCGCCTGATGGGTGGCTTCGTCTACGACAATTCGCCGCAGCCAGTCGAGTCGGTGAGCCCGTTGCTACCCGATGCCGACCGTCGGGACTACAGCCTCGGTGCAACCTGGAGCAGCGGTTTGTGGGAGGTCAGTGCGGGCTATATGCTCGTGGACTTCCTGGAGCGCTCCACGGTAGAGGACGGCGTCGGCCAGAACCTGGACGAGTTCAACGGCACTTACGATACGCTCGCGCACATTCTCTCTCTCGGCGTCAGCCGCGACTTCTAGGGGAGGTCCAACATGAAAAAGCAAACCTGGCCCGCCCTGATCAGCCTCGCCGTGATTCTGGCTGCATGCTCGGTGAGTGACCCCAGCCAACCCACCCTGGACAACCCGGGTGACCTGGCCGGCGATGGTGACCCTGTAGTTGCGATCGGCAACAGCCTGACCGCGGGTTACTTCAACAGTGGCTTGATGATGCAAGGGCAGCTGCAGGGATATGCCAACCTCGTCGCCAATCAGTTCCTCGAAGGCATCAGTGACGCCGCCGTGGAAGTCGTGCCGGGCCTGCCGAAGATGGCCATGAGCATGCCGCTGGTGCAGGGTGGAATCGGCGGCGCGTCCGGCTTCGGTCCGCTCTACGTTTCGTCGACTGGTGCGATCATGCGCGATCCGCTGACCGTGGATCCGGCGAGCATGCTGATCGCCTCGGGCTTGCTGCAGCCCTACGCGAATCTCGGCGTGCCCGGGGCGCTGACGATCGATGTGACTACCCGGCTCGGTGCGGTCGCTCCTCCCTTGCCCGACAATCCCTTCTTCGATGTCGTGCTGCGTAATTCGGCCTTGCCCTTTGATGAGGGTCCTCCCGTGTCGGAGGTCACTTCCAACGGCACCCAGTTGGGGCAGTACCTGCAGATCATTAAGTCCATCCAGAGTACCACCGCGTTGACCATGCTCTGGATCGGCAATAACGACATCCTCGGGCCGGCGGGTTCCGGGACGAATCAGGGCATCGACCTGGCAGCCTTCGAGCGGGACCTCACCCCGATCCTCGACGAGGTCGAGGCCAGTGGCGTGCCGATGGTCGCGATCGCGAACATCCCGGGTATCACCTCGTCGCCGGCGTTTACGACGGTGGTGGGCTTGCTCGCGCAAGGTGGGGCCACGCCGGCTGACATCAACACCGACGAAGCCGATGTCATGCTGATCATCCTGAGTGCCCTGCCGGACCTGTTCCCGGGTGGAGCGCTCGACACGGACTACCTGAACCCGGCTTCGGGCAAGAGCCTGCCTGCCAACCAGACGCTCACGGTCGACGAAGCGACTAGCATCGGTAATGCGGTGATCGATTTCAACGCGGTCATCGCGCTTGAGGCTTCGAGCCGTTCGTGGGCACTGGTCGACGTAAACGCCGAACTCGCGGGACTCCCGGTGGATCCCGCCGACCCCGACTTCGGGATGCTCAACGGCGTTTTCCCGCTGACACCCACCGGCCAGAACACAGCCTCTGCCTTCGGTCTGGACGGCGTGCACCCGAGCGAGAAGGGCTACGCGCGCGTGGCGAATCTGTTTGTCGAGGCGTTGAACGCGAGCTTCGCGCCAGTTCTGATAGCGGTCCGTGGCGGTCCGATGACCACGGTCGATGAGTCAGCGGTCCTGAACCTGCTCGGCTTCGAGCAATTCCCAGGTCGGGCGCCTGGACGCGGGCTGATCGTCGATGCCTCCGCGCAACCGGCCCTGGCCAATCCGATGTTCAATCGTCGCTGAGACCGCTCAGCAGCCCTGAACGAACAACGCCCTCCCCAGTACGGGGAGGGCGTTCGTCATTCCGGCGTGGGCCGGCGTGGGCGCCGTCTATTCTTCATACATGCTGTCGATCAGCTTCTCGTACTTCTCGTTTACCGCCTTGCGCTTGACCTTCAGGCTCGGCGTGAGCTGGCCGTCCTCGAGCGTGAACTCATGGTCGATTACCCGGAAGTATTTGATCTGCTCGAAGCTGGCCAGTCGTTCGTTGGTCTCGGTGATGAGCTGGCCGTAGATGTGCTGCACGGCCGGGTGGTGTACGACCTCTGAGGGCGTGCTGCCGAGCCCCTCACGCGCCGCGAAGTCCATAAGCGGCTCCAGCGAAGGCGCGAGCAGGACCGTCAGGTAACGCCGCCGGTCGCCGATGAGCACGGCCTCGCTCACGTACTTGTGCAGCTTGAGTTCATTCTCGACTGGCTGTGGCGCGACGTTCTTGCCGCCGGCGGTCACCAGGATGTCCTTCTTGCGATCGGTGATGTACAGGAAGCCGTCGTCATCGAGGTGGCCGATGTCGCCGGTGTAGAGCCAACCGTCGATCAGCACTTCGGCCGTGTCCTCTGGCCGATTGTAGTAACCGGTCATCACTGAGGGGCCGCGCGTGAGGATCTCGCCATCCTCGGCGATCTTCACCTCGACGCCCGGCAGTGTGGGGCCGACTGAGCCGGGCCGGAAATGTTCGGGCGTATTCACGGTGATCACCGGGGAGGTCTCCGTGAGGCCGTATCCCTCATAGATGGGCAACCCGGCCGAGAAGAAAAACTCCGCGATCTCTCGCGCCAGCGGCGCCCCACCCGAGACAAAGAGCTTGAGTTTGCCACCGGTCCGCGCCTGCAGCTTCCGGAAGACCAGTGTGTCGGCCAGCTTCTTCTGCATGGCCAGCGAGAAGCCGATCGGTTGCTTGCGGATCATGCGCGTGGCCCAGCGCTCGCCCACGGCCTTGGCCCAGAAGAAGATCTTGCGCTTGGTCGGGCTACCGGTGTTCGCGGCCTCCAGGACGCGGCCGTAGATCTTCTCGTAGAGCCTTGGCACGGAGATCATCACGGTCGGCCGGATCGTGAGCATGTCGGCGGCGACGGTCTCGACGGACTGCGCGAAGCAGATCGAGACGCCCTGGCTGATCATGTAGTAGTAGCCGGCCATGCGCTCGAGCACATGCGAGAGTGGCAGGAATGACAGGCAGCGGTCGTCGGGACCCATGGGCACCACGCTGGCCACCGCGAGCACGTTCTCTACCAGGTTGCCGTGAGTCAGCATCACGCCCTTGGGATGCCCGGTGGTGCCGCTGGTGTAGATGATCGTCGCTGTATCGCTGGCCTCGACGGCGTTGGCGCGGCGATCAATCTCGGGCTGCTTGTCGTCCATGTTCAGGCGGCCGAGCTCGAGCATCTTGTCCAGGGAAACTGAATCCGGTGCTGCATCCATGGCGATAATCTCGCGCAGCGCCGGGCAGCGCTCGCGGATCGACTGCACCTTCTGCACCTGCTCGGCGGTAGAGCAGAACACGGCCACCGGTCCGGCATCGTTGAGCAGGTACTCGAGCTGTTCGGCCAACAGCGTGGGATAGATGGGTACGACGATTGCGCCGATCTGCAGGCAGGCGAAATCGACCAGCGCCCATTCCATGCGGTTTTCGCTGAGCAGGGCCACGCGGTCGCCGGCCTTTACTCCATGCACGAGAAGTCCGGCCGCACAGGCTGCGACCAGTTCTTCGAAATCCGCGCTCGACAGGCTGGTCCAGCCCGATCCGTCATGCCACCGGAAGGCGGCATCACGTGGATATTCGCGCATCGAGTGCTGGAACAGCTGGGTCAGGGTCCGGACTTCCATCGGGCCTCCTGCGGGCGGCCTGTTCCGGGGAACTGGCCTAAGGTGGTGTCGCCTGATCAGTTGGCCTACTCTGCTCCGCATGTCAACGGGTGTCAACCAGGACAGGATCGGCCCACGCGTGGCCAGGGCTCTCGCCGCAGACCTGCTCGACTGGTACCGCGAGCAGGCGCGTGACCTGCCGTGGCGGCACAGTCGCGATCCCTACGCGATCTGGGTCAGCGAGGTGATGCTGCAGCAGACTCGCGTGGAGGTCGTCACCGGCCGATGGCAGGCCTTCCTGGACCGTTTTCCCGACATCGAGTCGCTCGCCGCCGCCGACGACTCCGACGTGCTCGCGCAGTGGGCGGGCCTGGGCTACTACCGGCGCGCGAAGTTCCTGCACCGCGCAGCTACCGAACTTGCCGATCGCGGACTGCGCGACCTGCCACGCAGCGCAGCCGAATTGCGACTGCTGCCCGGATTCGGCGCCTACACGGCAGGTGCGGTGGCGAGCATCGCCTTCGGCGAACGCGTGACGGCTGTCGACGGCAATGTCGAACGCGTATTTGCGCGCCTGCTCGCCCTGCCATCGGATCCTTCGCGCGGTGAGTCGCGGCGTATCGTCGGCGATAGCGCAGCGGCTTTGCTCGGACGTGCCGATCCAAAGGACCTGAACCAGGCCTTGATGGAGCTGGGCGCCACGGTCTGCACACCGCGTTCGCCGCGCTGCGACCTGTGCCCGTGGACTGCCCGTTGCCGTGCTCACAGTCGTGACGCACAGGCTGACTACCCGCGGCGCCCGGCGCGCAAAGCCGCGGTCGATGTCGTCAGCTTCGTTGCCATCGCGCGTGATAGTGCCGGCCGCATGCTCTTTCGCAGGCGCCCCGATGGCGGTCACAACGCCCGGTTGTGGGAATTACCCAGCACCGCATTGCTACCCCACGAAGTAGCCGGTGAGCCATCGGCCGAGCTGGCCGTGCTGGCAGGAGAGCTCGGGCGAAAGTGGCTGGTGCATGGTCCGCTGGTGTCGGTCCGCCATTCGATCACGCACCATCGGATCCGGGCCGTGGCCCATGCCGTCGAGGACCGTGCTCCGGGTGCGGCCGAAGACCTGGCCTGGCTGGCCCCGCAAGAGGCCCGCGAACGTGGTCTGACTGCCGCCACGGCAAAGCTGCTGGCCGCCCTGCCGACCCTGATCTGAAGCCGCGCTACGGCTTGCCGCCGCCTGCCCGCGCGCCTACACTCATTCAAGTGGAATCACGCGCAACTCCATCCTGCACAAGGAATTGCCCGTATGAGCGTACGAACTTCACCGGCGTCGACGAGCACCGTCGAGGCCGGAGCCTACCGCCCCGAGCATGCGGTCCGATTCGTGACCGCGGCCAGTCTCTTCGACGGCCACGACGCGGCGATCAACATCTTTCGCCGACTACTGCAGCGCGGTGGCGCCGAGGTGATCCACCTCGGGCACAACCGCTCGGCCGAGGATGTCGTCGACGCGGCCATCCAGGAGGACGCCCAGGGCATCGCTGTCAGCAGCTACCAGGGCGGGCACCTCGAGTATTTCCGCTACATGAAGGACCTGCTGGCCGAGAAAGACGCCGCGCACATCAAAGTGTTTGGCGGTGGCGGTGGCGTAATCGTGCCCGACGAGATTGCCGAACTGCAGGAGTACGGGGTCGAGCGCATCTACAGTCCGGACGACGGCCGGCGCATGGGACTCAATGGAATCATCGAGGACATGATCCGGCGCGCGGACTTCGCCACGCCGGGCCCCGAGCCAGTCAAGGACGAGCGTCCGTCAGCGCGCTGGAATCTCGTGGCGCGAACCATCACGCTGGCCGAGGCTGGCGACGACGCGCGCGCAAAGTTCGAGGAATCGCTGCGCGACTGCGCGGTCAAGGACGCGCCGGCAATCCAGCCCGTCATTGGCATTACCGGCACCGGTGGGGCGGGCAAGAGTTGTCTCACCGATGAACTCGTGCGCCGTTTCCTGCGCGACTTCGACGACAAGCGTATCGCCGTGCTGAGCGTCGACCCGAGTCGTCGTCGCACTGGTGGGGCACTGCTCGGCGACCGTCTGCGCATGAACGCGGTGCATCACGAACGCGCATACATGCGCAGCATGGCCACACGCGAGAATCGCGGCGAGTTGAGCGCGGCCATCCAGGATGCGATCAGGGTCGTCAAGGCTGCCGGCTACGACCTGATCATTGTCGAGACGAGCGGTATCGGGCAAAGTGACTCGGCCATCGTCGATATCTGCGACGTACCGGTCTACGTGATGACTTCGGAGTTTGGCGCCGCCAGCCAGCTCGAGAAAATCGAGATGATCGAACTGGCGGACTTTGTCGTGGTCAACAAGTTCGACCGGCGCGGCAGCGCCGACGCGCACCGCGACGTGAGCAAGCAGCTACGGCGCGAGAAGGGGCTGGACCCGCAGACGCCGGTCGAGGACCTGCCGGTCTTCGGGACCATGGCATCGCGTTTCAACGACCCCGGCGTGAACGGGTTCTACCGCGCGCTGATCGAGTTCGTGGGCGCAAAGACTGGTCTGGGCTGGAAGAGTTCGCTCGACGCGCCCGGCCAGCAAATCACCGACGTGCGCCAGACCATCATCCCGCCACGCCGCAGTGCCTATCTTGGCGAAGTGGCCCAGAGCGTGCACGACAGGCGCGCGTTCACCGACGAACAGGCGACCATCGCGCGCCAGATCTCCCATCTCGAAGGTGTGCTCGAAGACACCGCCGCCGACAGCCAGGCCCGGCCGGAACTTCAGGATCGCCTCGATCGGCTCCAGGCCCGGCTCGATGATGCCATCGCACGCCAGCTTGCCGACTGGCCAGCGCTGCGCGAGCAGTATGCCGGCGAACAGTTCGTGGTGAAGATCCGCGACCGGGAGATCAACAACGATCTCGCCACGCATTCGTTATCGGGCACCAGGATCCCGCGTATCTCGCTGCCACGCACCGAAGACAAGGGCGAGCTCGTGCGTTTCCTGCGCGAAGAAAACGTCCCGGGTCGCTGGCCCTTCACGGCCGGTGTTTTCCCCTTCAAGCGCACGACGGAGGATCCCAAGCGCCAGTTCGCGGGCGAGGGACCGCCCGAGCGCACCAACCGGCGATTCCATTACGTTTGCGCCGACGACGACGCCAAGCGCCTCTCGACGGCCTTCGATTCGGTCACTCTCTACGGCAACGATCCGGCAGAGCGCCCGGACATCTATGGCAAGGTGGGCGAGAGCGGCGTCTCGATCGCCACCGTCGATGACATGAAGAAGCTCTATAGCGGCTTCGACCTCTCGCACCCGATGACCAGTGTCTCGATGACGATCAATGGCCCGGCGCCGGTCATCCTGGCCATGTTCTTCAACACGGCCGTCGACCAGGCGGCCGAGACCTGGCTCAGGGAAAACGGCAAGTGGGACGAGGCGCTGAAGAAGCGCCAGGAGATTTTCGAGCGGCGTGGCCAGGAGTCGCCCGCCTATCATGGCGAGCTGCCCTCAGGCAACGACGGCCTTGGCCTCGGCTTGCTGGGTGTCTCGGCCGAGGACGTGCTGTCGCCCGAGGTTTACGCCGAGATCCGTGAGCATACGCTGCAGACCGTGCGCGGCACAGTCCAGGCCGACATCCTCAAGGAAGACCAGGCCCAGAACACCTGCATCTTCTCGATCGACTTTGCCCTGGGCATGATGGGCGACATCCAGCAGTACTTCGTCGATCACAAGGTGCGCAATTACTACAGCGTATCGATCAGCGGATACCACATCGCCGAGGCCGGGGCGAACCCGATTTCGCAGCTGGCCTTTACGCTGGCCAACGGCTTCACCTACGTCGAGCACTACCTGAGCCGGGGCATGAGCATCGACCAGGCAGCGCCCAACCTGAGTTTCTTCTTCAGCAACGGACTCGATCCCGAGTACACCGTGATCGGTCGAGTGGCGCGGCGTATCTGGGCCACGGCGATGCGTGACATGTACGGCGCCAACGAACGCAGCCAGAAGCTCAAGTACCACATCCAGACCAGCGGCCGTTCGTTGCACGCGCAGGAGATCGCCTTCAACGATATCCGCACGACGCTTCAGGCCCTGCTGGCCATGCAGGACAACTGCAACAGCCTGCACACGAACGCCTATGACGAGGCCATCACCACGCCGACCGAGGAGAGTGTGCGCAGGGCGATGGCTATCCAGCTGATCATCGCGCGTGAGTTCGGTTGGGCGAAGAACGAGAATCCGGTGCAGGGCTCCTGGTTCGTCGAGGAACTGACCGACCTGGTGGAGGAAGCCGTCATTGCCGAGTTCGAGCGCATCAGCGAACGCGGTGGGGTGCTCGGCGCAATGGAAACGCAGTACCAGCGTGGCCGCATCCAGGACGAGAGCCTGCTCTACGAATCGCGCAAGCACTCAGGCGAGCTGCCGATCATCGGTGTGAACACTTTCATCGACCCCAAGCGCGGCGATAACGTGCTCGAGGCAGGTGAGATCATCCGGGCCACGACTGAGGAAAAGGCACGGCAGATCGATTCATGCCGGACTTTCCAGGCGGCGCATCAACGACGCGCGACAGAGGCGCTGGATCGCCTGCAGCGAGTGGCCGTGGACGGGGGCAATCTGTTCGAGGAGCTGATGGAGACGGTCAAGTTCGCCTCGCTCGGGCAGATTACGCAGGCCCTGTACGCGGTGGGCGGTGAGTATCGGCGGATGATGTGACGCGCAACTGGAGGAACAGGTGAAGATCGCACTGCTCGGCAGCCACGGGGTGGGCAAGACCACCCTCTGCTACGACCTCGCGGCCCGGCTCAAGCGCCTCGACCAGTCGGTGGAAATCGTCCGGGAAGTTGCACGCCAGTGCCCCCTGCCCTTGAACCGCCAGACCACGCTGGCTGCACAACAGTGGATCCTGCACCGACAGATCACCGATGAACTCGCAGCGGCCAATCTGGCCGATGTTGTCCTCTGCGACCGCAGCGCCCTGGACAACTACGCTTACCTGGTCGCCAGGCTGGGTCCACGCCAGGAACTCGAGCCGCTGGTCGCCGACTGGATGCGCGGCTACGACGCGCTGTTCAAGGTCCCGATCCTGCAGGCCCCCCGATACGACGGCACGCGGGACCTCTCCGAGGAGTTCCAGGTCGCGATCGACCGCCAGATCGACGAGTTGCTCGTGCACTTCGGGAGCGCCTGCGTGCGACTGGATCCGTCCCGACGCGCTCGCTGGCCGGAGGACATCCTCCGCGATGTCGGGCTGGGCAATAATCCGGCCCAGTTTGGGCTCTTTGATGGGCCGGGTTGAGCGATTGAGCACCTGCGGATCCGGACAGGATCGGTTATGGTGCCGCGATGCGAATTAGGAGGGGTCAGGATGGAACTTGACCGTCTATACGCCTGTCTGAAGGAACGACCGCGGGATGCCCGATGGCTCCTGCGCAAGGTGGGCATGGACTACATGGATCAGGTAGAGGCCCTGCGCAAGCAGGGACGCCCGGTCGAGGTGGAAATGCAGGAAGTCGAAGGAATGCGCCGCGCCGTTTACCGCGCGGCGGACCAGGGGGACCTGTTCGCGGGTCTGGCTACGCCGCGCCCGCGGCGGCGACGTCGTCGGAGGTCTGCCTGATGCATGCAGCCGGACGTACGCACGTCGGTCTGCACCGCGCGGCCAACGAGGACAGCATTCTGCTGATGCCCGCTATTGGCCTGTTCGCGGTCGCCGACGGCATGGGCGGGCATCGTGGTGGCCGCGTGGCCAGCCACATGGTGACAGGCGAGCTCACGCGGATAGCGAACGAGCTCGGGCGTGCCCTTGATGGCGAAGAACTCGCCAGCTCACTGGCAGACATCAACCGCAAGGTGCACCAGACCGGTCAGGAAAGCGCCGAGCTCTTCAACATGGGTTCCACCTGTGTGGCGATTTCCGTAATGGGCGGCCGTGTTCACCTCGCGCACCTCGGTGACAGTCGCGCCTACCTGTTCCGCGCCGGAAAAGTCGATCAGCTGACCAGCGACCACCGCGTCATCCAGCCGATGCTGGACCGGGGTGAGATCTCCGAGGACGAGGCCCGCACCCACCCGATGCGCAACGTGCTCACGCGCAGCGTGGGGGTCGAGGCCGATGTCGCGGTCACGCGCACCGAAGTGCCGATCCAGAACGGCGACAAGATTCTCCTCTGCAGCGACGGCTTGAGCGATCTGATCACGCCAATGCAGCTGCTGGATACCGTCCTGGCCCACGACGACATCGATGAGCTGGCTATGGGGCTCATCGACGCGGCCAATGCCGCCGGCGGGCACGACAACATCTCCGTCGTCGTGGTCGAGATAGGTAGCGAGGCACCCGGGGACTGAACCGGGGCCCGGGACCGGTGGACGCCGTGGACCCGAGCCCGAGAGGGACGAGATGAGCAGGTTCCTGTCGGCATTCCTGATTCTCGTCCTGGCGGCGCCCGTCGCCTCGGCGCAGGATGACGGTTCCTTCGAGGGCCAGCAGCCCACACGGTGGCCCGAATTCGAGGACGCTCCAGAGGGAGCACCCGACGCCCGCATTGCTTTTGTCTTCGATCCAGTCTCACAGCGCCGCGAGGCCGCGATAGAAGTCGGTGTACCCGTCGAGGTCTTCCTCGTGGCCTGGGATGTCCAGGTCGCGCTTATGGCCTGGGAGGCGCGACTGGAATTCGACGAGCGGCTGATCTTGGTGGCCGAGGAGTACCACGCGGACCTGCATTTCAAACACGAAGGCGATACGCGTGCCACACTCAAGGCTGAGAACTGCGTGGCCGCCCCCCAGATCATCCTCGCCCGCTTCGAACTCCTGTTAATGGGTCCGGATGCGGAGAGCGCGCAGGATCTCGTGCTGGGCATCGCACCGGCTTCGGTGCCGAGCAAGGTTACTGCCGCCACGCCGCAGTCCGCACCCGTTCCGGTCTATCAAGTCTGTCGCCCGGGCAAGGATGTGCGGCCCTTCAGCTTCAGTGAGATCAGTGCAGTACTTAATCCAGTGAGCGTTCACCCGGATCCGGTGCCGGGTGAGAAGCCCCACTTCGAGCCCGGCGCAGGTCGCAGGCGCAACTAGTCCGGACGAACGCCGCCGGGTCCCTCGCCCGGTTCAGGGCCCGCTTCAGAGTGCGAATCAGTCCAGGTGCGCGAGGTCGCTGTCGCCCATCTCCACCTTCCCGGTCGGGAAGTATTCCTTCCACCGCCGTGAGACAGTCGCGGCGGTTTCATCGTCGCAGAACAGCTCGTCGGGGAAACCACGCTTGAGCCGTGCGTCGATCAGCAATGGCGGCGTGAACGCAGGGTGCAGCCCCGTCAGTTCCACGCTGCGTCCGTGCAGGTCCTGCGCGGGATCAAATCGAGTGAAGGTCACCCACAGGAAATTGAACTCGCTGCGCGCGGCCTGGCGCGCATCGTCGGCCAGGACAAGCAGCGGCCAGTCGGAAAAGGCGGCTTCCCCGGGCAGGCGCACGGCATCCTCCGGGCTCTGGCCTTCCACCTGCACGACCAGGCAGCCAGGGCAAAAGACCTCGACGCGAGACACGCCGTTCGGGAGCTGCCCGCTGAACTCGCGCGGCAACTCGCGCCGCGCTTCGCCGACACCCAGCATGACGCCTTTGCTGCCCTCGTTCACCGCCGGGCCGCTGTAGTCGAGTGTGTCCATCGAGAGGTTGCTCAGCACGTAGAGGTCGCAGCGGAAATCGCAGCGCGCGAGGACATGCTCGAGCGTGGCGCGGAAGTCCTTGAGGTCGCGCGGCTGGTCGAGCACGAGCAGAAATTTGGTCAACGAGAGCTGGCCCTCGCCGAGGATGCGGAATGCGGCGGCCATTGCTTCCCGCTTGTAGCGCTGCTGGACCACCGCCGCCGAGAGCGAATGGTAACCAGTCTCGCCATAGCTCCAGAGCTGGCGCACGTTCGGCATGACCAGCGGAAAGACCGGCGAGAGAAGTTCCTGCAGGAAATCGCCGATGTAGAAGTCTTCCTGGCGCGGTTTGCCTACGACCGTTGCCGGTAGAATTGCGTCCGGACGCCGCAGAATGGCATCGACTTCGAGTACCGGGTAGTCGTGGCGCAGCGAGTAGTAGCCATAGTGGTCACCAAAGGGCCCTTCGGCGCGGCGCACACCAGCCGGCACCTTGCCGACAATCGCATACTCGGCGTCGGCCACCAGCGGCAACGGTCCGGCCGGATTGTCGGCCATGCGGATGCGCTCGCCGGCCAGCAGCGAGGCCAGCATCAGTTCCGGTACGTTCTCTGGCAGCGGGGCGATGGCGGCCAGGATCAAGGCCGGTGGCCCGCCCAGAAATACGTTTACCGGAAGCGACTGCCCGGCCAGCTCCGCCTGATGGTGGTGGAAGCCGCCGCCCTTGCCAATCTGCCAGTGCATCCCGAACAAGTCATCGGCGTGACGCTGCATGCGGTACATGCCCAGGTTCGGGCCGCCGCCCTGGCCACGCGGCGGCTCGGTGTAGACGAGCGGCAGCGTAACGAAGCCGCCGGAGTCTTTGGCCCATGTCTGCAGCAACGGCATCTGCGATGCGCGTGGCGGGCTCTCGCGTACCGCAGACACCGGGGCCTTGCGGCCGCGACGCAGACCGAGGCGGCGGAAGTCCGCCAGCAGGTCTCGCTGTCCCCAGATGCGCCCGAGGCTGGGCGGCATCAGTTCCTCGGGTAGCGCGGCGATGCGCTGTACGAGCTGCTGCGGGCGCTTGCCGAAGGCCTGTTCCACGCGCGCGGTGGTGCCGAAGAGATTGGAGACCACGGGCCGGTCGTGGCCTTTGAGATTGCGAAAGAGCAGTGCCGGTCCGCCTGCGGCGATCACGCGGCGATGGATCTCGGCCGCCTCCAGGCGTGGATCTACCGTGGCCTGGATCTCGACCAGTTGTCCCTGCTGCGCCAGCTTGGTGACGAACTGGCGCAGGTCAGAAAGATTCTCGCTCACGCCGCTCCTGGGGGGTCCGGGCAACGATCAGGCATGGTCCGGGCAGGCGACTCTAGGCCAGCCACCGCTCAGCGGCAAGGCCGACCCCTTGCCCGCGTCACCGCTGACGGGTTAGCCTTGCCTGGGTTAGCCTCGCCTGATTGGTGCGGTGCTCATGCCTGGAGGCTTCAGTGGTCGACATCACGCGCTGCGAACGATGCGGCAAGACCATTCCTGCCCTGGACAGCGGCTGCCCCTGGTGCGAGGCGGCCGACGCCCGTCGTCCCGGCTTTCGCGAGGACGACTGGATGCCGCTGTCCATCCGCATGTTGCTGTGGCTCTTCGTGACCAACCTGGTGGTGAGCGCTGCCCTGGCCGTATTCACGCTGACGGCCAGCGAACGGACACTGGATGCGGCCTCGCTGGTGGCGGTCGCCGCTACCGCGCGCCTGCTTCTGGCCGGGGCCACGCTGGTGGGGATCGTATTCCGCGAGCGGTGGGGGCGTTGGCTGCCGCTGTCCTTCCTCGCCTTCGAGGGCCTCAGTCTTATTGCCCTGCAGGCTGGCGTGCTGCCGGCCGATGCCTGGATCGGAGGCTGGCTGGCGCCGCTCTGGAACCTGCTCTTCGTGTTCCTCTTCATGCGCGACGACGTGCGCGGTCGCTTCGACCGGCGTCTGGCTGACCAGCGCGAGGTTGGAGAGTTGATCGATTCATTCCGCGACGAGGGCAGGCCGCGCTGACTGACTGGACCGACTGACTGGACCGACTG
>Ga0164313_10001343_pt1 | contig 21706 bp, 20 predicted proteins | sample GuaBasSedimGuay4_FD_113735 | JGI IMG/M metagenome (GOLD analysis project Ga0164313, IMG submission 113735) | Subseafloor sediment microbial communities from Guaymas Basin, Gulf of California, Mexico - Guay4, Core 4569-4, 0-3 cm | ecosystem: Environmental > Aquatic > Marine > Hydrothermal vents... | reverse complement strand
TGACTTTTAACACTTGTAACGTAATTCTGTCCGTCGTAATCTCTTAAATCAAAGTAGCTTGGTAACTGCGCATTTAAACTGATAATTAAAAACAGACTAAAAGAGAGTAAAATGATCTTTTTCATTGTTGATATTTTTTAAAATTGTAGAATATATTTTGACTCGGATTAATTGTCCCCAAAATTAGAAAACATTCAGAGAACACTATAATGTTTTAACATTTGATTGGATATAAATAACGAAGCAATTACTTAAGTCGCTAAAACAAAAAGCATAGAACCTAAATTCTCAGAATCTCAGTGTAGATATTAAAATTGAAATCGTCGAAACAAACAAAATAAACCTTAGTGAGCATTTTATCTGTTTTTAAGAAATCGTTAACTGTACTGATAGCAATTTCGGCAGCCTCTTGTTTGGGGTAACCATAAATGCCTGTACTGATATTTGGAAATGCAATAGTTTCACAGCTGTTGGTTTGGGTAAGTAACAGGCTGTTTTTATAACAACTCTCCAGCAATACTGCTTCGTTATTATTGCCACCTCTCCATACTGGGCCAACGGTATGTATCACATATTTTGCCGGTAGCTTATAGCCATTGGTGATTTTAGCTTCACCGGTTAGGCATCCATTTAATGCTTTGCATTCATTCAATAATTCCGGTCCGGCTGCCCGATGAATAGCACCGTCAACGCCACCACCACCAAGTAATCTGCTGTTTGCAGCATTTACGATGGCATCAATCTTGAGTTTAGTAATATCTTTTTTTATTACTTCAATTCGGCTGTCCACAGTATTAAACTTTCTTAACTACAAGTTGTGCGTTGTGGTAATCAACCACAATCACTTTTTCTTCTTTATCAATATAACTTGTTAAAGCAACTGCATCATATAAATCGCCTTCAATTTCTATCTTCCCTGCAGGGCGAAGAATTGTTCTGGAAACTCCTGTTTTATTGATCATTGCTGTGTAATCTTCTATGGCGGATGTATATCCTTTGTCAGCATCCTGGGTTTTGGACAAAGCAAGATTGCCAAAAGTGGTGGAGGTAAATAATTGTTTACTAAGCATAATGGACCCAATTATTGAAATAAAAGATGCAATGATTACAACGAAAAATGCTTTTACGAGTTTTGAGAAATCATAATCAAAAATCCCTGGCCCGATACTGTCAACCATGCTGAGGGTTAAGCCAGTTACCATTAATGTGATTCCCAGTGCACCGGCAACACCAAAACCCGGAATTGCAAAAATTTCAACGGCAATTAATACGAGTCCTGCGATAAATATTAAGATTTCCCAATTGTTGGCTAAACCTTCGATGTATAGGGGAGCAAAATACAATAGGGCAGCGAGTGCGGCAGCGGCAATTGGAAAACCGATTCCGGGAGTTTGTAATTCGAAATAGATACCCCCCAGAATGATCATGATTAATATACCGCTAACTGCAGGGTGAATTAACCATCCTATGATCTTGTCAGTTGCAGATATTTGATGCTCAATAATCTCATAATCTTTAATTTCTGCCAGTTTAAGCACATCTTCAATGTTATCAGCTTTTCCTTCGCAGAAATTATGTTCAATAGCCTCGGATACTGTAAAGGTAAGTACTTGTCCTGAATCGCTTATACCGGGAACAATGACTTTCGGGTCTACCATTGCCTGTGCTATACTTACATTACGTCCTTTGGCTTCGGCAGTGGCCCGCATCATCGATCGCATATATGATTGGTATTTATCAGGCATTTGCTCCCCCTTCTGGTTCACAACTGTTGCAGCTCCAATACTGGAGCCGGGTGCCATATAAATGCTGTCGCATGCAATAGATATCAACGCGCCTGCTGATGCAGCATTTTTGTCAATAAATACGTAAACAGGTATATTGGAATTCAGAATTTTGGTTCTGATGGAGTCAGCATCATCAAGTGTGCCTCCGTAAGTGTTCATATGAATAAGAATAATATCTGCATTTTCTTCCTGAGCTGTCTCAATTGCCAGTTTGGTTGTTCGCCATACAGGAGGGGCGATCATTTCTTTAATATCAAACTTGTAAATTCTTTTTAAGTCTGTGGAGTCAGTTTCACTGCCTGACAGCTTAATTATCTGTATAGCAAAAACAAACAGCAAGGAGAGTTTTAAATAATATTTTAGATGCTTACTGTTCATTTTCCTGATTTTTATGCAATTTCCGATATCTTTTTTTCCATACCCGGCGTTTCCAGTATTTTCCCCAAACAACGTTGGTCCATAGCCTCTCATGAAAATAGTATAAGATAAGTTTTGCAACAATGTCCACGGAAGTAATCAGGGAAGCTGTCTCAATAACTTCAGAATATGTTTTTTCTGTGTATTGACGAAAAATAACGAAACTTATAATAAAAGTAGCTCCCGAGGCAATTAAGCGCCAGCTTATTGCTTTTAACACACTTCTTGTGGGGCTGTCTTTTGTTAATTCCTTTTGGTTAGTATTAGCCATTTTTATAGGGTGTAGAATATACAAGTATACTAAAAATATACTGCAAGTGTACGATTATTTATGAAATAAAATGTTTATTCACTTTTTCAAGAAATGTACTATGCAGACAATTATTAGTAGCAACTATTTCCCGACCAAAAAGATATTTTCCCTTTCCGCTAAAATCTGTTACGCTGCCACCCGCCTGTTTCACAATGAAAGATCCCGCCGCGACGTCCCATGGTTTCAATCCGTATTCATAAAAAATATCAAATCTTCCACATGCTACATAAGCCAGGTCGATGGCTGCTGATCCAAGCCTACGGATACCTCTTGAGCTATGCATCAAATCTTTAAATAATGAAAGGTAAGGATCTATTCGGGAGAAATCATTGTAAGGAAAGCCTGTTGCGATCATAGAATGATCAAGTGTGTCGGTTGCCGATACCGAGATGACATTTTCATTTAGGTATGCAGGTTTATCCCTGATGGCATGAAAACATTCTTTGGAATTTATTTCGTAGACAATACCTAAAACAATTTCATCTTTATAGCTTAAAGCAACGGAAATTGAATAAACAGGAATTGAATGTATGAAATTGGTTGTGCCGTCAATTGGATCAATTATCCAGTTAAAATCAGATGCCCTGTTCTGCGTGCTGTCTTCTTCAACTATAAAGCCTGCTTGAGGAATTATTTTTCTTAAATCATTTATTAACCGTTGTTCAGCTTCTTTGTCAACATAGGTTACAAAATCGTTAAAGCCTTTTTCTTCAACATCTTTAGCCGATATTTTTTTTGATTCGGTATGTATAAAAAACCCAACCTCTTTAACCAGATTAATCGCTTGTTTTGAGATGACTTCCAGATTCATTGTTTAGCTTTCTTTTATAAGAATATGAAAAATAAATTAAAAGTGATATGCCTGTTATTACTAATATCACAGATATTATTTCGGCCTGAGTAACCTTCATCCCCCATAAATCAAACACATTATTTACTCTTATTTTTTCAATAAGAAACCTTTCAGTACCATTAAGTATCAGGTAAATGGCTGTTAATATTCCGGGTATTTGAATATGTTTTCGAAGCTTCCATAACAAAAGAAAAATAAGTATGGCCATAGCTGTTTCATAAACGGGAGTTGGAAATACACCATCGGCTAATTGAAAGCAATGCGGGCCTGTGCAACCGGGTATCCGAACACCTTCGTTAATAATATTATGAGGATAATTATAGGACCATAAGCAGTCAGGAAGAAACGAAAGCCAACCGGGTTTTTCCAGTGTGTTTACAATTCCCCAGTCACCATCTCCTGCAACATGGCATCCAATTCGTCCGATACCGTACGAAAGAATAAGTGAAGGAGCAACGCTGTCTGCCATAATCCACCATTTTATTCCTTGTTTCCTGGCGTAAAGACCAACTGCTGCAGCAGCAATGATCAAACCTCCGTAAAAGCTCATTCCGCTAAAAGAAAGTAATGCATCCAGGGGGTCGCTGGAAAATTCTTCCCAATTCTCAAACCAGTGAAATACTTTTGCGCCGAGAACACCAAATATAATAGCCACAAAAACGATAGGCCAGGTATTTTCCTGGGCATGAACTGTCACTTCTTCCCAGACAGGAGGGTGAAGCTCTTTCTTTTTTTTCGAATAGTAAAACCAGACGGTGTAAACAATAGTAACAATTAATCCACCCATCCAGGAGCCATCTAATGACAATACAAAACCCTGCGGGTTACCAGCAAAACTGTCATAATTCAGTAAGGCTCCAATCAATTTAAAACCTATGATAAAACTGAAAATAATTGTGGTAATCAACTCAAATGCTGATACCGGTTTTCCCTTTTGAATTCTTTTTATCTGTGGTTTAATTAAACCTTCTTTCTCTTTTCTTTGGAGTTCGCGATAAAGAAAATAGGCGCCAAATAAAAAAGCCATGGCAAGGAAAAAGCCATAACTCTGAATGGGCAATACGATATTGGTGCCAAACCAGTCGTTAATCAGATCGCTAAGCTTTGGATACATTTACAAATGAATTTTGTTCTATTTAATAGTAATTTGTTTCAAAAATACGATTAAAAACACAGTTTCATATCGATTCTTTTTTTTGTTTCACATCCAGAAACTGTTGGAGTGCAATGCCAAAAATAATGAGAATAAGTCCGTAGATGGTAGATGTACGAATGGTTTCACCTACCGTTAGATTTATCCAGAATAGGGCAAAGAAAGGGGAGAGGTAGATTAAGTTACTCACCTTGGCCGTGTTTGCAGAATAATTGAGTGCCTTTAACCAAATAACAAAGGTGATGCTCATTTCAAAAACGCCAATATAGATTGCCCCGTAAATAGCATGTTGTGTTGGAAGGGTAATACTAACACCTGTTATGATAAGGTAAACAAGAATATAGATAAAGCCAAAGAGTAAATTGAGCATAATTTTGCCTGTTTCTTCTCTTTTATCTTTCATGTTAAGTATCCAGTAAATAGCCCAGAAAAATGCGCTTCCAACAGCAAGAGCGACCCCTAAAGGGTTGGCGACTTCAAAATCCTTCAGATTCCCGTTCGTCGAAATAATAATAATCCCGAAAAAACTGATGAAAATAGCTACAATACTTATAGGTTTAATTTTTTGTTTTAAGAGAGGAATCGATAATAATACCAGTGCAATTGGCCAGGTGTAATTCAAAGCCCCGGCAATTTGTGCTTCAAGCAAATCGTATGCTTTGAATAAAATTAAATAGTACAAAAATGGGTTAAACAATCCCATTATAGCAGAAGATATTAAAGTACGGCTATTAATATCTGATAATCTAAGACGTTTATTGCTTAATTGGTTGATGATGAATAAAGTTATGATTCCAAATAGTGATGACCAGAGTAACAATTGATCAAACGGAATAAATCTCAAAGTAATTTTAAAGGCAGAACTCATTGTCGACCAAAACAGAACAGCTGCTAAAGCCAGTGCATAAGCTTTTTTTTGATTTATTTTATTTGAGTTCATTAGTTCATGGTTGCCCAGTCAGGCATTACATTTAAATCTATTCCGAAAATATAAGAACCCCAATAATAAGTAATAAGTGTAACAATAATTGCCCCGATAAGGTTTAGAGCAAGTCCTGTCCTTGCCATATCCATCACAGTAATTCTATTTGAGCCGAATACAATTGCATTAGGAGGTGTAGCTACCGGTAACATAAATGCCATTGATGCACTTATGGTAGCTGGCAGCATAAAAAGTAATGGGTTGATATCGATGGTAACAGACAAACCTGCTAATACGGGTAAAAGCATTTCAGTAGTCGCCGTATTTGAGGTTAGCTCGGTAAGAAAAGTCATGGTTAAGGTGATAGCTAGAATGATGAATATCGGATGCCACGAGCCCAAAACGCTTAATTGCTCACCAAACCACAACGAGAGTCCTGATTCTTTAAACCCACTTGCTAAAGCAAATCCACCTCCGAATAATAGCACAATATGCCAGGGTATTTTTGAAGCTGTGTTCCAATCCAACACCCTTGCTTTTTTATTATTTCTTGAAGGTATAAAGAACAGGATAATCGCCATGCAGATGGCAACTGTTCCATCATTCAAATATTCAGGATTTGAGAATAAATTACTCCATCCGGGAATTGTAAATTCCCCAATAGATATTCCGCTTCGGGTCAGCCATAATATGGCTAATAAAACAAAATCAATAAGTACAATTTTTTCTTCAAAACTAGCAGGCCCAAGGTCTTTGTATTGTTCTTTAAAATTAATATTGTTTAGCTCATTCCACGAAGTGCGGGGCCTATACATAAAATATAAGAATGCCCAGATAATTACAAAAAATATTACTGATATGGGAAGAGCAAAAATAAACCACTCTGAAAATCCGATTTCCGGTGCTTGGGGGAACATAATATGGAATATCCTGGTAAAAGAAAGATTGGGTGGAGTGCCAACGAGTGTGGCTATACCTCCGATTGAAGCACCGTATGCAATACCAAGAAGCAGACCAATTGAATACCTTGATAATTCCTTTTTTTCAATGTAATCTTCCAATTTACTGATGATCGATAATAAGATAGGAACCATCATCATTGCTGTTGCGGTATTGGAGATCCACATGGAAAGAAACGCAGTTGCAAACATAAAACCAAGTAATATACGGGCGGGACTGGAACCGGTGAACATAAGTATCCTAAGTGCAATTCGTTTGTGTAAATTCCATTTTTGCATAGCCAATGCAACCAGAAATCCGCCAATAAAAAGGAAAATAACATGATTGAAATATGTTGAAGAAACATCTTTGCCGTTCATAACACCAAATAGAGGGAATAGTACCACTGGAATAAGGGCTGTTACAGCCAATGGAATAACCTCTGTAATCCACCATATTGCCATTAGCAATGCGATTGCCAGGGTATATGTAACCTGAGGATTTCCCGGTTCAAGATTGCCAAATAAAATGATAAGAATAAACAGGAGAGGACCTATGATATAACCAATTATGTTTTTAAAATTAAATTGAAGCCGGATATTTTTTGTCATTCTTAGACCACTTAGATAATAGCTGCAAATTAGTCAAATTAGGTATTTAATGCAAATCAGGAATTTAATAAAGTTTAAATCCATTATACCAGGTACTTTGATCATTATTTGGATAATAGTTGAGTTAGAAAACACTCATTTGTGTATTGTTAAATTAATCACAATGTGTGATTAAAATGTCTTATCTTTGCGTTCCTTTTTAAAAAATTTGGATATGAGTAAGTTAGCGGTAGTTGCTTTTGGTGGAAACGCTCTTTTAAGGGCTGGTCAGAAAGGCACCATTGATGAGCAGGAAGAAAATGCATATAAAGCGAGTAAGAACCTTGTAAAACTGATCAACAGGGATTATAATCTGGTGGTTACCCATGGTAACGGTCCACAGGTTGGCAATATTTTATTGGCTAACGCTGCCGGTTATAAACAATATGGAATTCCTGATATGCCGCTTGATGTTAATGTGGCATATTCACAAGGTTTTATAGGTTATTTATTGGAACAGCAATTAAGGAATGTTCTTTTGGAAGAAGATTTAGACAGAGATATTATTTCAATTATTACAAGGGTACTTGTAAATAAAGATGATCCGGCGTTTAATAATCCAAGTAAACCCATTGGGCCTTACTTTTCAAAAGAAGAAGCACAAGAGATAATGAAAAAAAGTGATTTCATTTTTCACGAAGATGCTGCTGGACGTGGCTGGAGAAAGGTTGTAGCATCTCCAACACCCTTAGTCATTTTTAACAGAATGTCGATTGAGAAAATTGCTCGCGAAGGACATATTGTTATTGCGGTTGGAGGTGGTGGAATCCCATGTTTTTATGAAGCGGAGAATAAATTGCAGGGTATCGATGCCGTGATTGATAAAGACCTGGCCTCTGCTTTGCTTGCATCTCAAATTAGGGCTGATAAGCTGTTTATTTTGACTGATATCCCTAAAGTTTGTTTGAACTTTAACACCCCACAGGAAAAAACCATCGATAGAATGAGTATTGCAGATGCAAAACGACATTTTGACGAAGGGCAGTTTGGGAAGGGAAGTATGGCTCCTAAGATAAAAGCAGCAATACATTTTGTGGAAAGAAGTGGTAAGGATACAATTATCACCGACACAACACTGCTTGGAATTGATAATGGAGGAACAAGAATTACAATTGTTTAACTACTACTTTTCTTCGGACATTTTCACATAAAAAGCCACTTTCTCAAGCGTAGTAATCATGTCGTATTCTTCGAGATAAACATCTTCAGGTACGTCAATTGGTTTATGTGTATAATTTAAAATGCCTTTAATACCGGCATTGACTAGTTTTTTTGCTGTATCAATTGTTTGATCGGCAGGCACGGTAATTATTCCTATGCTAATATTTTTATCCTTAATTACCTTATCAAGTTCTTCAAATGAATAACATGGCACACCACAGAATTTATTACCAATTTTATCAGGGTTAATATCAAATCCTGCAACTATTTCAAGCTTATGGCGCTTTCCTGTAAAGTAGTTTATTAATGCCCTGCCTAAATTCCCCATACCGATAATAGCCACATTAATCCCCTCTTCATTATCAATAATATTACCGATAAGATCAATAAGTTCCCTGATATTATAACCTTTTCGTAAAGTACCCGAATAACCGATCAACATCAAATCTCGGCGAACTTGCACGGGTGTAATATGTTGAATCTTAGCAATTTCATGCGAGAATATATGCGATTTCTCATTACTGAGGCAGATCAATAGCGCTCTTCTATATTGGCTTAAGCGTTCAATAGTTTTATGTGGAAGGTTTTTTAAAGGATTGTGATTTCCCATCATTAATATTGTTATTTATTTAACAGTGCAAATGTAAATGGCTTCAATTCATTTTGCAAGTATTGTTAATAAAATAACAATATTTTCATGAAGATTATGACAATGTAAGGGTTAAAAACTGTAGTTGTAAGAAAGTGTAGCCTGATATCTGGGATAAACGCCGGCTTCAAGGCTTAGGTTGCTGTGTTTATTAAATATCCATGATCCACCAAAGACAAAATTCCATTCTTGTCCATCGTAGGCTTTAATATCGCCACTGTATTGGACGTATCTTCCAATTATTGGTTCTAAATCTTTTGAGATATCCCTTACATCAATCTCACCGCTAAAAAACTGATCATTATGAAAATACATAGCACCTGCCCATAATGCTCCTTTAAATTGATTGCTCTTATTACCAAATAGAATACCAAGCTTTGGTGATAATAAATGACTGTAAAGTTTGCCATCTACCTGGAGTGGGTTTGACATGGTGAAGTTGTAATCAACAATTAGGAAAAACCTCGAAATACCAACTGAAAGTGTAGCCCCGGCACCAAATGAAGGTCCATGAAATGTAGGTCGTTCAGTAATGCTGAATGAAGTGTCGATCCTTTGAGTAAATAATGTGTCATTACCGTCGACAACTTCAACATAAAAATAAGGAACCTTTATATCCGGGTTCACTTGACCTGCTGTGTAACCAATTATACCATAGATGTTTAAAAAAGGGAACAGCCAGATATTTGGCCTTATGCTTCCTTTTAGTTCCATCACTGAAGTATTCTGGTACATTGAATCAATACGAATTACAACAGGTATGGAATCTGCTGTAACTTTTAGTTGACTTACAAGTTTTAATTCAGTTCCATAATAAGCCTGGTCATAAAAAAATGAATGAATACTAATTCCAAATGGATTTGGAGTGCTGTTTCCTTTCTTTTTGTGCTTTTGATTACAGAACGGTAATGCTTTAAACTTTTGGTCTTCTGCAAAAGTATATTTGCTGTTTATGATAAGCCCGTATCCATGGTTTTGAGCTGTAACTTTTTGAGAAGACCAAATTATCAGAAAAAGCAGAGCTAAAAAGAGTGCTTTAAATTTCATTTTGCTTGTTTAATTAACATAAATGGAATAGTAAAGAAAGCAAAAATATCCGAATATCAAAAAAATGCCTTCTTTTCTTGAAATAGTTCTCTTTGCTTTTCCTGTTTGTATAAAGAGCATGAGCAGTAAACTGAAAAATACCAGAAAGCCGATCTGGATATTAAGCGAAACATTATAATCGATAGGTTTAATAACAGCACTTACACCCAGAACAAGAAATATATTAAATATGTTTGACCCAATGGCATTTCCGATAGCGATGTCTGTATTTTTTTGAAGTGCGGCAACAATTGTGGTTACAAGCTCAGGTAAGGAAGTTGCTCCTGCAATAAGCGTTAAACCTAGAACAGATTCTGAAACTCCTAGATCGGCCGATAATTGAGAAACACCTGAAATAATCCAATTGCCACCAACTAGCAGTCCTACACCACCTGCAATAATTAATAGTATTGATTTAATCAATGAATATGATTTTCTTTTCTGTTCCTGGCTAGGTTCTTTCTCATGTTCAGATTTAAAAAATGATAGATAGAGAAAATAAGTAAAAATGCCTAGTAAAATAAACCCATCAAATTGGTTTATGATGTTTTCAGAACGTCCGAAAATGAAATCGTTGGCAAGAAGAAGCACCATAATTCCAGCGAACAGGTTAAACCAAATATCTCTTTTGTTAATAATTTCTCTAACCTTAATTGGAAATATTATTGCAGCTACACCAATGATCAGTAATGTATTAGTAATGTTACTACCCACAACATTTCCTACTGCAAGATCGGTTTTGCCATTGATGCTTGCAAAAATATTTATAATCAATTCGGGTAGTGAAGTTCCCAATGCAACAATAGTTAAGCCTATTATAAGTTGTGAAAGCCCAAGGAGTAAACCAATTGAAGAAGCTCCATCGATTAGCAATTTAGCACCTACAATAAGTAAAACAAAACCGAGAACGAATAATATATAAGTTACCATAGGCTATTTCAATGTATTGATAAGGAATAATAACACACCAAACATTATCATATTTCCCTTTCACCAAAAATTTTTGTTCCGATCCTTATCATTGTACTCCCTTCTTCAATTGCTATTTTGTAATCATCCGACATTCCCATTGATATCTCCCTGAATGTTTCTTTTTTGGAGAAATACTTTTTTTTCATTTCATCAAAATAAGCTTTCAATAATCGAAACTCAGATCTTACTTGTTCTTTATTGTCAGTGAAAGTAGCCATGCCCATCACTCCAATAATATTGACATGCTTAAATGAATGGTATTGTTCACTTTCGAGCAAATGGATGGCTTCATCACTGTCTAATCCAAATTTAGTTGACTCTTTAGCTATGTGAAATTGCAACAGACAATTAATACTACGATTATTATATAAAGCATGTTTGTTAATCTCATTAAGCAGTTTCAAGCTATCTACGGCATGAATTAGCGAAACGAAAGGAGCAATAAATTTTACCTTATTCCTTTGCAAATGGCCAATAAAGTGCCATTCAATTTGGTCATGTAAAAGAGGTTGTTTTTCGACCAGTTCCTGAACTTTATTTTCACCAAAACATCGTTGTCCTGCATTGTATGCTTCTTCAATGATTTTAACGGGCTTTGTTTTTGAAACTGCAACGAGTTTAATACCAGCAGGTAATTGATTTTGGAATGAACTAAGGTTGTCTTTGATACCCATTGGTTTTTTTTACAAAGTTAAAATTTGATTCTTACTGCGTAGATAATGAATAATTTTTCTTTCATAATTCATACTTTTGTCGAGTACTAAAGTAGAATGAAGCAACCTATTCGGTCTATATTAATTCAATTAATCTTTTGGCTGATATTATTTACAGTTGAAAGAACGATATTTCTGCTATGGTACTTGGACTCAATCATAAGAGAAAGTGTCAGCTTTGGAGAAGTGTTATCAGTTTACCCGCATGCATTTAAATTAGATTTAGCAACAGCTTCTTATATTCTTATAATTCCATTTCTGTTATTTGCAATTCAAATATTTACTAAAGTTCGATGGCTTGATGTTTTAAACAGCCTGTACAGTTCTTTGGTTATAATTATTTATACTTTAACTTATGTTGCTGAGATTGGACTATATAAAGAATGGAATACAAAACTTTCGTTCAAAGCATTGTCTTACCTACAGCACCCCGATGAAGTTTTTAACTCGGTGCAGACATCAATTTTCTTCATTCTGTTACTTCTGTTAATTGTCCAGTCTATTGTTTTTATTTATATATATAATCGGTTCTTTTTTGTTAAAATTAATTTCGACACGTTTAAGACACACGTTTTATCGCGCATTGCATTTGTGATTATTATACCCCTTTTATTATTTGTTGGAATCAGAGGTGGTATTAACGAAATACCTATAACAGCTAGTGACTCATATTTTTCTAAACATAACATACTTAATGTTGCAGCTGTTAATTCTGGATATAATATTGCTTTCAATTTGCTGGATCATGCTTATTTGAACGAGTTTAATTCGTTTATTAAATATACTGATGAAGAGGCATTGAAAATTGTAGAGGACATACACCTAACACCAAAAGACACAACCATATTAATATCAAAAGTTCCACGACCTAATATTGTATTTATTTTATTAGAAAGCTGGCCGGCTGATGTTGTTGAATCATTAGGTGGTGACCCGGGTATAACACCTGAATTTAAGAATCTTGAGAAAGAGGGGCTTTTATTTACCAATTTTTACGCATCAGGTAATCGGTCGCAGCAGGGAAATGCCAGTATTTTTGCAGGATTACCAGCTATCCCAATTACAACTTTGTCAGATCACCCTGAAAAGTATGATGCAGTACCGAGTCTTGTGAAAATACTTAATACACAAGGGTATTATTCTTCATTTTATTATGGAGGTCAGCTTAACTACGGAAATTTGAGATCCTTTTTGATTCATAATGAATTTGACTTGATTATTGAGGGCGACGATTTTACTGAAGATGTTTCAATGGGTAAATTAGGTGTACACGATGAATACTTATTTGCGAGATATGCTAAAGATATTCAAATGATGCCGCAACCGTTTTTTAGTACCGTATTTACCTTAAGTTCCCATTCACCATACGATTATCCCGGTGAACGACCATTAGACTGGATAGAAGTTGAAAATAAATTTGTAAATTCTGTTCACTATTCTGATGCTTGCCTGGGAGGCTTTTTTAAGACAATTTCTGATTCTCATGTATGGGATAACACGCTTTTCTTTATTATGTCTGATCATTCGCACCTATCCTATAAAGATTATCCTTTGTGGAGTTTTGAATATCATCAAATTCCGTTGCTGATTACCGGTGGTGCGCTTAAAGGTGAATTTAAGGGGAAAAAGATAGCCAGCATATGTTCGAATACTGACATTCCTGTAACCACTTTAAAGCAACTTGGTTTGCCAACAGATTCTTTTGCATGGAGTAAAAATATGTTAAATCCGTATACGCCTGAGTTTGCGTTTTTTGAACTTAGCGATGGTTTCGGATGGAAACGTCCCTACGGAGATCTTGTTAAAAGTGCTACTAATAAATGGTATTATCAAAAAAATGCGCCAAAAAATAAACGTCCTCAATTGGAAAAGGAAGGATATGCCTATATTCAGGTATTAATAAAGGAGTTTTTAAGTTATTGAAGTTTTAAAAGAATTATTGATTAAGTTTATTGAATATAATTTTAGAAAATTCATTACTCAATTTAAATTATACTTAGCATGAAAAATATTTTTATCATTTTATTGATATTAATGCTACCATTTCAATATGGTTGTAAGGAAAAGCTTGTAAGATATACTGACTCAGGCTCAACGGTGCATTTGAAAGTCGACCAGGTTTTGAAAGTTGAATTACCAGGAAATACCAGTACAGGAAATGACTGGAGAAGAGTTGCGTATGACGACAATGTAATAATTAAAAAAGGGAAGCCTAATTATATGTTGGCAGACGACCGTATTGGAAGTGCAGGCGTGTATTATTTTAAATTCAGGGCCGTTGCACCGGGTGTAACTAAATTATATATGGAGTATGGCTCAAAATACGATGATGAGAAAGAACCGCTGAAAATATTTGAACTGGAGGTAATTGTAGTTGGTGGATAAATAAACACTATTTATTTCGGATGCATCTTTTTTGAAATCTATACTGTCTTATTATTATATCAGCTTACACATATGTTTAACAATAATAATATCTTATGAAAAAGTCATTTTTACTTTCGCTATTGGTAATAATTTCATTGTTACCAAGTATTATAGTTAATGCTCAAACGGTTCCTTTAAAACCATTATATGAGGAGTTTACAAGCTCTACATGCGCTCCTTGTGCGGGTGCGAATGCAATTCTCGACCCATTATTACAAGCGAATCCGGGAACACACAGTTTAATTAAATACCAAATGAACTGGCCGGGTAGTGGTGATCCTTATTATACTGAAGAAGGAGGAGTAAGAAAGGTGTATTATAATGTTACAGGAGTTCCATCAATGTTTATTAATTCTGAATCACTTTACCCTGGAGATATAACACAGGAAATATATGATTCTTATCTTGATGAGTTAACATCAATTGAATTGGATATTGTAAGTGCTGAAATTGATGATGATTATATTGCTACAATTGAAGTTGATATAAATCCACTTATTGACTATGTAGCTGGACTAACAGCGCATATTGTTATTGTTGAAAAGGTGACTGTTGGAAATGTGGGCTCAAATGGCGAGACAGAATTTTTTAATGTAATGATGAAAATGTTACCTAACGCTTATGGAACTACTTTAGATGCTCTAACAACTGGAAATACAGTAACAATAATTGAAAGCTATGATATGGGCGAAACCTTTATGGAGCAACCTAACGACCTGGCAGTAATTGTTTTTATTCAAGACGATACTGACAAAACAGTATACCAATCAGATCAGGCAGATGTTGCAGGGGAGTTTGATGCATATAGTGTGACTTTTAATGTAGAGGATAGTGATGGTATTGCTGTTATTGGAGCTGAGGTCTTTTTAGAAGGAAACGGATCAAGAATTACAAATTTAATTGGTCAGGCAATATATGAAGGAGTATATCCGGGAGAATATGATTACACAGTTGAAAAGCCAGGTTTATTTCCTGCAGAAGGAACTGTCATGGTTGCAGACATGGATATTGTTGAAGATGTGGTTCTTGAAATTCCTGATTTCTATTTCTTTGAAGATTTTGGTGAAGAAATTCCCTCAGATTGGACTATTTACGCAACAAATCCTGATTTTCTTTATTGGGCTGGTGGAAGGGTCATTTTTTTCCGCCAAAGTGGAACCAATAATGACATCTTGCTGGTAACTCCTGAAATAGATTTGTCAATGGGTGAAACATTGTTTTTTGATATAGGAGAACAAAATGGTAATCCTGGAGTAAGCTTGGGTACAATGTCTGATCCCGGAGATCCGTCTACTTTTTCATTACTTGAATCTTATAATCCTGGAAGTGATTGGGAACAACAATCTTTCGATCTTACTTCATACAATGGAGATGATATGTTCTTAGCATGGAAATTAGATGGGACTGCATTTTCATTTTTTTCTTTCGATAATGTTATAATCACTGAATTACTTGTATTTGCACCACCGTTAAATTTAGCTTTTCAATATGATGGAGTTGGCGATATTGAACTTTCCTGGGATCCACCTGTTACAAGTGGTTACACGGGTTATAATGTATATCATTCATTAAATGGAGGATTATATGAATTGATCTCGGAGAATCAGCAAGAAGAGATATTTATTTATGTTGATCCTGAAATTGCAAGTCATGCTTATTATGTAACTGCTTTATATAATGATCAGGAATCAGATCCGTCCAATGTAGTTGAAGTTGTTGTAACAGCTATTGAAGAAAATCTTACTGATAATATTAAATTATATCCTAACCCAACAGATGATTATATTAATATCAAGTCAGAAAGTTTGATAAAGTCAATTAGCATATATAATGTGAATGGCAAATTGATTTGGGAAACAAACGATGCTGAATATATATTTAATATTGGCATGTCGAAATTTGGATCAGGTATATATTTACTGGAAATAAATTCTGATAATAATAGGATTACACGAAATATTATTGTGAAATAAATAGGTTTGAAAGATTTTAAGGGGCTGTTTCTTTTGAAGCAGCCTTTTTTTTTGAAAACAATATATTAGTTATCAACCATAAAAACATATAGTTCTTTCGGTCCATGAGCACCCATCACCAGCGTTTTTTCAATATCAGCAGTCCTGCTGGGTCCTGTAATAACTGTTACCTGAGACGGGAAATTGTTCTGATAACTTTGAGTCATTCCTTCCAGTGCATCTTTCAATTCCGGTACAACCTGCGAAATTGAAGCAACAACAATATGTACTTCAGGAAAAACGAACATCCTTCTTCCTGACATTATTGCTGAAGAAACCATTATGCTGCCAAACCTGGAGATAAGATATTCGCAACGGGTAATTCCTATTTTCTGTTCAAGGAAATTACTGGGATCATTGTCAATATTAATACCTTCAATAACCAGGAATTTTATCAGACGTTCATCAATACAAAAAATATTGTCCCACCCCTTTTGCTTTTTCAGAAGTTTTAGGTTCTCAGCAATTGCTTTTTCATTTTCACAGTATACAAAGGTCCCGCCTGCTTCATTTAAGTTAATGGCAAACTGAACTTCCGGATCCTCTTTTAGATCGTTGTATATGGGTTTACTGAAGTCAATATCTTTGAACGGATTCTCCAGTTTGCTTATTAAAGCATTTCGAACCTTCTTTAGAATTTTTTCTTTTGTAGTACTGTCTTCCATCAGGCTCTGTTAAGATCCGCTTGCTTTGATTTCGGGATCAATATTTTCTTGTTTTTTATCTACTTCAACTTTTTTCTTTGTACGTCGTCGGGTAGTTTTTTTTTCTACCCCAAAATCTTTAGTTAAAGCTGTTGCATCTCCCCAGGGCCTTTTACCAAAAATATTTTCAAGATCTTCACCAAATATTACTTCTTTCTCAAGTAATATTTTAGCTAATTTTTCAAGCTCTTCTTTATTTTCGGTTAAAACCTTGATAGCCCTTTCGTACGATTGTTCAACTATTAATTTTACTTCTGTATCAATAATCTCGTTGGTTTTTTCACTAAAAGGTTTGTTGAAAGCATAGTCTTGTTGGCCTGTAGAATCATAGAAGCTGATGTTTCCAAGCTTCTTACTAAACCCGAAGTAAGCAACCATTGCAAATGCCTGTTTTGTAACTTTTTCCAGATCATTAAGTGCTCCGGTTGAAACTTGTCCAAAAATAACTTGTTCGGCAGCTCTGCCACCTAATGCTGCGGTCATCTCATCCAGCATCTGTTCATGAGTTGTAATCTGTCTTTCTTCAGGCAAGTACCAGGCAGCTCCTAATGATTTACCTCTTGGTACAATAGTTACCTTGACAAGAGGATGTGCATGCTCCAGTAACCAACTAATAGAAGCATGGCCTGCCTCGTGATAGGCAACAACTTTTTTCTCATTTGGTGAGATAATTTTATTCTTTTTTTCCAATCCGCCTATTATCCTGTCTATTGCATTCATGAAATCCTGCTTGTTGATTTTCTTGTGGCTTGCACGAGCGGCAATCAATGCAGATTCGTTACATACATTGGCAATATCAGCTCCTGAAAAACCCGGCGTTTGTTTAGCGAGGAACTCAACATTCACGGTTTTATCTAATTTCAGGGGTTTCATATGAACCTGAAATATTTCATAACGCTCCTTCAGGTCAGGTAATTCAACATGTATTTGTCTGTCAAATCTGCCTGCTCTCAACAAAGCTTTATCAAGAATATCTGCCCTGTTTGTGGCAGCCAGAATAATTACTCCTGAATTAGGTACAAATCCATCCATTTCTGAAAGGAGCTGATTCAATGTATTTTCTCTTTCGTCATTTCCTCCTGTTATTGGGTTTTTTCCTCTGGCGCGTCCGATTGCATCAATTTCATCAATGAATATAATACTTGGAGATTTTTCTTTAGCCTGTTTGAATAAATCACGAACCCTGGAAGCTCCAACCCCAACAAACATTTCAACAAAATCTGACCCTGAAATGGAGAAAAAAGGTACGTGTGCTTCACCCGCTACCGATTTAGCTAACAAAGTTTTTCCAGTTCCCGGAGGGCCAACTAAAAGTACACCTCTCGGTATTTTACCTCCTAACTTCGTATATTTTTCCGGTTTTTTCAAAAAATCTACAATTTCCATGATCTCTACCTTAGCTTCTTCCAGGCCTGCTACATCTTTAAATGAGATGTTAACACTTGTATTTTTGTCGTAAACCTGAGCTTTCGACTTTCCAATGTTAAAAATTTGTCCACCGGCACCTCCGCCGCCTCGGCTCATCATGCGCATGAAGAAAAACCAAACACCTACTAACAACGCTATCGGAAATATCCAGCCTAATATCTCTCCACCCCAATTGTGCCTTGTTTCCGATTCAACATATACCTGATCCATCATGCCTTCTTGCGCAACTTCTACCTTTTTTTCAAAAGTAGCGGGGTCAGAAACATTATAATAAAAATGGGCACTCTGCTGACCAATATTACTGCCCTTATTAACATCCTTGTACTTCTCCTGATTTAGTCTGTCGGGAAGAATATAGATTTCTGCTGTCTCCTTATTTATAAGGATGATCTTCTCAACATCACCATCTTTCAGCATTACTTTTAGGCTGATCCAATCTGTTTTTTCGGCATTTCCACCCCAATTTAAGAACTGGATGCCAATAAATACAACCGCGAGTATTCCATAAATCCAGTAAAAATTGAATTTGGATTTTTTGGGATCATTCCCGGTAAACCAGCTAAATGGGTTCTTGCTATCTTTTTTATTCGGAGTATTATCTTTTTTTTGTTCTGTCATTCTGTCTTGATCTAAATAAAATAAACTAATCGTCGCTTTTATATTCCTTTAAGACTGCATCAGCCCACAGGTCTTCAAGCTTATAGAAATACCTGATGTCCTCTAGAAATATGTGAATAACGACATCAAAATAGTCTATCAAAATCCATTCCGCGTTTTCTAATCCTTCCTTGTTAAAAGGTTTGGTCTCACATTTTTTTCTGACGAACTCCAGTACATTATCATAAATTGCTTCTACCTGGACTTTTGATGGTGCATGGCAAATGACAAAATAGTTTGTGACAGAATTGCCAATCTTAGACAAATCCAGACTTATTATTTTTTTTGCCTTTTTATCTTGCATCCCAGCGATAACCGCCTTCAGAATGTTCAATGCATCATCTTTTTCGAGATGTTTTTTTATCATTAAAATATGCTAAAATTAAACCTTTTAAGTAGGGCAAAAGTAGCGAAAAATGAAATAGATAATAGTTGCAAAACATATTGTATTTTTATCTTGTATTATGCAATTTATAATTCACCATATTGATCCGATTGACTCGACAAATAATTTCGTATTTGAGTTATTTAAGAAAGCAAAAGTTAAAGAGGGTTCAGTTTATATTACCGACGATCAATATGCGGGGAGAGGTCATAATCAAAACCACTGGGAGAGCGAGAAAGGAAAGAATTTAACGTTAAGTTTAGTAATTCACCCAGGTTTTATTGAACCATCACAACAGTTTCACATTACCCAATTTATTTCTCTTGCTATAACGGACTTTTTAAAGACAATCGTGAATAAAAATGATGTTAAAATAAAATGGCCTAACGACATATATATCAAAGATTCCAAAGTTTGTGGCATTTTAATTCAAAATAGTATTGTTGGAAATAAGACTGATTACTCAATTGTTGGAATTGGATTGAATGTAAATCAAAAAGAATTCTATTCAGATGCTCCAAATCCTATTTCAATCATAAATTGTATTAATGAAGAAAGTGATTTAGATAAGCTGCTGAATAGTTTATTGAATTTTATCGGAAATAGATACAAGCAACTAAAAATAAAAATTGATGTGTCGGAAATTGAAAGCGAATACCTGATGAACTTGTATCGATACAATAAAACATCTGCTTTTAGTGATAATGATGGAGTTTTTACTGGTAAAATTGTTGGAATAGGGGAGTATGGGCAGTTAAAAATTTTAAAAAATAACGGACTTATAAAGCAATATAATTTTAAAGAAATAGAGTTTGTTTTATAAGATTACTTCTGAAACTCATCGTTTAATCTCTCACTAATAATATTTACAAGATTTTCCAGAGGCCTTTTAGCGATCATAGCCATCATAGGGTTAAGGTCAGCATCAATCTCTACTTTGGCAACTGTTTTCTGATCATCCAAATCATCCGCTTCAAGAATAATCTTAAGGTTAAACTTAATTGGTGACTTGCCTTCCGGAACAATATCAATAAGTTCGAAGGGAGTTTTTTGCTTATATTTTAAGGAAAGACTGGTCATACCTTTTATTGTGAATGAGCAGGATTCCTTATCGGATTTCCAATTAACAACCTGGTCAGGCATAAGTCTTTCAAAATGGTTAAAGTCGGTTAAAAATTCGAATACACTTTTCTTATGCGCATTTACTTTAGCTGGTTTTCCTTCGATGATCATACTAGTTATTTTTATGTTCGTCACTCCATGATTGAGGGTCTTTTTTCCATTCCAGCAATGAATCTTTATCCGTACCGGAAATGTAGTCCATTTCAAAAGCTTTCCTTATCATGATTTCGTAATTTGATAAAGCAATTAGCTCACATGCTGCTTTTTTGAAATTTTCGTCTGCTATCATCAAACCATAAGTAAAAATGGCTGCCATCCCTTTTACCTTTCCTCCTGCTTCCCTTATAGCATCAACCGCATTAAGGCTGCTTTTACCCGTTGAAATCAGGTCTTCAATAACTACTACGTTTTGGCCTTCTCTTAGTTCACCTTCAATTTGATTTGTCATCCCATGTGATTTTTTTGATGACCTGATATAAATAAAAGGCAATCCCATTTCCTGGGCAACAAGCACACCCTGTGGGATGCCTGCAGTAGCAACACCGGCAATCACGTCAACCAAACCAAAGCTTTCCTGAATTTGTTCAACCAATTGTTGGCGAATATAGTTTCTTACTTTAGGGTAAGATAATGCTATACGATTGTCGCAATAAATGGGAGAATGCAATCCAGATGCCCAAATAAAAGGCTTTGAATTGTTCAGCTTAATTGCTTTAATTTGTAAAAGATGTTCGGCAATAAGTGCCGCAGTTTCTGAATTATTGACCATGCAGCAAATGTATAAAGTTTTTCACAACGATAATGTAATAATCCTGAACGAAAATTCGTGTGATGATTTGGAATATCAGACGAGTAAAAGGGTTGAAAATAAAAAACAGCTTTTTCAGTTTCTTGACAGTTACTTTAAATCAATAAATATACAAGATATTTGTATTAGTGGTTATAATCTGACTGTTATGATTAATGATTTTAAATCCTGGTTTAATTGTATTGAAGCGGCCGGTGGTTTGGTAAAGAATACTGACAATAAATATTTATTTATTAAAAGGTTCGGCATATGGGATTTGCCAAAAGGAAAAGTTGAATTAAATGAATTAATAGAAGAAGCAGCTATACGCGAAGTGTGTGAGGAGACGGGTGTTAATGGATTGAGAATCTTTGAGCAAATTCAATCAACGAATCATATATATATGCTTGAAGATGATTTGATTTTAAAATGTACCAATTGGTATCTGATGGAAACTGATTTTAATAATGAAACCAAACCTCAAATAAAAGAAGGAATAACTGACGTTGCATGGTTAACTTCCAAACAAAGTAAAAAGGCATTGGCATCAAGTTACCGCTCCCTTAATG
>Ga0164313_10001342_pt1 | contig 21714 bp, 23 predicted proteins | sample GuaBasSedimGuay4_FD_113735 | JGI IMG/M metagenome (GOLD analysis project Ga0164313, IMG submission 113735) | Subseafloor sediment microbial communities from Guaymas Basin, Gulf of California, Mexico - Guay4, Core 4569-4, 0-3 cm | ecosystem: Environmental > Aquatic > Marine > Hydrothermal vents... | reverse complement strand
CGTCAAGATGGGTTTCCTGACGGACCTCGCGGACCGGTTCGGCGCTGACACGGTGGCGACCGGGCACTACGCGCGGGTCGAACGCGGCGACGGGGGGGCAGTGCGCCTCTTTCGGGGCCGGGACTACCAAAAGGACCAGAGCTACTTCCTCTTCGGCCTCGCCCCGAAGGTCCTTCGCCGCCTCGAATTTCCCCTGGGGGAGCTGGAAAAGACGGAATCCCGCGCAGAAGCCCGGCGCCTCGGCCTACCGAACGCCGACAAGCCCGACTCCCAGGAGCTCTGCTTCATCCCCGATGGAGACGTGCGCGCCTTTGCCGAGCGGGAGGCGGGGCGGACCCATGCGGGGCGCATCCTCAGTGAGGACGGGACCGAGCTCGGGCGCCACGAGGGCATCGAGGGATTCACCGTCGGGCAGCGCAAGGGGCTCGGCCTCGGGGGTGGGCCGCCCCGATACGTGTTGAAGATCGTGCCGGAGTCCTCCGACGTGGTGGTTGGGGACGTCGCCGGGCTCCGGTCCTCGGGGCTCGATGCCGTCGACGCCGCCTGGCCCGGTGGGCGGCCGACGGGGCCCTTCGACGCTCAGGTCCGCATCCGCTACCGCCACGACCCGGCGCCGGCCGAGGTCACGCCGACGGAAGACGGTTTCCGGGTCCGCTTCGAGGAACCTCAGCGAGCAATTACCCCCGGCCAGGCGACGGTAGTATACCAAGGGGACGAGGTCATTGCCGGTGGGTTCATCTCGAAGAGTGCTGAGCAGTAGAGCGCAACCCGTGGCGCTCGTCGTCGGTTGGTCCGCCGCCGCGATGCTGTGCCTCGTGCTCTTCCCGGCCGCCGGTTGCTCGGTGGGCACCGGAGATGGCCACGCGACCGGGGTGATCAACGTGCCCCAGTGCGACATCACCAACCAGGCCTACGACCTCGCCCCGACCTTCTGGGCCGGGGAGTTCGTCGTCGACGACCAGCTCGAGCTGCGCATGCAGCGGAGCGGCGCCATCGAGAGCGCGAGCGACGGGATCCGGCTCCTGGTGCAGGAGCCGACCCGAATCAAGCAAGAGCTCCTCGGTGTGCCCATCGACCTCTCGGAGGTCACCCCGATGGTCTCGATGAGCCTCTATCTGAACGACACCTGCCCGGTGGAGTTCACCCGGATCCCCGTCAACTACGAGTCAGTCAGCGGGACCGTGACCTTCCAGGCCATGTACGCGCCGGAGCTCGACGACAACGACCTTCGCATCACCGCCTCCTGGACGGGGGTCCGCTTCGAGGCGGACGCTCGGTCGGGGGTGCATAATGCCGACATCGACGGCGCCCTCGACTTCGTTTTCAACCGTGGCCGGCCGGCGCAACGCTACCCGTAAAGAGGTCGGCCTCGTCCGTGACCTCGTCCGCGACGGTGCCGGCGTGGTCGCCACCGAGGGCGGTGTCGTCTTCGTGGCCGGTGCTCTCCCCGGTGAGCGCGTGCGGTTCTCCGTCGGGGGCAAGCTACGGGGAGTCCAGCGCGGGCGCCTCCTCGAGGTCCTCGACCCTTCGCCGGACCGCGTGGACCCGCCATGCTCCCTGGTCCCTCGATGCGGCGGATGCCCGCTCATGATCCTCAGCCCAGAGGCACAGCGGGAGCACAAAGCCCAGGTCGCCTCACGGGCGACCCGGATGAGGACCGAGGTAGCTCGGGTGGGGGGAGATGGTTCGGATCGCGCGTATCGACGCAGGGCGCGCCTGGCCTTTGCCGCCGATGCAGAGGGCGGGCCAACGTCGACGTCGGGACCGAAACCAGAACCGAGGCGAAGAACGAGACGAGGAGCGAAGCCAGGGCCAAAACGAGCAGGCCGGGCCCTCGGATATCGCGAACGCCAGGGCAGCAAAGTGATCGACGTCGAGGCCTGTCCGGTGCTCATCGCCGAACTGGATACGGCCCTTGGGCACATGCGTTCGACACTCTTGCCTCGCCTGGCCGGGCGCGGAGAAATTCAGTTGGCGATGGGCGCCGGGGCACCGGTGGCCTGGATCCGCGCCGAGGCGCCGCAGTCTGCCGACGTTTACGACAGCATGGCCGGGCTGGTCGGGGAGGGCGCCCTCGCCGGGGCCGTGCTCGGCGTCGATGGGGCGACCCCGGCGCGGTGGGGGGACCCCCGGGAGCACAACGTCAGTCAGAACGGCGAGCCGGTCATCGGCGCACCCTTCGGCTTCTCCCAGGCCAACGGCGACGTCAACCGGGCCCTCGTCGCCCAGGTCGTCGAATGGGCCGCCCCCGCCGGCATGCGGGTCGTCGAGCTCTACTCGGGGCATGGCAATCTCTCGGTCGAGCTCGCTCGGGGGGCGATGTCCCTCCTCTGTGTCGAAGAATCCCCCGAAGCCGCGGCTGCGTGCCGCGAAAACATCGATGGCCGGGGGCTCGAGGCTCGCGTCCTCGCCATGGACGCCGCGGACGGGGCCGGGCGACACCGGGGGCCGGCCGACGTGGTCGTCCTCGACCCGCCGCGGACCGGCGCCCGGGACGCCATCAGCGCCATCGTCGCCCTCGCGCCAGCGCGGATCGTCTACGTCTCCTGTGATCCTCCGACCCTCAGCCGAGACCTCGGCATGCTCCGGGAGGAGGGCTACCAGGTCGCCCGGAGCGCGGCTTTCGACATGTTCCCCCACACGGCGCACGTCGAGGTCGTGGTGCAGCTCACTCGTGACTTGGGCGAGAAAAAACGTTAGATCACGGCTGAATGAAGTGCCCCTATTGCGCAGTCCTGGACAATAAGGTCATCGACTCCCGGCTGTCCCAGGGCGGTCAGGTCACCCGACGGCGTCGTGAGTGCGACGGCTGCCAGCGTCGATATACGACCTACGAACGGGTCGAACAGGCCATGCCCCTGGTGCTCAAGCGGGATGGCCAGCGGCAGCCGTGGGACCGCATGAAGGTGCTCCGGGGGCTGCGCCGGGCGGTGATCAAGCGCCCCGTCGACGCCGAGGCCATCGACCGCCTAGTCGACACCCTCGAGCGCAACCTGATGGACTCCGGTGAAAAAGAGGTCACCGCGGCAGACATCGGAGAGCAGGTCCTCGCTGGCCTCCGCGGTCTCGACCAGGTCGCCTACGTTCGCTTCGCGAGCGTGTATCGCGAGTTTGCCGACCTCGACCAGTTCGTCCAAGAGCTCACCCGTCTCCGGCACGACGCCGCCGAGGAGCCAAAGGGCGACGAATGAGTCGGCGTCCCCAGGGAGACCTGGATGTGCGCTTTATGGGGCTCGCTCTCCGGGAAGCGGCGCGGGGGCGTCCGAGCCCCAATCCCCATGTCGGGGCCGTGGTCGTCAAGGGCGGCAAGGTAGTAGCCCGGGGCTATCATCGCCGGGCAGGGGAGGCCCACGCCGAAGCGCTGGCCCTCAGCCGAGCGGGGCGGAAGGCTCGGGGGGCGACGCTCTACGTGACCCTCGAGCCGTGCAACCACCACGGTCGAACGGGGCCGTGCACCGAAGCGGTCCTCGAGGCGGGCATCGCCCGGGTCGTCATCGGCTATGCAGACCCCGCCCCCCACGTCCCCGGGGCGATTCGCCGGCTGCGCCGGGCGGGCGTCGAGGTCGCGGTCGGAGTCCGCATCGATGAGGCGCGGCGCCGAATCGCCGACTTCGAAAAACACATCACGACGGGGCTGCCCTTCGTGACCCTCAAAGCCGCCGTGACCCTCGACGGGCGCATCGCGGCCCGGACCGGCGACTCGAAATGGATCACCAACGAGGCATCGAGAAAGCACGCCCACCGGCTCCGTGACCGGTCGGACGCGGTGATGGTCGGGGTCGGGACGGTCCTCGCCGACGACCCGCGCTTGGACGTTCGGCACCTGCGCGGCAAAGACCCCTTGCGCGTCGTCCTCGACAGCCGCCTGCGTACGCCCCCCGGCGCCAGGCTCTTGACGGTCGGCCCGAAGGCCGCGGCTCCCGTCATCTTCCACGCTCCGAACGCACCGAAGTCGCGGGTCGCCCGGCTCACCCGGGCGGGGGCCACCCTGGTCGCCGTGCCCGCCCGAAAGCATGGCCTCGACCTTCGACGGGTGCTTCGGGAGCTGGGGCGCCGGGACGTGGTTCGCTTGCTCGTCGAGGGGGGCGCGACGGTCCACGGGGCCTTGCTCGACGGTGGCTTCGTGGACCGCGCCGCCATCTTCATCGCACCAAAGATCCTGGGGGACGACGAGGGCGTGCCCCTGGCGAGGGGCAAGAGGCGGAACAGCATCGCCGATGCCTCCTCCCTGAAAACGCCGCGCTTTCGGCGCTTTGGCGACGACCTCTATATTGAGGGTGAACTCTGAGGGCTTCCCCTCGACCCACCGCCCCGACGGGGGTATGACACCGCCGATCATGACCCTCAGTGACACCGCCGTCGAGCACGTCCGCCTGGCTCTCGAAGAAATTCGCGCCGGACACATGGTGATTCTCGTCGACGACGAGGACCGCGAGAACGAAGGCGACCTCGTCATGGCCGCCGATGCCGTGACCCCCGACGCCATCAACTTCATGGCCCGGCACGCCCGGGGCCTCATCTGCCTCAGTTTGACCGAGGAGCGGATTCGCGAGCTCGAGTTGCCGATGATGGTCGACGACAACCGCTCACCTCGGGAAACAGCCTTCACGATTTCGATCGAAGCCCGGGAGGGGGTCACGACGGGGATCAGCGCCGCCGACCGCGCCCAGACCGTCGCCGTCGCCGTGAACCCGGACAGCCGCGCCCGGGACATCATCAGCCCCGGCCACATCTTCCCGCTGAAGGCCCGGCCCGGCGGGGTGCTCCAACGCTCCGGCCATACCGAGGGCGCCGTCGACCTCGCCCGCCTCGCGGGGCGCCACCCATCCGGGGTGATCTGCGAGGTCATGAACGATGACGGGACGATGGCCCGGTACCCGGACCTCCTGAAGTTTGCCGAGAAACACGGGCTCCGGACCCTCGCCATCGCCGATCTGATCCAATACCGGCTTCAGCACGAGCGCCTGGTGGAGCCTTTGCGCAGCGGGGCCGTTCGCCTGCACACCGGAGCCGAGTGGACCGCCCACGCCTATTCGGTGAGCGTCGAAGACCGGCAAGTCCTGGCCCTGACCCTCGGCGATATCGACACGAAGCCCACGATGGTTCGAGTGCACACCGGCAGCGTCCTCGCCGACGTCTTTGGCGTGACCCGGGAGCCCCGGGTGGTCCTCGACGAAGCCATCGCGCGCATCGAAACGGAAGGACGCGGGGTGATTCTCTTCCTCCCGGGCCGTCTCGACCTCGACCGAGATCTCGCGTTCCACCTCGGCGACGACCTCCCGCCGCGGCGCCCCCCGGACCAGGCGGAGGTGCTGCGAGAGTACGGAGTCGGCGCTCAGGTCCTGGCCGACCTCGGCCTCGGGCGAATCCGCCTGTTGACCAATCGTCCCCGGCGCATCGCCGGCCTCGACGGCTACGGCCTCGAGGTCGTCGAGCAATTGCTCCTCCGGCCCCTGCGCAATCAGAACGAAGACGCGGCCGACGTAACGACGCATTAGAAGCAGTGGACCGACTGCGAGGATTTTGATCATGAGCGACCGAGCCGAACCCCGCATCTACGAAGGGCACTACACCGTGCCGGCCGAAGCACGCTTCGCCATCGTGGCGGCGCGCTTCAACCACTTCGTCGTGGATCGCCTCGTCGAGGGGGCCCTCGACGGTCTCGGGCGCCACGGCGTCGACGGGAGCCGGATCGACATCGTCAATGTCCCGGGGGCCTATGAGCTGCCGCCCGTCGTGACCCGCCTCGCCCAGTCCGGGAAGTTCGCGGCGGTCCTCGCCCTCGGAGCGGTCATCCGGGGCGCTACGCCCCATTTCGAATACGTCGCTGGGGAGGCTGCCCGCGGCGTCGGCGCCGCTGGAGTGACCACCGGGGTGCCCTCGATCTTCGGGGTCATCACGACCGATACCATCGAACAAGCGATAGAGCGGGCCGGGACCAAAGCCGGAAACAAGGGCTTCGAGGCCGCGCTGACCGCCCTCGAGATGGTCGACCTCGGCAACAAGCTGACCGAGGCGGGGTACTGACGGTCATGGGTTCTCGGCGAAAGGGGCGGGAGGCCGCCCTGCAGATCCTCTTCCAGATCGACGTTTCGGAGCACAGCGCCGAACAGGCCCTCCGGAACTACTGGGCGACCCTCGCAGCGACCCGCGAGGGCGAGGCGTTCACTGACGCGCTGGTCCGGGGCTGGTGGGACGCCCGGGAAGATGTCGACGAAATCATCCGCAACGTGAGCCAGCACTGGCGTATCGAGCGAATGACCCGGGTCGACCGGAACATCCTGCGCCTCGCGACCTACGAGCTGAAGGCTCTGCCCGAGATCCCGCGGCGGGTGACCCTGAACGAGGCGGTCGAGCTCGCGAAGCGCTTCGGCGCCGAGGGCAGCGCGGGGTTCGTCAACGGCGTCCTCGATCGCATCGCCACCGACCTGGGCAAGGAATAGCGCTTCGTGGAGGTCCGCTTCGTGTCCGCCGATCTCCGGCGCTTCGACGAAGTCCGCGCCGAGGCCCTGGCGCTGCCGCTCTTCCTCGATGCCCGGCCGACCCAGGGCGCCCTCGGCCTCGTCGATTGGCGCCTCGTAGGACGCGTATCCGACGCTGTGCGCCGGGGGCGGTTCAAGGGCGCGGTAGGGGAGCACCTGCTCATCTCCGGCCGACCCAAGCTGCCCTTCGACAAGCTCTTCATCTACGGAGCCGGGGCGGCCGAAGACTTCACCGAAGAGGCCTATCGCGCCGCGACCGAAGGGCTCTTTTGTGCCCTCGCACGGGCCAAAGTCCGGACGAGCGTCTGTCTCTTGCCGGGGCGCGAGGGCGGCGAGATCGAGCCCCGACGCGCGATGGAGCTCCTCGTGCAGGTCCTCGGCGAGGACCCCCCGAACCACGATGAAGTCATCCTCGTCGAGGACGGCGACGCCCCGCGCGAGATGGCGCCGGTAATCGAGCAAGCCAGACGAAGAGTCCGCGCCCGCCGCAGCGAGTAAATGGGGACGCGTGGTTGCTTAATTGTCTTACGCGGCCAGCGCCTCCGCAAGCAACGGGTGGCCGGCCACCGGCGTAAGACAATTAAGCAACCACGCGTCCCCCTAGCCGCGCTTTTTCGCGGGCTTCTTCTTCTTCGCCGCAGTCTTCTTGGCGGTCTTCTTCGCGGGGGTCTTCTTCGCCGCGGTCTTCTTCGCGGGGGCCTTCTTCTTGGCGGCGGCCGGTTTCGCCGGGCTCTTCTTCGCAGGGGTCTTCTTGGCGGGGGCCTGCTTCTTGGCTGCGGCCGGTTTTGCCGGGGTCTTTTCGGTGGCTCGTCGGGCGGCAGCCTTCTTGGGGGTGACCTTGGCGGTCTTCTTCTTTTCGGTGGGGCGCGAGCGCCCCATGGGGGCGCGGACTGAGCCCGGGGGGGTGGTGGTGACGCCAGGGATCGGGAGCCGCCGCGCTTTCGAGGCCGCCTTGATCGCCGCGCGCATGGCGCCGGGCTTCGTGAAGAACTTTCGGATGGGGTCCAGGTAGTTGGAGCGCCAGCCCTTCTTGTACTGCGCGACCTGCCCCTCGGGGATGTCGTAGTGGACGACGGTCATCCTGGTCCCCCCGGGGATCGGGTCGAAGAGCACCTCGACGAAGGAGGGCGGTGCATCCGCCGGGAAGTCCGTGGTCCGCCAGGTCATGACGATGCGTCGGCCGATGTCGAGCGCGTTCAGCCGGGCCTCGATGTAGCCGTCCCAGGCGCTGAGGCGGCCACCCACCCAGGGTTCGATGGTCGCCCGCCCGCCGGTGAAGGCGCTGTGCTTTCGCTCGTCCAGCCAGGCGCTGTAGAGCGCGTTGGAACTGGTCGGGATAACGCTCGAGATGCGGAACTCTTCGGTGGCCATATCGTCCGCACTCCTCGGGTTGGGGTCAGCGGCTTCGTGAGAAGTCTAGGAAAGGCCAGCGCGGGGGGGCAACTTCGGGTCGGTCCCCGGTCATGGCCCAGAGCTCGCTAGAGAGGTTGACGCCCCGTCTCTCCCTGACCCATGGTGTGCGACCAACCCCGTGAAAGGCCCCAATAACAGCGTTTTTTGTCGAACGAGACCAGATCTCGCCACAGGAACGCACCGTTGCTGGGGTAGCAAATGAGATACGCCGTCTGGATCGATCGGGGCGGGACGTTCACGGACTGCATCCTCCAAGATCGACAGGACCGACAGGACCCCGAGGGCGGCGGCGCGATCCGCGTGACCAAGGTCCTGAGTTCGGACCGAGCGCCCATCGAAGGGATCCGAAAGCTCCTCGACCTCAGAGAGGATCAAGCGATTCCTCCCTGCGACATTCGCATGGGCACCACCCTCGCGACGAACGCCCTCCTCGAGCGCCGGGGAGCGCGCACGGTCCTGGTGATCACGAAGGGGTTCGCCGACGCCCTCGCCATCGGGGACCAGAGCCGACCGGCCCTCTTCGACCTCGCCATCCGGCGCCCCGAGGTTCTCTACGGCGCGGTGGTCGAGACCGAAGCCCGGGTCGGGGACGATGGCGTCACGGCGCCAAACCCCGGGCATCTTCGAGCCCGCCTCGGCGCGCTCCACCAGCAGGGATTCGAGAGCGTCGCCGTGGCCGTGCTCCGGGGACACCAGCGGCCCGACGTGGAAGAAGAGATCGGCGCCATCGCCCGGGACGTGGGCTTCGAGGAGGTATCACTTTCGAGCGCAGCCTCCGCCGAGGTGGGCCTCGTCGGCCGCGGCGACACGGCGGTCGCCGATGCATACCTCACACCCCTCCTGCGAAATTACGTCGCCGAACTCGTCGCCGAGCTCCCGGGGAGCCGCTTGCAGGCGATGCAGTCGAGCGGCGCGCTGACCGACGCCAGCGGTTTTCGTGGACGCAACGCCGTATTGTCGGGGCCCGCGGGGGGCATCGTCGCCGTCGCCCACATCGCACGAGTCGCTCGCGAGGAGCAGGTCATCGGCTTCGACATGGGGGGCACGTCGACCGACGTATCACGCGTGGCCGGGGACCCCGAGCGCGCCTATGAAACCCGTGTCGCCGGGGTCCGGCTGCGGACGCCCATGCTCCGGGTGCATACCATCGCCGCCGGGGGCGGGTCCCTCTGCCGGGTCAGGGGAGGGCGCCTCACCGTCGGCCCCGAGAGCGCCGGCGCCGATCCCGGGCCCCTCTGTTACGGCCGGCCAGGGGCCACCGACCTCTCCCTCACCGACGTGCACTTGGCCCTCGGCCGGGTGCTCCCCCATCGTTTTCCGTTCCCCCTCGACCGCGGCGCAGCGATGGCGGCCCTCGAGGCCGTCGCCGAGCAATTGGGCGGTGCCGAGACCGCGCTCAGCGCTGCGGCGGGGTTCTTCGAGGTTGCCGTCGAGGCCATGGCGTCGGCGATTCGCACGGTGACCGTCAGCCGCGGCCACGACGCTCGGGAGCACACCCTCGTCGTCTTCGGGGGGGCCGGGGGCCAGGCCGCTTGCGCCGTAGCGCGGCGCCTCGGCATCCGGCGATTGCTCTTTCACCCCCTGGCGGGGGTCCTCTCGGCCTACGGCATGGGGGTCGCCCCCACCGGCTGGCACGGCGAAGAGGATGTCGGGGACGTACCTCTCACGGTCCGACTTCCCGCCGTCGTCGGTGAGGCCTTTGCGGCCCTCGAGGCCGTCGGCCGCGAGGCCCTCGCGGCACAAGGCTATAAAGGAGACCAAGGCGGTCAAGACGTCCGTGTCGAGCGCCGAGTCGACCTCCGCTATCGCGGCACGGAGAGTGTGCTCTCGATCGGGGCCGGGGCACTCACAGTGCCGGACCTCCGGCGCCGCTTCGACGAGGCCCACCGCCGCGAGTTCGGCTACGTCCGAGAGGCGCACCCGGTTGAAGTCACCACCGCCCGGGTCTCCGTATCATCGGTGGTCTCTCCCGCGGCCGTCGCGACCCCGACCGCCCCGACCGCTGGCCCGGCCCCCGGCGCGCTTCCAGCGTCGGCTCCCCTCTGCTTGCCCGGCCACGCGGCCCCGGTTTCGGTACCCGTGGTCGCCCGGGAGAGCCTCGGCCCCGGGGACCTTCGCACCGGGCCGCTCTTGGTCGTCGAAGCGACGGGGACCATCGTCGTGGAGGAAGGCTTCGACCTCGAGGTCCTCCCCGGCGGGATCATTCGCCTCGAGGCTCGGCACGAGCTTCACCAAGGACTGGAAGGAACGGATTCGGCGGCCGAACTCGCCGTCGATCCGGTACGCCTCGAGGTCATGGCAAACCGCTTCGCCGCCATCGCCGAGCAGATGGGCGAGGTCCTGCGGAGGACGGCCCTGAGCACCAACATCCGGGACCGCCTCGACTACTCGTGCGCCGTCTTCGACTCGGAAGGGGCGTTGATCGCGAACGCTCCCCACATCCCGGTCCACCTCGGCGCCATGGGTGAGTCCGTTCGGGCCGTCCCCGCGGCCCACCCGGACCCATCCCCGGGCGACGTCTTCGTGACCAACGACCCAGCCGCCGGCGGCTCCCACTTGCCCGACCTCACGGTCGTCACGCCGGTCCACGGCCCCGACGGAGACCTGCGCTTCTACACGGCCAATCGCGGCCACCACGCGGACATCGGGGGCATCACGCCCGGCTCCATGCCGGCGTTTTCGTCGAGCCTCGCCGAGGAGGGGGTGCGCTTTCGCACCGAGCGCGTCGTCCACGGGGGGCGCCTCCGGGGCGAATGGTTCTTGGCGCGACTGAGAGAAGGGCCGTACCCGGCCCGTCGACCCGAGGACAACCTGGCGGACCTCGAAGCGCAGATCGCAGCCAACCAGAAGGGCGCGGCCTTGCTCTCGGAGCTCGTCGAGGAACGGGGCGCCGATTTCGTGGCGGCCTACATGGGCCACGTTCAGGATAACGCCGCGGCCCAGGTCGCGGCGGCCATCTCGGAGCTTCCGGACGGCACCGCGCGCTTCGAGGATGCCCTCGACGACGGCACGCCGATCGTCGCGACGGTCACGGTTCGGGGCGGGTCGGTCGAGATCGACTTCGAGGGGACGGGCCCCGCGCTCCCGACGAACCTCAACGCGCCCCGGGCCGTGACCATCGCGGCCGTTCTCTACTCATTACGCTGCCTGGTGGCGGCACCGATCCCCCTCAACGCGGGCTGCCTGCGTCCGGTTTCGATACGCATTCCGGCGGGCTCAGTTCTCGACCCTCCCGCCGACGCTCCGGTCGCCGGGGGCAACGTCGAGACATCGCAACGCATCGTAGACGTGCTATTGGGCGCCCTGAACAGGGCCGCGGCGAGCCAGGGCACGATGAACAATCTGACCTTCGGCAACGACTCCTTTGGGTACTACGAGACCCTCGGAGGCGGCGCCGGCGCCGGGCCGGGCTTTCCGGGCGCGAGCGGCGTCCACACGCACATGACCAACTCCCGCATCACCGACCCCGAGATCCTCGAGACCCGCTATCCGGTCCGGGTCCTCGAGTTCGCCATCCGGCGGGGTTCCGGCGGGGCAGGGCAGTGGCAGGGCGGCGACGGCCTCATCCGGGAGATCGAGGCCCTCGCGCCCTTGACCGTATCGGTGCTGAGCCAGCGGCGAACGCGACAGCCCTTCGGACTCGCCGGCGGCCTGCCCGGAGCGGCCGGCCGGAACCTGATCAACGGAGAAGACGTCGGACCCATCGCCGAACGCCAGGTCGAGGCCGGCCAGACCTTCCGCATCGAGACGCCCGGGGGGGGCGGCTACGGCACCCCGGAGACCTGAGTGTTTCGGCGTCTCAAGAATCTGATCGTCAACCGCATCCTGGGCGTCGCCGACACGCCCCAGCGGATCGCGTTCGGCGTGTTCCTCGGCTGCGTGGTGGCCTTCACGCCGACGATCGGACTCCAGATCGTCCTCTACGTGGCTATCGCCACGGTGCTGCGTGCCAACAAGGTCTCCGGCATCCCCATCCTCTTCATCTCCAATCCGGTCACCGCGGTGCCCCTCTATTGGTTCTGCTGGTGGGTCGGGGCGCTGGTGATGCACGGCGGCGTGCCCCAGGAGCTGATGGACCGGGAAGAGCTCGCGTCGAGTTTGGGGCAGGGCGCGGCAGCCTCGAGCGACTGGAGCAGCCAGATCCTCACCCTCGATTTCTGGAAGGCCCTCGGGTCGACCCTCGCCTCCATGGGTGCCGAGCTCTGGGTCGGCAGCCTCATCCTCGGGGTGCTCGCGGGACTGCTCGCCTATCCGTTTACGGTCTTTTCGGTGCGCGTCTATCGGCGGGCCCGGGGGCCTCGGCACTCGGGGGTGTGAGCCCGGCCGCAGTCCGGGGCCTGGGTCAGAGGACTCCCTGGCCGCGCATGTACTCGACGAAATCCCGGACGTCGCGGCGCAGTCGGCTCTCGACCTCGCGGATACCCGTCGCGCCGTGCTGGACGCGTTCGCGGTCCGGGTCGTAGCGGTAGCTCGCATGGTCGAGGACGAGGATCTGCACGCCCTCGTCTGAGCCGTGGCCAGCGAGGGTCTGGAGCTGACCCGTCGCGTGGGGTTCCGGGATGCGGTCGCCGTAGTCCAGGCGGTCCTGGGGGGACACCCACTCGATGCCGTAGACGGTTTCGCCGATTCGGAAGTCGGCGTCGAAGGGGTCTGCGTGACCGTCGTTCACCGGCCATGGAGCGCTCAGCGGAACCCCGAGTTCGCCCATGAGCTCCGCTATCATGTCGCCGGCTCGGGCCTCGGAGATGTCCCGAAGGTCCGCTGCGGTGGCGGTCCCGGGGCCCTGGGGACCGCCGCAACCGGTGGCCCCGGGGAGCACCATCAGCGCCAATAGGGCCAGAAGGACAGAACGGGCGAATCGGTGGAGATAGATGCTTGTCATCAGTCGAGGGTGATTGGGTAGCGAACGACCATCGGCGGGCCGTCAAACGAGGGAAACTGGGCGCGACGGGCGGCCGTGCGCAAGCAATCGCCGGCCTCGCCGGTGGTTACCGCGGCGGGACCCGAGAGGCGCACCCGGCTGACCGAGCCCCCCGGCTCGACGCGCAGACCGAAGGTCACCCGGCCAGAGACCGGCTCGTCGCCGGCCGCGAGGACCAGGCATCGACGAATGCGCCCGAAGACGCCATCCATGCCGCTTTCGATCTGGGAGCCGCTCAGCTGCTGTTCGCCGCCCCCAGCGCCGAGGTCGAGGTTTCGGGGGTCGTTTTCACCGAGATCGTCCCCGGTGGTCGCGTTGCCCATGGGGGTGGACCCAGCGCCGCGATCTCCCTGGCCCCTTCGGCCCCGGCGGCCCCGACGACCACGGCGGCCTCGGCGCATCCCGGAGCCTTCATCCTCGAGGGATCCGGCGTCCTCGAGGCCCTCGTCATCAAAGGCGATGGTTTGGATTTCTTCGGGTTCGAAGGCCCCGCTGACCCACAATCCGACGCCGGCCCCCCAAAGGAGCGACGCCGTCACGAATCCGCCCACGAACTTGGACACGAGGATGGGTAGTACCCCAGGACAAAGCGCGGGGTAAAGCCGCCGCGGCGCATCGTTTCCGGTCCTTGACCCCCCGGGACCCACCAACTAGGGTCCGGTCGCCGTGAAAACCCACTGCCTACCTTGGTTTGTCATAGGGATTATCGTCTCCCTGGGCAGCGTATTCTTGGGTATCCCAAGCGCCTCGGCGCAGGATCGCGAGGCCCCTCCGGACACGTACGGGGCCGAATCCGCCGACTACGGCTGGGGTGGTGAGGAAGAAGAGGCCGATGTCACCGATCCTTTGCGGATCTTCGGCACCGTCGGCATCGGCACGTCGCTCCGCTTCATTCAGGATCTCGACTACGCCCAGGAGCGCTTCGCGCCGGCCTTCCTCGACTTCTGGGGCGGCGTGGTCCTGCCCGGGAGCAGCTTTCGCCACACCCTCGGCGCCCAGCTCGCCCTCAACATCTCGGGAGATGGCAGCGCGTCCATCGGCGTCGACCCCGCCTCGCAGCTGGTCCTCGGCCCGACTTATGGCCTCTACATCCCCCTCGATGATTGGGTCTTCCTTCCCAAGTTCACCGTGCCCATCGCCGTCTCGCCGGAGCCGAGCCTCGGCTTCGAGCTTACGGTCCTCGCCGCGTACCGCTTCCTCGCAGGCCTAGGCGCCTACGCGGAGATCGGCGCCTCGGTGTGGATCGGCGGTGCGGGTTCGATCCACCCCCTCCTGAGCGGAGAGCTCGGCATCATGATCGACTACGAGGTGCTGCCATGAACCGCCGTCCCCTCTGGCTCGCCGTCGTCGGCGTCTTCCTCTTTCTCTTCCTCGGCGGACCGACGCCGGGCTCAGTCGGCGACTGCACGGCCGGCGAGTCCTTCGCCGACCCCGTCGAACACTGCCAGAACAAAGAGGCGTGGATCTGCGCCCGCCGTAGCGCTCGGGGCGACATCAGCCCCGCCGAAAACATGGCGTGCCTCTCGAACGTCCCCATCCGCTGTGCCGGAGCGAACTGGCCGGTCGGCTGTTTGCCGTCTCAGCAGCAGTCGGACGCCTGCATCGCGGCGCTGATGAACGCCGACACCCTCGGCACGCCGGGGCAGTGCTTCCCCGACGGCCTGAGCTGCGGGTCCCCGCCCATGGTCGGCCCGGGCTGCGAAGCGTGTGACCAGCCCGTCGAGTGCAATCTCTGTCCGGCGTCGGGCGCGCTCATCAGCGGCGGCGACTCGACTGACACCAGTGACGCAAGTGACGGCGGAGCAGGGCTATGAGCCAGACCATGAAGAAGGTCTTTTTCCTCGTCGCCCTGTCGGCGCTCCTCGCAGGGTGCGCGGTCTTCGCCAGCAAGGCGGACTACGCAGCCTACCGCGATGTGCGCATGGCCGAAGACGACCGCGCCCAGGTCGTCGCGATGCAGGAGTACATGAGCGAAAACCCCGAAGGCTCCTGGGCGACCGAGATCCAGGCCGAGCGGGTGCGCCTCGAGCCCGAGATTTGGGAGTCGAACCGGTCCAGCAAGGAGGGCCTCGAGTTCTACCTCTCGGCTTTCCCCGACGGCCCCCACGCCGCCGAAGCCCGTCCCCGTCTGGCCGCGCTGCAGACCGTCTCTGGTCGTCGTGACGAAGAAGCCGAGGAGGCCCGGGAGGTCGAGCGTCAGCGCCGCGAAGCGCTCCTCGAGCGCCAGCGCACCTGGCTGACCCGAGCGACCCAGTTCTGGACCCGGACGATGATCAGCATCAACAACTGGGGCTCGCCCATCTCGGACGTGGCTCGCCGCAACCGCTCCTTCTCGGAGGCCTTCGGCGTGGCTCCGCGGCCCCGGTGCAGCGAGACCGAGTGCATCAAGTTCTACATGGCTGACTACGCGATTCCGGTGCCGGGCTCGACCCGCATCGAGCGCAAGGTCGAGCTCATGCTGCGCCTGCGCATGACCGAGGGCCGGGTGGTTCGCGCCGAGCTTCTCATGCCCAACAAGGGCTTCTCGCGCTGGTACGAGCAAGAAAACCGGACCGTCGTCGTGGACGAAGACCCGACCCAGCGTAGCGAGGCCATCGAGTGGGCCCTCGCGCGCATCGTGCCCGCGATTCGCGAGGTGGCCCCGAACGCCTCGAACCTCGACATCTTCCCCGAGCCCATCGACCCGCCGACCGTGCGACACCCGGACCACCCGGAGCTGGGCGCCGCCGTCGCCCCCGGTGACGGGCCCATCGAAGAAGCGGCGCCGGAGGCTGCCCCCGAAGTTGCAGCCGCCCCCGAAGAGGCACCCGCACCGGAAGAGACACCCCAAGAGACGCCTCAAGAAGGCGGCGGCCTCGATGACCTGCTCTCCGCGGCGAGCGGAACCGACGGGACAACCGGCCAGGACGGCGCGGACCCGGTCGCCCAGGCCCAGGACCAGCCCGAAGAGATGGTCCTGCCCATCGCGCTCCAGGGCTTCAGCGCCGGGGGCCTGCGCATCGCGCTCTTCGCCGCCGGCGAAGAAGACTACGGAATGGCCTACGACGGGCTCTTCATCGAGTTCGAGGCGCCGCGGGATCCAGAGCCCGAAGGCCGACGCCGCGGGCGTCGACGTCGCGGCGGCATGGGCGGCATGGGCATGGGCATGGCGACCATGGCTGCCACGCCCTGAGGCGGCTTTTCATGAAGCACTCCCGAACCCCGAACTTCTCGGGTCGCGCCCTCCGGGCATTCTTTCCCTTGGGTGCCCTGGTACTCGCAGCCTGCGGCGGAGACGACACGCCGCCGCCGTTTGACGCGGGGCCGGTTTACCCGCGGGCAACCACCAGCCCCCAGGTGGCCTTCGAAGGCCAGGGGCGACTCGTTGTCGACCTCTATGCAGCCGGCCAGGACTTCACCGGCGGCTCGGTGCGCGCCGAAGACCCGGCGGGGCCCCTCGAGGTCCTCGAGCAGCGGTGCCGGGGCGAGCGCTGCGCTGTCGTGCTTCACGTTCGCGACACCCGCCCGAACATGGGCATCCCGGTTCCGTCTCCGATCGACGCCGAACAGCACGGGCTCATCATCATGGGCGGCACCGAGGACCACCTCGCCAACCTGAGCGTCTTTCCCCTCGACACGATCGATAACGGCGGCACCACGGCGGTCTCCGTGCGCGGCGTCGTGATGGCCGCGAGCGCGGAGACCGGGCCCGGTTCCATCTTCGAGGGCACCGCCGGGGCTGAGCCCATCCGCTGGGTCATCTTCGGTGACGCGACCTTCGCGGGCACCGTCGATGTGTCGGGTGCGGGGGCCGAGGGCCGGGCCGGCGGCGCCGCCGGGGGCGTAGCCGCAGCCCCGGGTGAAGACGTTGCCGGGGGCGCGGGTCCCGCGGGCGGAGCCGCCGGCATTGGCGGAGCTGGAGCCGGAGGCGGGGGCGCGAGCGCCGATGGAGAGGCGGGAGCCGGAGCCGACGGGACAGCGCTGGCCGGAGGTGCAGGCGGCATGGGGGCTTCTCAGGCGCTCACCTGCGCTTCGCGTTTGGAAGAGGCCTCCTGCGGCGGCGCGGGGGGCGGCGGGGCTACCGGGGAGGGCGGCGCCGGGGGTGGAACCCTGCTCATCGCGAGCCTCGGCACGCTCCGGGCGACCGGCGCGAGCTTCACCGCGGACGGCGACGTTGGCGCGGACGCGGGGGGCGGAGGCGGAGGAGGCGGCGGAAATATCCTCCTCGCGGCGACCTCCATCGAAGGCGTGCCAGCGGTCAGCGCTGCGGCGGGGGCCGGGGGCATGTCCACGGGTCCCGGCACCGGCGGGAACGGAGCCGACGGCCGGATGCGTGTCGACGCCTTCGACAGCTCCACCGCAGAAGCCATTGGAGGCGTCGCGGGGCCGGCCATCGATGTGGCCTCTGTGCAATCCATCAGCGACTCGGCTGCGGTGACGCTCACGGGCCACGCGGCTCCGGGCGCGGCCATCGAGGCCCGAATCCTGGATGCCGGGGGCACGTTTTCAGCCACCGCCGACGCCACGGACGGCACGTTTACGATCGACGTGACCTTGAGACCGGGTATCAACCGTATCACGGTGAGCGCCACGGTCGACGGAGTGACCGAGCGTAGCTGGGTCGGTACGAACTTCGAGCTCGAGAACATCCCGGCGCTGAGCCGCGCGTTGCCCCGGGGCGCGACCATCGACATCGTCCATCTGCCGTGACCCAAGACGAAGACATGGACAAAAACATGTGGGAGAGCGAGCTCCTGACGAGCGACGCCATTGGCAGGCTCATCGAGTTTTGGGGTTTCAAGCGCTCGATGGGGCGCATTTGGACCGTTCTTTACCTCTCGGAAGAACCTCTGACGGCCCACGACCTCCGAGACCGGCTGCAGATGAGCGCCGGGGCTGTCTCGATGTCCATCAAGGAGCTCAGCCGCTGGGGCGTCGTCAAGAAGGTCTGGATCCAGGGTTCGCGGCGCGATCACTACGTCGCCGAATCCAATCTCTGGAAGATGGTCAGCCGCGTCTACCAGGAGCGTGAGCGCGTCGAAATCCAGCAGGCCATCGAAGAGATGGAGCGGGCGCTGAGCATCCTCGACGACAAGATCCGGACCGGCACCGCGGAGGAGCAACGCCGGGCCCGAGACCAGAAGGTCCGGGTTCAGCGGCTCCTCGATCTGGCCCAGCTCGGCCATCGGCTCATCACGGCTCTCGTCGACAAGGCGCGCTTCGACGCGAGCCCGCTGGTGAAGTTCCTCCTCGGCGATCGCTGAGAGCGGCCGGCGGGCACGAAAAGCACGCACCGAGGCGGGAAAGGGCGCCCAATGCAGGGGGATGCCTCATCCCGCTGCAGACCCACCCGAATCCTGGGTTTGATAGAAAGTTTACATAATCTATCTTCTGCGAAGTATAGAACGGGTATTGGGGGTGGGTGGTCATTTGGGGGTTTCGGCGCGCGCCTGCCCCGATGAGCGACTGGGCTCGGATCCGCTAGCTGGCGGGATTGCGGATATCGGCCGTGTCGACCGGTGCTGGCAATGGCCGCGAGGCGCTCGCGACGCGCTGTCGAGATTGGTGCCATTGCCGCTGAAGGCGACGTCGTCGGTCAGGCGCGTCACGTCGAAATCGTCGGTCGGCACGTTGGCCCCGATGGGCGCATCGGGAGGCATCTCCGTGCCTGAGGTCGACTTCGCCGCCGGCAACCTGGACGTTGCAGCTGGGGCTGCCTGTGACCAGGAACTCGGTGAGTTCGAGGTGGCCGCCCTCGTAGGCTCCGGCGCCGACGGCACCCGGCGTGCCGCCGATGATACAGCGAACCCGGCCGTCAGCTGGCGCCTCTACACCCTCGACGGGAACGGCCTGCCCCCCCCGCGCCGACGCGTATGCCCTGGATGGCTCCGGCGCCCGCACGGCGTCCGATGCCTTGCGCGCGGGGTACACGGTCTACACCCACACGGCGACGGGCCTCCGCACTGAGGCGGTGAGCTACACCGGCGCCGGCGCGGACGGCCTCTTCGGCACCTCCGATGACTGGCAGCAGTGGCACCGCGAGTGGTGAGCTAGGCGGCCTGCCCGGCCTTCGTGGGTCAGGGCCCAGGCGTGAACGTCAGCGGTATCTGGTAGCGCATCGAACCGCCGCGCGGGCCCTGCCGCCAGCGCAGGTTGCCAATGACCGCAGCCACGCAGCGCGACAGCGCGGAGTCGCCCACTGTGTCCGCGACGGTTCTCACGTCACTCACAGAGCCCGACACCTCGACCGTGAACTCGGTCGAGATGTCGCCCCCGCCGAGGAGACGAACCGCCCGAAGTTTCTGGTAACAGCGCCGAAACCGGCTGTGCCGGACGCGTACCATGCGGCCGACCGAAGGCAGGTCGAAGGCTCCCGTCCCCCCGAGCTCGACCACGGCGCCGAAGTCGATGCGCACCCGTACCTGCGCGTAGGTATACGGGATTCGACCTCCGGGCCGCTCCACGGTCGTCGGTTCGTCGGCTTGGGCTCCTACGTCGACTTCGGCGACCGCCTCCGTTTCGGTGGCCGTAGGTGCTGCCTCCGTTTCGGCGACCGTAGGTGCCGCCTCCGTTTCGGGGACCGCAACTGGCGGGCTCTGTCCACCCCCGCAGGCGCCGACGAACACCAGCGCGACCCAGAAGAACCTGACCCGAGGCGCAGGAGCGGCCACCGAAACTCAGTACGAGAACGCGTGCAGCGAGCCGCCGTTGGCCATGACGAAGCCGACGCCGCCGGCGACGCTCGGGATGGCGGTGAAGCCGTAGCCGGCTTCGAAGCGGGAGGTCTCTTCGCCCGTGTCGAGGGAGAGCGCGAGGAAGGCGCCGGTGCTGACACTCACCAGGATTGAGCGACCGGCGACGACGGGGACCGAGGCCGCGCCGCGGCGAATCGGGTGCTTCCACTGCTCCGTGTGCTCGCCGTCGCGACTGAGGGAGACGACGCCTTCGTCAGCCGAGGAGAGGATCATCCGGCCCGGGGCGGTGGTGATGCCCACGACGCCGGTGCGCGTCTGGTCGTGCCAGGTGACCGTCCCGCTCATCGGGTCGAGGGCGTAGAGGCCGCCGGCGAAGGACGCGACGTAGAGGTCTCCGTCGATGACGATCGGGGTCGTATCCACATCGACGAACTGAGGCCGTCCGCCGGCCGGGCCCTCGACGTCGACCGACGTGTCCCGCTCCCAGACGACGGTGCCGTGGCCGGGGTCGAGGGCGACGACGGTGCCGTCGGTCATCGCCGTGAGAAGCATGTCCCGGAACATCACGATGCCCGCGTGGCCGCTGATGGAGTAGCCCTCGGGGGCGTCCCGGCGATAGGTCCAGAGCACCTCGCCATCGCTTCGGGCGTGGGCGGTGACGACGTCCGTGTCGCTGACGACGTAGACGGCGTCATCGACGAGCAAGGGCGACTGCCGAATGGGCCCGCCGGTACGCTCGCGCCATTTGACCGCGCCGGTCGTGCCATCGAGGGCATGGATGACGCCCTGCTCAGTCGCCACGTAGACCTCGTCAGCTACGGAGTCGATGGCGGGCTTCGATTCGATCGCGCCCCGGGCGTCGTAGCCCCACACCCGCCCGCCGTTGGCGCGCAGGTGATAGAGGGTGCCCCCCGTCGAGCCGATGAAGATCCGGTCCCGGGGCGGGTCGAGGGCCGCGACGGACCGCTCGACCGGCGTATAGGGGCCCTCGTAGGTGGGCGTCAGGCGCTGGGTCCAGAGCAGACGAACGGGGCCGAGGCCGGCCTGGGCCCGCTCGGTGCCTGTCCCCCACCAGCCGGCGCCATCGAAGGCGCTGCCGCAGCCGCCCGCGAGCACCAACGCCGAGAGCGCCAAGAGCGGCAGGGTTCGCATCACTCGCCGCCGGCGCCGCCCGCGGCTCCCTGCTGCCGAAGCTGCTCCATGAGCTGCTCCCGAAGCTCGGGCGGGATGTTCTGGAAGGGGTCGCCGCCGCCGGGGCCGCCGAAGGGGCTCCCGCCAGAGGGGCCCGAAGTGGACGGCAGGAGCGAGGAGTCGAGCTCGAGCAAGCGAATCTCGGCCTGCGACCGGATGAAGTCGAGCTCCGGGCCGCCCTCTTCGCGCTCCCGGAGGGCGTCGAGGAGCCCCGCGAGGAGCTCCTTGGCGCGGTCCGACTCGCCCTTGGCGATGTGCATGCGGGCCAGGTGGTAGTCGGCGACCTCTTCGAAGGCTCCGTCACCGGAGCCCTTGAGCTCGTTGAAGCGCTGAATCGCCTCGTCCCAGCTCTGCTCGCCTTCGTAGGAGAACGCGACCCCTTCGAGGGCCCGCCAGGTGACCGCGTCCTGCTGGCCACCCTCGGTGATGGCGGTTTGGAAGGACTCGCGGGCGTCGCTCCAGCGCTCGAGGTCGAGCTGCGCGGTGCCGGCCTCGAGGGCGGCCCAGGTGGGCGCCGGGGTGCCGGGATAGGTGCTCCGGACCTCCTCGGCGCGCTCGAGGGTCGCCTCGGCCCGGGCCTCGCGAGAGTCGAAGATCTCCGAGTCCGAGTCTTGGGCCCCGGCGACGTTGCCCTCAGAGCGGATTTCGCCGTTCGCCGCCTGGACTGCCTCCCAGAGGGCATCCGAGGCTTCGGCGGCCTTCGCCGTCGTATTCATCGACCAGAAGACCGCACCACCGATGACTAGGAGCACCGCCGCTGCGGCCCCCCAGAGGATCTGTTGGTTGTTGGCGACCCAGTCCGTCGCCACCCCGGCCTGCTTGATCACGCGGTCTTCGACGACCTCGGCCTGGCGCCCGCGCTGGTCGGACTTCTTCTTGGCTTTTCGGGCCTTGGCCGCGGCCAGGCGCTCGCCAGGGGTCATGCCGCCTTGGCGCTTCTTTTTGCCCTTGCCGCTGCGCTTCGCCGCGGGCTTGGCGTCATCGGACTCGTCGTCGTCATCGGACTCGTCGTCGTCATCGGACTCGTCGTCGT
>Ga0164313_10001340_pt1 | contig 21730 bp, 18 predicted proteins | sample GuaBasSedimGuay4_FD_113735 | JGI IMG/M metagenome (GOLD analysis project Ga0164313, IMG submission 113735) | Subseafloor sediment microbial communities from Guaymas Basin, Gulf of California, Mexico - Guay4, Core 4569-4, 0-3 cm | ecosystem: Environmental > Aquatic > Marine > Hydrothermal vents... | reverse complement strand
AACTTGGTTAAAAGATCAAAAGCGTGAGGATCTGATAATTGCAACAAAAATTGTTGGTCCGAGCCCGGGATTGCGCTATATTAGAAATAAGATGGACTTTTCTAATGAAACTATCGATGAAGCAATAGAGAAAAGCCTCAAACGTCTACAAACAGATTATATTGATCTCTATCAGTTACACTGGCCGGAACGAAAGGCTAATTTCTTTGGTGTAAGGAATTTCAAGCATAATTCTGACGATCAATGGAAAGATAATTTTAATGAAGTTATAGAAAAATTAAATTCTTTGGTAAAAGAAGGGAAAATTCGACATTATGGTGTTTCTAATGAAACTGCATGGGGCCTTATGAGGCATTTAAATGAAAGTACTAATAATGGGTTTAGCAGATGTAAAACCATTCAAAATGCCTATTCTCTTTTGAACAGAACATTTGAAGGAAGCCTTGCCGAAGTTTCCTATCGTGAAAATATTGGATTATTGGCTTATTCTCCTTTGGCTTTTGGTGCTTTAAGCGGTAAGTATTTGAACAGCAGTCCCAAGGATGCAAGATTGGAGTTGTATCCTCAAATGAAAAAAATGCGAGGATATCTTAGTGAAGAAGCTGTTTTTGTAACTAAAAAGTATAAGGAATTAGCAGATAAAAATAATTTAAGCCTCACACATTTAGCATTGGCATTTGTCAACCAGCAACCTTTTGTGACAAGTAACATAATCGGGGCAACAACTATGGCGCAACTCAAAGAAAACATAGGGAGCATTGAGATTAACTTGTCAGAAGAAATATTGGAAGAAATTGATGCTATAAACGAGTTACAGCCCAATCCGGCTCCTTGAGAGAATTATGAATTGAGGAAAATAAAGTCTGCTTCGTGAAATTCAACGTAATTCGTGTTGAAATTTTAGAGGCTAAAGTGTATACCTAAAGACCTTATTGTTTGTAATTTGATTGTTGCTGAGTTTAATTATTTTCGAGACCAATAAATTACAGTCTTGCAAAATTGAATTTAGCACCCCGTATGCTCCTACTCAATTAACACCAAAGATGTCAATTCATATCTGCCCTCAACTATTTTACCCGTTGCTTTCGCTTTTCGAATAACTTCACAAAATCCCGTGTTATCATCATGGGCATCTCCAAAATCATCAATTTTCGCTCCATCAACAAAATATGGTATACCATCTATTCTGACCGCTAAATCACATCCTTCTTGGGTGGTCATATCAAATTGACATTGCCCGCAAGCCACCTCAACAACCTGAGTTTCCACTTTATTTTTTGAACAGGAAGTAATGAACATTATCCCTATCAATAAAATTATTTTTTTCATAATTCTGTTTTTATTGTTTTTTTTACCATTTATTTGTAACATTCATTCGCTCAATTCCTTGTTTATCAATGCTTTGTTATAGATGTTTCATTTCCATATAGTTTTAGTACCCTAATTTCTTTCGCACCCGTTCCAGAACCTCATCAGCCACGATATGCGCCTTTCTAGCACCAATTTCTAATGCCTTGTCAATTTCTTCAAGATTATTCATATAATAATTATATCGCTCACGTTCTTTTGAGAATTTTTCAAGTAGCAATTCAAAAAATGCCTGTTTGGCATGGCCATACCCGTAATTTCCACCTTCATAATTTGTTCGCATTTCTGCAATTTCATTTTCTGTAGCAATCAATTTATATAATGAAAATAAATTACAGGTATCCGGGTTTTTAGGCTCCTCCAAGGGGGTGGAATCCGTTTTTATTTTCATGATTTGCTTCCGCAATTGTTTATCGGGTAAAAATATATCGATTATGTTTTGTTTAGATTTACTCATCTTTTCACCATCAGTTCCAGGAACATACATTGTGCCTTCCTGTACTTTTGCCAAAGGAGGAACCAGTGTTATACCCATTTGATTGTTAAATCTATTCGCTACATCACGTGTCATTTCTAAATGTTGCAATTGGTCTTTCCCAACAGGGACCACATCGGCGTCATAAATTAAGATGTCTGCGGCCATTAACATCGGATATATGAACAACCCCGAATTTACATCTTGTAATCTATCGGCTTTATCTTTAAAACTATGCGCCAGAGTTAAGCGCTGATAAGGATAAAAACAACTTAAATACCATGATAATTCAGTCACTTGAGGGACGTCACTTTGTCGATAAAATACCATTTTATTCACATCCAATCCAAATGCTAACCAGGTTGCGGCAGTACTATAAGTGTTTCTTTTTAGCGCTTCTCCATCTTTAATTTGTGTCAGAGAATGCATATCTGCAATGAATAAAAAAGATTCCTGATCTGAACTTTTCGCCATTGCTATAGCCGGAATAATGGCCCCTAATAAATTACCCAAATGGGGTGTTCCGGTACTTTGTACACCTGTTAGTATTCTTGACATTACCTTCTTGTTTATGGCGCAAAAATACATATTAAAAAAGAAAACAAAAATAAATTTAATTTCCTATTTTTGACTGTGAAGGTATTTTTAACACATCTAACTAAATTAGTATGGATAACAACACCTATTATGAACATAAGGAAGAACAACTCAATGTCATTTCACATGCAATTGGGTTGGTATTGAGTATCGTTGCTCTTGTCTTCCTTGTCGTTTATTCCGTAAAATTTGGGACAGCAACACATATTGTAAGTTTCAGTATATATGGTACGAGTTTGATCGTTCTCTATTCTGCATCAACATTCTATCATTATTCCAAAAGCCCTATATTGAGATCCAGATTAAATATTTTTGATCATTCCGCAATTTATGTTTTAATTGCAGGAACATATACTCCTTTCACACTGGTAGTGCTACAAGGTTGGGTTGGTTGGACAATTTTTGGTATTTCTTGGGGCCTGGCATTGGTAGGTATCGTTTTAAAGCTTTTCTATACCGGCAAGTATGATAAAATTTCAACGATTGCTTATGTTCTGATGGGTTGGCTTATAATTATTGCAATTAAACCACTTATAGATAATTTTTCATTCAACGGATTGATTTGGCTTTTATTTGGTGGAATATTTTATACTATCGGAGCTCTTTTATTTATGATTCACAGTCTGAAATACAACCATGCCATTTTCCATATTTTTGTTCTATTAGGTAGTTTTTGCCATTTTATGGCTATATTTTATTATGTTCTACCGCGTAATGAATTCTGATACTCCTTAAAATCTATTTTTTTTGGTGTTCCGTCTGATGTAAATATCTGGTTAAATGCATGGATAGATCGAGTAAAATTATTTTGGCATTTCCATTTCTTTCGATGTGATATAAAGCATCTTCAATCGCCGTATTTATATTTTCGATATTTGCACCATGTACAAAAGGAGCAAATTTTTTCAAATCGAAATTGGATGTTTGTGATTCAAAAAAAACCAATTCATTTGCATTATAGTTAGTTAATAAGGCCTGCCGGAAAAAATGGGAGCAATACTTTAAAAACCTCTTTTGCGTTTCTCTGCCGGTCTTGGATATTTCGTCACTCCATTTTATTAAATCCTGAACAACACTCGCGTTACCCTTTGCTCTAAAGGCAGATCGTACCCAGGCGATAAACCATTTTTCAAAAATTTGTTCGCTATCATCATTGTGAATCAGATGCAAGGCCTTATTCCAGCTTCCATTTGATCGATGTGAAATTTTTGCCGCTTGATAATCGTCGATCGCATGTTCTAATATCAACGCATTTTTGATATCATTTTCGTTAAGTGCCCTGAAATGTAAAACCTGACATCGCGAAAGTATGGTTTTAATAATTCGTTCTTCATTCTCAGTGATTAAAATTATAAGGGTGTTTTGCGGTGGTTCTTCTATTAACTTTAGCAACTTATTAGCGGCCGCAATATTCATTTTCTCCGCCATCCAGATAATCATTACTTTATACCCTCCCTCATACGATTTTAAAGAAAGTTTTTTAACAATATCTTCCGCCTCATCTACACCTATTTGACCTTGTTTGTTTTCAATTCCAAGGTCCTGATACCAGTTGAACAAGCTTCCATAAGGGTTTGTTTCAAAAAACAATCTCCACTCTTCTAAAAATTTACTGCTAATTGGGTGTTTTTTTACCCGTTCATTTATAGCAACAGGGAAAGCAAAATGCAGATCGGGATGTGCCAATTTTTCAAATTTCAAATTACACACCTGATCACCTGTGTTGTTTTCAGCATTAGAGTTCCCGCACAAAATATACTGGGCATAGGCCACCGCCATTGGCAGAGCACCACTCCCACTGGGAGCAACAAATAATTGGGCGTGAGGTATTCTACCATTCGATACGGTTTGTGTCAAATGTTTTTTTATATTTTCTTGCCCAATGATGTCTTTAAATAACATATATAATTATTCTAATTTACAAAGGAACTAAAAAGTTAGGAGTTATTTACTGTATCAAATACTATTTTCGTTTTGATATTTTTCTAATACCAATACTCAAAAAATAGTACTTTTGCCAAGTTTTACACCCGATATGGTTCAAATTTTAATTCTGAATAATAATTATGGTAATTGTTACTTTACAAAGAAAGAAATGTATAGGATGCAATTATTGTGTTGAATTGGCACCGAAGCAGTTTCAAATGTCCAAGAAAGATGGTAAAGCCGTATTACTTCATACCAAAGATAAGAAAGGGTTTTTTACTTTGAAATCTCCCGATGTTTCTATTCATCAGAATGTATTAAAGGCAAAGGAAGCTTGTCCGGTTAATATAATTAGCGTAAAGTTGAAATAGCTTTAACCCGATTTATGTATTGGAACTTTGTAATGAGTATCTAAACAGCAATAAATCAGGGAGTTTTATTGATTTTAGCATAGCACCGTTATGGTTAAAACAAAAAACTCAACGAAGTTTCTGATTTGCAGTTGTTTAGAAACGGAATAGATTTTCCAATGCATAAAGCGGGTTTAATCAATATTGAGTATATTTACCCCTGAAAAATTGAACTTTTTTTGAGATTTTAAATATTTCTCAATTCAAAATATATATAACTTATGAGCTGTAACTCCTGCTCAACTTCTTCTAACGGTATGCCTTTGGGCTGTAATAACAATGGCGCTTGTTCTTCCGGAAGCTGTGACAAACTTACCGTATTTGACTGGTTATCAAATATGATGCTCCCCAATGGTCAAAAGCAATTTGACATTGTAGAGGTTAGATTTAAGAATGGCAGAAAATTATTCTATAGAAATAAAAAAAACTTGTCGTTATGTATCGGAGATATTGTTGCTGTTGAAACTTCTCCCGGTCATGATATCGGTGTGATTACCTTAACAGGTGAATTGGTAAAAATTCAAATGAAGAAAAAAGCCGTTTCTTTTGATAGTGAAGAAATAAAGCAGATCTATAGAAAAGCCTCTCAAAATGATATTGATAAATGGGTTGCTGTACGCGAAAAAGAACCTGAAGTTCAGAAAAAATCAAGGTTGATCATTAGTCGTTTAGGATTAAAAATGAAATTATCGGATATCGAATTTCAAGGAGATGGAAATAAAGCCACTTTTTATTATACCGCCGATGATCGTGTTGATTTTAGACAATTAATCAGAGAGTTAGCCGGAACATTTAGCATTCGGGTTGAAATGAAACAGGTTGGGCTTCGTCAGGAAGCTGCAAGATTAGGCGGTATTGGTTCCTGTGGCAGAGAATTATGTTGCTCAACATGGTTGACAGATTTTAGATCGGTGAGTACATCTTCCGCAAGATACCAGCAACTATCACTGAACCCACAAAAATTAGCAGGCCAATGCGGCAAGTTAAAATGTTGTTTGAATTACGAATTAGATTCCTATGTTGATGCCCTAAAAAAGTTTCCCAGAACAGACATCTATTTACAAACAGAAAAAGGTATTGCTGTATTTCAAAAAATGGATATTTTTCAAGGATGGCTATGGTATGCCTACAAAGATAACCCCATTCATTGGCATAAATTAGAAGTAGAACAGACAAATCAAATTATTGCACTTAATAAAGAAAATAAAAAAGCACAAAGCTTAGAAGAATATTCTATGGACATGGAACTGGAAACCGTGGAAAAATCAATTTTTTCTGATGTTGTTGGTCAGGATAGCCTGACGAGATTTGACAAACCAAAACGGAAAAATAAAAGAAGAAAAAACAAGAGGTTTCGCAATAACAGGTCGAAGAATCAAAAAAATTAAATTAAAATAGATGTGATTGATGCAATTGGTTAAAAGAAATTCTTATCTGCGAAATATTATATTAATTATTAGCGTTACTCTTTTTATAGTTTCTTGTTCTGATAAAGTAGTATTTGACGAATACCGAAACATGGAAGCTTCGAAATGGCATAAGGATTCCATCATTAATTTCTCATTTAATTCTATAGATACATTAAGTAAAAATAATATCTATATCAATCTTAGAAATAATAAGGATTATGAATTTAGTAATTTGTTCCTTATCGTTGGAATTGAGTTTCCAAATAATTATCAAATAGTGGACACCTTGGAATATGAAATGACTGCACGGAATGGAAATTTTTTGGGAACCGGAATCACAGATATTAAAGAAAATAAGTTAGAATATAAAACTAATGTAGTATTTCCTTACAAAGGAGATTACAATATTCATGTGCAACATGCGATGCGAAAAAGCAGGAAAGTAGAAGGGTTGATTTACCTTAACGGGATCACAGATATTGGATTACAAATTGAAAAGGCAGAATAAAAATGGCAAATAAAAAAAATAAAAAAACTCCCTCAAACTATACAAAATGGATTTGGCGGATATTTGTAAGTGCCATAGCATTTATATTTGTAATATTCTTTCTGGCCTCCTTAGGATTCTTTGGTAAATTACCCACTTTTGAAGAATTGGAGAATCCCGAAAATAATTTGGCAACTGAGGTTATTTCTTCAGATGGGATCACTCTTGGAAAATATTTCCGCGAAAACCGTACTCCGGTTAAATATGAAGATTTACCGCTAACCTTAATTCAGGCATTGGTTGCTACGGAAGACGAACGGTTTTATAGCCATTCTGGAATTGATGGAAAAGGTCTTACAAGGGCTGTTCTTAAATTTGGACAAGATGGGGGTGCGAGTACAATTACACAGCAATTGTCGAAAATGCTATTCACCAAGAGGGCCTCAGGTAATATTTTTAAACGTCTCATTCAAAAAGTAAAAGAGTGGATAATTTCTGTGCAACTGGAACGGCAATACACAAAAAATGAAATTATTACCATGTACTTCAATAAGTATGATTTTGGTCATAATGCCGTGGGGATAAGATCCGCGGCCAGAATTCATTTCGGGAAAGAACCCATGGAATTAGATATAGAAGAATCGGCAATGCTGGTAGGAATGCTTAAAAATTCTTCATTATACAATCCTATGCGCAGACCGGAGATGGTAGAGCAAAGAAGAAATGTGGTGTTAAAACAAATGACAAGAAGTGATTTTATTTCAGAACAAGAAAAAGATTCACTCCAAAAATTACCCTTAAAATTAGATATAAATTTGGAAGGTCATAGCGACGGTACCGCTACCTATTTTAGAGAATATGTCCGTGATTATATGAAAAAGTGGATCAAGAGTAACCCAAAGCCAAATGGGGAGAGTTACAATATTTATCGCGATGGATTGAAAATTTATGTTTCACTGGATTCCAGAATGCAAAAGTATGCCGAGGAGGCCATGGAAGAGCATATGAGTAATTTACAACGTGTTTTTTATAAGCAACAAAAAAACAATAAAACTGCTCCTTTTTATGATCTTACAAAACAACAAATTAAGGCAACCATGCTTTCTGCCATGAAACGATCGGATCGCTGGAGGAGGATGAAAAAAGCTGGTAAATCGGAAAAAGAAAGATTAGAATCATTTCAGATAGAAACTGAAATGAAAATATTTTCATGGAAAGGTGATATAGATACAATTATGACACCTTATGATTCTATTAGATACAACAAGGAAATTCTGCAATCCGGTGTCTTATCAATTGACCCTCAAACCGGGCATGTAAAAGCATGGGTAGGCGGCATTAATTATAAACATTTTCAATATGATCATGTCAAGCAAGGAAAACGTCAGGTAGGATCTACTTTTAAGCCTTTCGTCTATGCTACTGCAATAAATCAGTTACGTTTATCTCCTTGTGATGAATTTCCTAATACGCCATATACAATTCCTGCAGGGAAATATCATTTGGATGAAGATTGGACACCAAGAAATTCGGGCGAAAAATATGGAGGGTACAGAACTTTAAAAAATGCACTGGCAAATTCAATAAATGTTATATCCGCAAATTTAATAGACCAAACTACCCCACAAAATGTTGTCAGGTTAGCAAAAAATCTTGGAATAGAATCAAAGATAGTTGCAGTTCCATCAATAGCTTTGGGTACTATAGATTTAAGCCTGTATGAACTGTTAGGAGCGCTTAGCACCTTCGCAAATAAAGGCATGTATATTAAACCGATGATGATCTTGAGTATTGAGGACAAAAACGGAACAATATTAGAAGAATTTACACCAAAAACCAAAGAAGCCCTTAATGAAGAAATTGCTTATACTGTTGTAAATCTGATGGAAGGTGTTACAAGATCCGGCTCGGGAATAAGACTGAGAACGGAATCTGGCAATTATCCGGACAGTATTGTTACAGGGTATCCCTATAAATTTAAAAATGCGATTGCAGGAAAAACCGGTACAACTCAAAATCAATCGGATGGATGGTTTATGGGAATCGTACCAAACCTGGCTACAGGTGTATGGGTTGGAGCCGAAGACAGATCGGTACATTTTACAGATATAATAAGAGGTCAGGGAGCTACCATGGCTTTGCCGATTTGGGCTTTATACATGAAAAAATGTTATGCTGATAAAGACCTGGAAGTTAGCCAGGATGACTTTGAGAAACCCGAAAAAATGACAATAAAAATTGACTGCTATTCAGTTTCCGAAGAGACTGAAGATGATGAACAAGAAACAACACCCACGAAACCGACTGATGATATAGATTTTTAAGATGACTTTGAAAGCTTCATGGACACCATCAACCGAGACTATAAAAAACAGCAATATTTATCAAATGATGCGCCAAAATGGTTTTGATAAGTATGAAGACTTTTGGAAGTGGTCTGTAAATGAAAAATCGAAATTCTGGTCGCAAACAATTAAGGCCCTTAACATCAATTTAAAACACAACTACAGCTCCGTTATATCCTCCTCTGAAAACACAGAAAATGCAGTATGGCTAAAAGGCGCTAAATTGAATATTGTAGATTCATGTTTTCAAAATAATGACGAAGATCCTTCTATAATTTACCAAAAAAATACTGGCCCGATCAGATCTGTTTCACAACGTGAATTAAAAAGTAAGGTAAACCAAATAGCCAACGGCTTAAGGGATCTCGGGCTTAAAAAAGGGGATTTTATTGCTATTTGCATGCCGATGACCGTGGAAGCTGTCGCCATCTATCTCGCGGCCATAAAAGCCGGAAATCCGGTTATTACCATTGCCGATAGTTTTACGGTTAATGAAATAAAAGTGAGATTAGCACTTACGAAACCCAAGGTAGTATTTACACAAAGTAAGATGTTGAGAATGGGGAAAACCCTTCCCTTATACGATAAGATTATAGCTGCAAAAGCACCTAAAACAATTGTTATTAAAACCGCTAATAAACGGGTTACATTAAGAAAAGAAGACCTTTATTTTAATGATTTTAAATCTGCTAATGCTACTTTTGAAAGTGTAATTCAAAACCCTGATGATACAATAACTATTCTTTTTTCTTCCGGGACAACCGGAGACCCTAAAGCTATTCCCTGGAATCATACCACGCCGATCAAAGGAGCTTCTGATGGTTTCTACCATCAAAATATTCAAAAAAATGATGTTGTTTGTTGGCCAACTAATCTGGGTTGGATGATGGGACCATGGTTGGTCTTCGCCACCTTAATAAATAGAGGGACGATTGCCTTGTACTATGATGCTCCTCTCGGAATCGATTTTGGACAGTTTGTACAAGAAGCAAAAGTGAATATGTTAGGGGTAATTCCAAGTATCGTTAGACATTGGAAAAATACTAAGTGCATGGACACACTGGACTGGAATAAGATAAAATGTTTTAGTTCTACGGGCGAGGTTTCCAACCCTAAAGAGATGGAATACCTGATGAATCTGGCCGGAAACAAACCGGTAATTGAATATTGTGGCGGTACAGAAATTGGCGGTGGTTATGTTTCCAGTACAGTTGTCCAGCCTAATATTGCAAGTACATTTTCTACCCAAACCCTGGGAGGAGAGTTTATTTTACTGGATGAAGATTATCAACAGGCTAAAAAAGGAGAAATGTTCTTATTGCCCCCTATTATGGGCTTATCAGATACCTTATTACATAAAAATCATCACGATATATATTATAAAGGAATCCCAAAATTCAATGGAAAAATACTTCGAAGGCATGGAGATGAATTAGAGCTATTAAGCAATGGTTATTTTCGTGCGCATGGAAGAGCTGACGATGCCATGAATTTAGGTGGAATAAAAGTAAGTTCCATACAAATAGAAGAAATTATCAATCAACTTGATTTTATTAAAGAATCGGCAGCTATTGCCATCCAGCCTGAAGAAGGTGGTCCAGGTGCATTGGTTATTTATATTGTTGTGTGTGATAACAATTATAGTAAGAATGAGAGGTTTCTAAAAATTAAAGAAATTATTAAAACAGAATTAAATCCTCTTTTTAAGGTTTCGGAGGTTATACAAATTGAGGGATTGCCCAGGACTGCATCCGGTAAAGTGATGCGGAAAAATTTGAGAAAAACATACAGTTCAAAGTAAGGATGAACTGTTATAAGTAAAAGATTTGACTGGAGCGATTCAATTTCAGTATTTCACGCAAAGGGCGCTAAAAAATAATATAAAGATCGCGAAGTTCAAAGTTCAGAAAATGAAATTTCATAAAAAAGAATGGACAGAATTGTAAATAAATTATAATTCTATATTTCAATCACTTATGCGACCTTTGCGCTTAACTTTGCAACCTCAGCGTGAAAAATAAAAGATAATAAATACAGAAAAATGAAAATAATATCATACAATGTTAACGGTATTCGTGCCGCATTAAAAAAAGGATTTATAGATTGGTTAATGGCGGCAAATCCTGATGTAATATGCATACAAGAAACAAAGGCACACAAGGATCAACTGGATTTACAACTGTTTGAAGATGCCGGATTCCCACATCAATACTGGTTTTCCGCACAAAAAAAAGGATATAGTAGTGTTGCTGTCTTCTCAAAAATTAAACCCAATAATGTAGCTTATGGAACAGGTATAGGAAGTATGGATTTTGAAGGACGAAATCTCAGGCTGGATTTTGATCATGTTTCTGTTATGAGTCTGTATTTGCCTTCTGGAACAAACAATGCCCGCCTGGATTTTAAGTTAAATTATATGGCAGAATTTCAAGAATATATCAATGCACTAAAAAAAGAGCTTCCAAACTTGCTTATTTGTGGTGATTACAATATCTGTCATGAAGCTATCGACATACACAATCCTGTTTCCAATAAAAACACCTCCGGGTTTCTACCGGTTGAAAGAGCATGGATCGGCAGTTTTATGGATAGTGGATTTATCGACACCTTTCGTTATTTCAATAAAGAACCCCATAATTATAGTTGGTGGAGTTACAGAGCCAATTCCAGAAATAATAATAAGGGCTGGCGTATCGATTATTGCATGGCGAGTACACCCCTGCAGAAGAATTTAACCAGGGCGTTTATTTTACCTGAAGCCAAACATTCTGATCACTGCCCCATAGGAGTGGAATTAAAATTTTAGAGGGGTGTATGAGAACTGTGTGTCATTCTGTATTTTCTCAGAATTTAATTCACAGATCTTTATCCTGCTACAAAAAGTTAGATCTTTTCTATTAATTTATAAAGTCTTCTAATTATGTTTAGGCACTCTTATTGGCCAATTGGCCACAGGCGGCATCAATATCTTTACCCCTGCTTCTTCGAACATTTACGATGATCTTGTTTGCTTCTAAAGTTTTGATATATAAATTTGTAGCTTCTTCAGATGCTTGCTGAAATTCTCCGTCATCTATAGCATTATATTCAATTAAGTTTACTTTTGATGGAATTTTTTTACAATATTCTGCCAGTGCCAAGGCATCTTTTTGTTTGTCATTTATACCTTTCCACACGACATACTCAAAAGTCACACGGCTTTTTGTTTTGGAATACCAGTATCGTAAAGCTTCTAACAGATCCTCTAAATTTGATTTTTCATTGATTGGCATCATTTTAGATCTTACTTCATCGATAGCGGAATGAAGGGACACTGCAAGATTGAATTTCACATTATCATCCGCCAGCTTTTTTATCATTTTAGGTATTCCAACTGTAGACAGAGTAATGCGTTTTGGCGACATTCCGAGTCCTTCATCCGAAGTTATTTTATCAATCGCCAGCAAAACATTTTTATAATTGAGCAAGGGCTCTCCCATACCCATAAATACAATATTGCTCAATTTACGATTTCTGTATAACCTGCTTTGTTTGTCAATAGCAACAACCTGATCAACTATTTCATCCGGATTTAAATTTCTTATTTTTTTTAACCTGGCAGTTGCACAAAAATTGCAATCTAAACTACAACCTACCTGGCTCGAAATACAGGCCGTAGTTCTGTGCTCTGTTGGGATCAAAACTGATTCCACTATTAATCCATCGTGTAATTTAATAGCGTTTTTAATGGTCCCGTCCTTTGACTTTTGCATTTGATCAACTTTAATATGGTTGATCACAAAATTATCTTCCAGCATACGGCGGGTTTCCTTTGAGATATTAGTCATATCCTCAAAAGTATATGCTCCTTTACGCCACAACCATTCATAAACCTGATTACCGCGAAAGGGTTTGTCATTTTTATCTACAAAAAAATCACGCAACTGATCTTTGGATAATGCTCGTATGTCCAGTTTTTTATTCAATGTCTATCTAATAAAAAAGCGCCCTGTAAACCTCATTTGAGGTTATATGGACGCTCTAATTTATCACTTCTTTCCAATTATTTTACAAAATTAGCATTGCATCGCCATAAGAATAAAATTTGTATTTTTCTTTTATTGCCTCTTTGTATGCCTTCTTCAAGAAATCATGACCTGTGAACGCGGAGGTCATCATCATTAATGTCGACTTAGGCGTATGAAAATTAGTAATCATGCAATTCGCTATACTGAACTCATAAGGTGGAAAAATAAATTTATTGGTCCATCCTTCATAAGGTTTTAATTGATGACTTGCAGAAACTGAACTTTCTATAGACCGCATTACTGTGGTACCTACAGCACAAACTCTTTTTTTGTTTTTAACCGCACTGTTAACCGCATCTGCAGTATTTTTTGGGATGTTCACTTGTTCAGAATCCATTCTGTGTTTAGATAGATCTTCAACCTCTACCGGATTAAATGTTCCCAGACCAACATGCAGGGTAAGTTCTTTTAATTCGATTCCTTTTATTTCTAATCTCTTTAACAAATGCTTGGAGAAATGTAGTCCAGCCGTTGGAGCTGCAACAGCACCTTCATGTTTTGCGTATATTGTTTGGTATCTTTCAACGTCAGATGGTTCTGAATCTCGTTTAATATATTTGGGTAGAGGTGTTTCACCTAATTCTTTTAGTTTACTTCTAAATTCATCATAGGATCCATCAAATAAAAACCTCAAAGTCCTTCCTCTTGAAGTTGTATTATCAATAACCTCTGCCACCAAACCGCTATCTTCACCAAAAAATAATTTGTTCCCAATTCTGATCTTTCTTGCAGGATCAACCAACACATCCCATAATCTACTTTCTGTATTCAACTCTCTAAGTAAAAAAACTTCTATCCTCGCACCGGTTTTTTCTTTATTGCCAAATAATCTTGCAGGAAAAACCTTTGTATTATTAAATAACATAATATCTCCATCATCAAAATAGTCGACCAGATCTTTAAAGCGTTTGTGTACAATTGTTTCGTCTTTACGATTTAATACCATTAATCTTGCTTCATCCCTTAATTCAGAAGGATATTCTGCCAGCAGCTCTTCTGGTAATTCGTAACTAAATTGAGATAACTTCATATGTTTTCTATTAATTAAATTTTATAAAGGCTGCAAATATACGATCTCCAAATAGCCTTTGTCAAGTAATTTTTAATATAAATTCCTTTTTTTATGAAAAAGGGGTAAATGTGATAGGTTTCTTTATCTTTACGCAAATTTTTTAAATGACAAAAACGGTTATTCCATATAAAGAATCCGACTTGAGTAAAAAGGAACAGGTAACGCAAATGTTTGATAAGGTTTCTACAAATTATGACTTTTTAAACAGGTTGTTAACCTTTGGAATAGATATCAGTTGGAGAAAGAAAGTCATTGCATTAGTGGAAGAACAAGGGGCAAAAAAAATTCTGGATATTGCTACAGGAACAGGAGATTTAGCAATTATGCTCTCAAAAACAAAGGCAGATAAAATTATAGGTTTAGATATTTCTCCGGGAATGTTGGAAATTGGCAATAAAAAAATAAAAGCACAAAACTTAGAGGACAAAATTGAGTTGGTTTTGGGAGATTCAGAAAAACTACCTTTTGAAGATGGGTTTTTTGATGCAATAACGGTAGGTTTTGGAGTGAGAAATTTTGAAAATTTAGAAAAGGGCCTGAGCGAAATTTACAGAGTACTAAAACCTGAGGGAGTATTTGTGGTTTTGGAAACATCACAACCTTCCAAATTTCCAATAAAACAGGGCTTTCAATTTTATTCGAAATACGTGATTCCCACTATGGGGAAAATCTTTTCAAAAGATAAAAATGCTTATAATTATCTGCCTGAATCAGCAGCGGCTTTCCCTTATGGAAATGCCTTCAACAATATATTATTAAAAACAGGGTTTAATATATCAAAAGTATATCCTCAAACATTTGGAATTGCAACTATATATCAAGCAATGAAGCAATAGATGAAACGAGTATGAATAAATTTAATCATTTTTTTTACTAACGGTAAATGATTAAATTTTTCATGAGAGAGCGAAGCGGTTACACGCAATTTTAATTTTTTAATTAACTTATTCGTAAATAATTACAAAAATTTAAACGAGTGAAAAAGATAATTCTCATAAATTTTATATTTCTTTTTTTAAGTGCACCTCTGGTGTATGCGCAAAAAGAGAAAATAATCAACCTCCCGAACTTCGATAAAAGAAAGATTCATTTTGGGTATTACTTAGGTGTCAATAATAATAGTTTTAATATTAAATATTGGGATCAGGGTGGTGTGGACCGCCCTATCGATCCTGGTTCACCAATAAACCCAATTCCAGAAGGGGGCCATATGTTTGTAGATGTAAATTCAAAATTGGGTTTTAATATTGGATTTGTTATTGATTACAAGCTGCATAAGAATATTAATTTACGATTTGAACCCGGACTCAGGAGTAATACAAAAGAACTTACTTTTATAAATGTAAATTTTTATGATGGGTACAGCGGGACTACAGACAATGTCAGGGAAGTTTCCGGAACCTATTTACATATGCCTTTGCTCGTAAAGTTTAGCACTAACAGATTGAACAATATCCGACCCTATGTAATTGGTGGTATTGCCTATGATTATAACTTCTCGAGCAATGAAAAAAATCCTGATGACAATTATGACATTGAATTTAGGATGACCGCCAATAATTTTATGTACGAGGTCGGTTTAGGTATTGATCTTTATTTTGATTTTTTCAAATTTACACCCTCTATCAGAGGAATCTTTGCCATGAATAATGAATTAATACTTGACGATATTCATGACTATAGTGATACGGGGAGGCCTTATTCAAGTCCATGGACCGGTCCAATAGAATTTCTTGGCACCAGCGGTGTGTTCTTAAATCTAACTTTTGAGTAGAAAACTATTTTTGAAATAACCGCTTGTTATATTTCAATACTTTAAAAATCATCCAATCCAATAATTTATCAGATGACTTCCCTGTGGTTACGGTATTAGTCATTGAATGAACTATTTCATTTTGTCCCGAAAACGATTCTTTAGATTAGACTTTTACTTTCAGCTATTCATCAGATGACTATATGGGTTACGGTTATTAGTCATCGGATGAACTGCATCTTATTTTATCCTAACCACATTTGGAGTGCCCGCAACTGATACAGGTTAAGCAACCTTCCTGATAAATGAGTCCTTCCGGGTCACCACATTCAGGGCATTTCCTGTCGGCAGCAATGGAGCCATCCGGCACAAATCGTTTTAATGCCCTTGCTACACCGTTTTTCCATGTATTTATATGCTCATCATACAAATTTAAATTTTGAATTAAAGTCACTACGTAAGCCATTGGCATGCCATGGCGTAAAATACCTGAAATTAGTTTCGCATAGTTCCAGTATTCTTTATCAAAGGAACGCGACAAGCCTTCAATAGTAGTTTTATATCCTTCCTTATCGACATATCTAAAATCGTATCTCGCATTACCGTGTTCGTCTCTATTTTTGATCACCCATCCTTTTTCCAGCCATTGTGGCAAATTAAAGGAATCTTTCATTTTACCTGTAAAAATTTCATAGGGTCTGTTATCTATCAAACCAACAACTGCCAGCCACTTTTCTGATTCATTGTGAAAGCGAATAATTTCCGCTTCAATTGTTTTTGGTCTTTTCGGAAATATTTTCTGTTCCTGATATTCCGATTGTTCCTTTTCTTCTTTTTTGTCATCGGCGGCAATGAGAATACCACTCCGCGATCCATCCCTGTAAACAGTAATTCCTTTCAAACCCTTTTTCCAGGATTCCATATAAATATCTCCCACCAACTCTTCAGAAACATCAGCCGCCAGATTTATTGTAGAACTAATGGAATGTGTCGTATATTTTTGAACAAGAGACTGCATTTCTACGCGTTTACGCCAATCAATTTCCTGAGCAGTCGCTCCTGCATAAGGACTTTTTGATTCGTCCGTTTCTCCGGTAACTTCCATCCAGGTTTCAAGCTTCTTATGATATACTGTAAACTCTTCAAATGCATCGCCCAAATCATCCACAAAATCTACGCTGGCATTTTTATCATCCTGATTGATCTTTCTTCTTCGTTTATAGGAGGTTAGGAATACAGGCTCTATGCCAGATGATACCTGAGCCAACATGCTCAAAGAACCGGTCGGTGCAACGGTACTTATAGAAATATTTCTTCTGCCATGGACAATCATCCGATCATATATATCTGTGAATTCTTCCTTTAGCATTTGTATAAATTCTGATTTGTCTTCAATATTTCTGTTGAACACTTCAAATTGACCACGTTCAATGGCCATATCAATACTACTATCGAATTCCGCAGACATTTTCGATCTCATAATTTCATCGACAATTTGCAATCCTGTATCCGAGTCAAATTTTACACCAAGTGCAGCAATAGCATCTCCCAAAGCGGTAAAACCAAGTCCTGTACGTCTGCCCTTCTTACCGGTCTCCTGAAGTAATTTCCATGTATCAACCTCATTTTGTTTGATATTATCAGGTTCAGGGTCCGCTTCGATCTTAGTCAATATTCTATCTACAGCTTCCAATTCCAGATCTACCAGATCATCCATTAGCCTTTGTGATTCATAAACCACCTTATAAAACTTTTTATGATTGAATTTAGCCTTTTTTGTAAAAGGATGATCAACGAAGCTGTACAAATTAACTGCAATTAGTCTACAGCTATCTCCCCCCTGCATGGCAATTTCCGAACAAGGATTCGTTGAAGAATTTTTAAATCCGGGATAAAGAGATGAAGTAGAATATTTATGTTGTCTGTCCCAAAATATTAAACCCGGTTCTGCCGTATTATGTGCACTTTTTATGATCAGATCCCATAATTGCTTCGCTTTTATTTCTCTCGAGTATTTTGGAGTTTTAGAATCGATTGGCCATCGCAAAAGGTAATTTTCATCATTTTCAACTGCTTGCATAAATTCATCGGAAAGCCTGATAGAAATATTTGCCCCGGTTACTTTGGATAGATCCTGTTTTATTGTAATGAATTCTTCAATATCCGGGTGGGCAATATCCATAGTCAACATCAATGCTCCACGGCGGCCATTTTGCGCTACTTCCCGCGTTGTTGCCGAAAATCGATTCATAAATGAAACGGCTCCCGTAGTACTTCCCGCCGCATTTGAAACCTGGGCATCTCTTGGTCTCAATTCAGAGAGATCAACTCCTACCCCACATCTTCTTTTAAACAATTGTGCCATTTGTTGATCCGTATAAAAGATCCCGCCATAAGAATCTAGTACCGGTGGAATTACTATACAATTGGAAAGCGAAGCAATAATTTCATTATTACCCAAACCAAACATAACAGATCCTTGTGGAATTACATATTTAAAGTCTTTAAAAAGGTTGTAAATATCTTTTCCTGTTAGTGCTTTTCTCTCAAGACCATACTTTGAATATCCTTCTTCTTTAGTAAAATTTCGACGGTATTTGGCTTCAATTCTCCCGAACTCCTCCGCCATACGCAAATGCATTTCGTCTGGTGTTCTCTCTAAAAATTCACCTTTCCTATTTTTTAAAGCATACTTATTTATCCATGTAGTAGCGGCTAATTCATCATTGTTAAAGTATGATAATGAACTTGTTAAAACTTCATTATAGGCAAATGTATTTCTGAGTACTTTATTTTCTACCATTGTTTTGGTCTTTGTTTTAAAAAAAATTGGTTTGTTAAAATTATCATAAAACCATCGCGTATTGATAATTATTTTTTATAATTATTAACAAACTATGGTTGATAATTAAAAATGCAGATATTATCCCTTTAAACATTGAATTGTTTTATTTTTTTACACAACTTTCTATGTAAATTTTCGCTTATTATTAAAAAATAATTAATTTTATTAACATGTTTTATAAAAGTAAAAAATGAAATATAAAAGTTGGATTGGTATTTTAACAGGAGTATATGCCCTCCTGGGCATATATATTGCTATAGAATTAATTCATTCGTTTATTTATGCTGAGGAAGGGTTAAACATGCTACCTCTTAATTTTGTCGAGATTTTATTTATGGTCCTGGCCTTATCAATACTTATAATTTCACTGATTACCATTTTCATTTTCAAACGAAAAAATTCATTAAAATTTTCTAACAAACAAGGTCTCCATTTTTATATCCCGTTAATTATTGGAGGAATCCTATTATTTATAGTTGCCAATAAAGGTTATTATCATTTAATAGCTGCTTTGAGCCTGATCTATTATGGGGGTTTTCTTTTAAACCTGAACAGATTCCTAAAAACGAACCTTCTAATTTTCGCTACAGCCGAAATAATTCTCGGTTTTACAGCATATTTCGTCCATGATTATAGCTTACTATTTTTAGCTATTGGCTTCGGGTTCTTACCAATTTCTTTCGGAATTTATTTAATCTTTGATAATAATTAGTGTCGATTCAAGCATAATCTTTAGGGCCGAGCTTTGTTCTTTTTGATTTTTCTTTGCTAAAAAAAGACTCACGTAGCTACGGCTATGATCATTTTTTTTAGCTTTCCAAAATTCCAAAAATAAATCGACTTACCCGAAATCTCATACATGACTTAACACTGGTTTTTATGCAGGCATTATTTAGCGATAAGTAGGAATACAGACTAATCATATCGTTCTGATTTTTCTAACGATATCCTCTAATCCATTTCTTCTGATTTCGAAAGCAGATTCCATGAATTTTCCTAATTTTCCTTTGGGAAATCCCTTGTTTCGATACCAGATCAAATAATATTCGGGCAGATCAATTAAAAACACACCTTTATATTTACCAAAAGGCATTTTAGCGCTTGCCAATTCCAATAAGAATTTATGATCGGGTTGCATTTGATTTTTAGTTTTAAATATTTTAGTGTTGCGTATCTGTTATTCTCCACATCATAGATGTAATTTATCGCAAAATACACAGTTCATGGGTCATTATCGCCTAATTCCTGTGAAATCGGTTTGAAAAAATTCTCGCAGATAGCGCAGATCAACGGTCAGTTTCAATAAATATCGATGGGATCCGCGTGGATAAACTCTCACAGATGGCGCAGATCAACAGTAAGTTTCAATAAACATCCGCGGAATCAGCGTGAAAGAACACTTGCAGACCTGACAGATCAACAGACAGTCCCATAAATATCGGTGGAATCGGTGTGGGAAAACTCTCGCAGACGGCGCAGATTACCTCAAATTGGAATTTGGTTTTTGAGATTTGTTTTTTGGAATATGAAATTTATACATTCTCTTTCCCGTCGACATAATCTTGTAGATAAGAATATCTGGAAGTCAGTTTGCCATTTTTTGTCATTCTTGCTCTTTCTAAAATACCGTCTTTATCTCCGTCAAAAAAAGCAGGGATGACATAATCGACAAAATTCTTAGCAAATCCCACCGAAGCATCACGAGGCAATTCTGCAGGTAAATTATCAACTGCCATTACGGCGATCGCTTCAGGTCTTAAAAAATCCACTTCTTTTTCTGCAATGGGGTCATATCCATAATTAGGATCCGCTATAGTAGATGATCTGAGAGTACTTGCTACTGGACCGTCAATATCACAGCTAATATCACCCACAACTTTGATTTTAAAATCCGGATCTTTAGCATCTTCTCTCGTAAAAATAAAGGGAGCTCCTTCCCCATAAAAATGACTTGCTATGTAGATGTCCGACACCTTCGCAAAACGCATAAAATCACTTTCATAAGCATGGGCATTGTCAAAAAAATCCTGCTCGTTCATTTGTCTTCCATCCTTTCTTTTATTATAGCTAAGAACGTCTAATTGTGTATAAACAGGGGTGTCAAAGGATTTTTTTAAATATTCTTTCGGTGCTACTTGTTTTATATCTATGGCATCCAAAATTTCTTTTACACCATTACTTACCCTACCCGTACCTGTTACAGCAATCTTAATATTTGGCAAAGAAATTTTACGAAGTTCTGTAACCAGTTCTGCCTGATCTCTTAAATGTTCTGCACCGGGTAATACATAGGTTTGCATTTTTAGCCCATAGGTTCTCAATGAACTGTAGGCCCCTACAATTCCGGCATATCGTCCAAAAGCAACAAGACGAATACCCTTGGAATTTGCAATTACTTCATGGTCATACAGTTCAATATTTTTATCCAATATTGCATTTAGCAAATCTCTGTTATAGCTTTGTTTTTTAATGGTATGTGAAAAAAAGAAGTATTTTTTATTTGAAATAAGTGCTTTTACAGGCACTTCTTTTACACCCAGCATGACATTGCAGTCAGAAATGTCTGATGTCACCTCAACTCCCGCTTCTACATATTCTTTATCGCTAAAAGTTCGAACCCCCGAACTTTCCACTTTAATTTCCATATCTTCATACTTTTTTAAAAGTAAATTACAGGCTTCAGGCGGCAGTACAACTCTTTTGTCCGGTGGATTTTTTCTTTCTTTTATAATTCCAAACTTCATAAATGTCTGTTTTAAATATTCTAATAAGCTGACAAAATTTCACATTTTCAAAAAACGGAACAGCTTTTGCGCTAAGATATTTGGATTTATATAAATGCACAAGTATTAGAATTGAATTTTATACATTTGCATCTTTAAAGTTCTTTAAAATGGGGATGACTGGTTTTGACAGCGAGATCAGTTAAAGTATAAGCATGTCGAGCAATGAAATAGCACTCGTAAAAATCGATTT
>Ga0164313_10001339_pt1 | contig 21738 bp, 19 predicted proteins | sample GuaBasSedimGuay4_FD_113735 | JGI IMG/M metagenome (GOLD analysis project Ga0164313, IMG submission 113735) | Subseafloor sediment microbial communities from Guaymas Basin, Gulf of California, Mexico - Guay4, Core 4569-4, 0-3 cm | ecosystem: Environmental > Aquatic > Marine > Hydrothermal vents... | reverse complement strand
CGAATGAGGATTTCCTCATTTCTATGAATCGCTAACCGACACACGAAGAATATCTACAAGGCTTGCAGAAACCTTTCTGGAGCTTTGTAGATTTATTATAAAACATTACTTTTGCACCCCGCTGAAAATAAAGGTGGGTAGCAAAACCTTGAGTCATGAAAAGAACTTATCAACCATCACGACGTAAACGCGCTAACAAGCACGGGTTTCGCGAGCGCATGAGCACAAAGAACGGGCGAAGAATCATCAACCGTCGTCGTGCCAAAGGCAGAGTGAAACTTTCTGTCTCGGATGAATCAACCCTGAAGTAATCACAAGGGAGTTTACTCTATCTTCGCTACATCCCTTACTCGGGTTAATCAGAATTCAGGGATGGCCAATTTTAACTTACGCAAGTCAGACCGCCTAAAGCGACGAAAAGTCATTGGGGCTATTTTTTCGTCTGGTCAGGGCGTACGAGCATTTCCTATCCAACTTATCTGGACGATTGCAGAGCGACAGGGCTTAAATCATATACAGGCGGGGTTTACCGCACCGCGTAAAAAATTCAAGCGCGCAGTTGATCGCAACCTCATCAAACGCCGGATGAGAGAAGCCTATCGACTCAACCAGGGCCTCATTCCTGAAGGGATAGTTTCCGATGATAAGCAAATAGTTGTGATGTGCATATACATGTCAAGGGACATTCTTGCGTTTGATAGCATACAGAAGGGCATGATAAAGGCCTTGAAACGACTTGCAGATAAACACGATCGCATTGATTAGAACCCTGGGTATTGTATTTTTTCTCTTGCATTCGCTCAACATTGGAGCTCAGAAGTTTCTTCAGTTGGAAAAGGGAGGATCATTCAACTACATCAGGTACTACATAGGCGAGGACATCACATTCAAACTGAACCACGACGACAAAGGTTGGCATACACGGACGATCACAGATATTGATGTGGACGAAAATCGCCTTGTGTTTTACAATCATCCCTTGCACATCGACTCGATTGCCATGATCCAGTTGCCCGGATCAAAAGTATGGCAAATCACTGGCCTGGCTCTACAGGTAGGTGGTGCAAATGCCATTCTCTTTTCGTTGGGCTACAACCCTATTTTCAACAATGAGCCAGTAAACTGGAGTGGTGTCGCGACAGGTGCGATGGGCATTGTGATCGGATCGGTCCTCAGGCGATTGACCAAGAAGAAAAAATTTGTACCCGGTAAGCGAAAAAGGTTGCGGGTGCTGGATGTGACGATTGGGCCAGTGGTTTTTCCACCGGTCAAGACTTAATCAGCATCTGAAGTGCTTCCTCATATCCATCGAGCCCCTTCCCCACTATGCTATTCACACAGACGTCTGTGAGCAAATCTACATGCCTGAATGCCTCACGTGCATAGATATCCGAGATGTGTACACCCACGACAGGACTCTTTATTGCCTCGACGGCATCCCTGATAGCCACTGACGTATGCGCATACCCTCCGGCGTTGAGGATGACTCCATGCGCATGAAAACCATATGCGTGCAACCAATCGATAATCTGTCCTTCGTGGTTGGATTGGAAATACTCAATCCGAACTCCCTCAAACTTGCTTCTAAGTCCGCCGAGATAGTCTTCAAAAGTGACGCTGCCGTAGATATCCGGTTCACGCATGCCCAAAAGGTTGAGATTGGGTCCGTTGATGATAACGATACGCTGAATCATGAAATTCGCGCTAGTTAGCGACTTCTGAAAGGAACTTTATGCGGACGAGCTGGATCTCCTCAAGCGTGATATCATCTTCCTGCAATTCCACAAATGCATCATCGATCGAATCAGATTCGGCTTCCATCAGGTAGTCATAAATGTCTTCGCGCGCACCTTCGTCTACCATGTCCTCCAGGTAGTAGTCGATATTCAGCTTTGTACCTGAAGAGACGATAATGTCCATTTCGTCCAGGAGTTCATGCAATTTGAGATTGCTGGTATAGGCGATGTCTTCAAACGGGATTTTTCTGTCTACTCCCTGAATGATTGCCACTTTGATCTTGGACTTGTTTGCGACTTGCTTTACAACAAAATCGGTAGGTCTGTCTATATCATTCTCTTCTACATACTCTTCGACTAACTCGAGGAATGGCTTCCCATATTTGCGCGCTTTTCCGGCACTTACACCGCTGATATTTTGCATCTCCTCAATTGTGATCGGATACTGAGTCGCTATTTCCTGAAGAGAAGGATCCTGGAATATGACCCATGGTGGTACCCCGCGCTCTTTCGCAATACCTTTGCGCAAATCCTGCAACAGTTTCATCAGCACTGTGTCCAGGGCGGTAATTTTAGCAACAGGGGCATCGTAGTATGATGAATCTTCACCAAAATCACGATTAATCGGCATCACAATTGACTGCGGCGATTTGACATAATCTCTTCCCGCATCTTTCACATACAAGGTGCCGTAACGCTCGATTTCCTTACCGATATATTCGCGCATCAGACCTTGTCTGAAAATCGAATGCCAAAACACTTCGTCAAACTCAGATCCTGCACCGTACAAAGGATATTTGTCAAAACCAAAATCCTCCATTTCCTTGGTCTTCGCACCGGTGATAAACTCAATGAGGACTTTTGCTCCAAAATTCTCCTTAAGCGCTTCAATTGACTTTATCCCAATAACCATCTGATCCTTTACCTCCACTCTCTCTTTGGGATACTTGCAGTTGTCGCACATATCGCCGCACCCGTCCTGATTATACATCTCACCGAAGTAATGCAACAAGAATCTCCTTCTGCAATCTCCGGTTTCTGCATAGCAAGACATTTCATTGAGCAGATGTGCACCCATTTCACGCTCGGCAACAGGCTTGTCCCTCAAAAACTTCTCGAGGCGAAGCAGGTCTTTATGGGAAAAGAAGGCAACACATTTCCCTACCAGACCATCTCTGCCTCCCCTTCCAGTTTCCTGATAATAATTTTCAATACTCTTTGGAATATCGAAATGCACGACAAAGCGCACATCGGGTTTGTCGATTCCCATTCCAAATGCGATCGTTGCACAAATGACATCAATATCCTCCATCAGGAATTCATCCTGCACCCGCGATCGTGTTTTAGCATCCAGCCCCGCATGATATGCGGCCGCCTTGACACCATTCACGACAAGCACCTTTGCAATGTCCTCAGTTGCCTTGCGCGATTGTACATATACGATACCAGACTGACCGTCAAAGGACTTTGCTATCTGTACGATCTCTTTTATCGCCAGTTCTTTAGATTTTTTTGGCCTTACCTCGTAGAATAGATTGTCTCTATTAAATGACGACACAAAACTCTGAACGTTATCCATGTTCAGGTTTTTGACAATATCTGTTCTGACCTTTTCTGTGGCTGTTGCTGTCAGAGCCACGACCGGGATATTGTCACCCATCAACTCTATCATCTCGCGAATACGCCTGTACTCTGGCCGAAAATCATGTCCCCATTCCGATATACAATGCGCCTCATCCACGGCGACAAATGAAATTTTAGTTTTTTGAAAAAACTCAACATTCTCCTCCTTGGTCAATGTTTCCGGAGCCACGTAGAGCAATTTTGTCCTGCCCAACACGATGTCCTCCTTGACCACTTTTACTTCAGACTTATTCAATGATGAATTCAGAAAATGCGCCACGTAGTCACCCTCGCTGTATCCCCTGATTGAATCCACCTGGTTTTTCATCAGAGCAATAAGCGGGGAAATAATGATAGCCGTCCCTTCAAGGATAAGCGCGGGAAGTTGATAGCAGAGTGATTTTCCACCGCCTGTAGGCATGATAACGAAAGTATCCTTACCGTCGAGGACAGTGCGTATGATCTCTTCCTGATCGCCTTTAAAAGTATCGAAACCGAAGTACTTTGCCAGTTCCTGTTTTAAATCAATGCGTTCGCTCGTCATCAGTTCCACTGCAACTCTATTTGGTGATGTGAATATTTAACTTACCTATTAATTTAGGGGAAATGGATAATACTAATATACTTAAAATCGTACAACTAGTTGCATATAGCAGCGCTTAATTAACGGCAGCGTATCTCGTCTTATTTCCGATGAATGAGATAATATTGACAGGTGTGTAACGGTGCGACACAAACGAAAAACCTTAGCTTTGCCGGCTCAAAGAATAATCGTCAGTATGATTGCAGAATTATATCAAAAACTAGACGCATTGCAGCGCGAAATAGAGGCCTCCGCGCCCGCCAGTTCTGAAGAGCTTGAGCAGTTCCGTATCCGGTTTCTCGGATCAAAAAACGTGTTCAAACCATTCTTTGGAGAAATGCGAAATGTGCCCAATGAGGACAAGCGCACTTATGGTCAACGCATGAACGAGCTGCGCACCATTGCACAGAAAAGATTCGATGATGCACAAGCTGAATTAAAAGCTACCGATTCTGGTGCCAAATCGCATGACCTCGACCTCACCGCACCAGGGAGGCCATACCAGCATGGATCACGTCATCCGGTGAGCATCGTGATGAATGAAATCATCGATATTTTCTCACGTATTGGCTTTGTTGTGGCTGAAGAACGCGAAATAGAAGACGACTGGCACAATTTTACGGCATTGAATACCCCTGAAAATCATCCTGCCCGCGACATGCAGGATACATTCTATCTGCAGGCAAATGCGGATTTGATGCTCAGAACACATACCTCCTCGGTGCAGGCACGTGTGATGACGACGCAAAAGACTCCGATTCGCATCATTGCACCCGGCCGTGTCTACCGAAACGAAACTGTGTCCGCCAGATCTCATTGCCAGTTTCACCAGGTCGAGGGACTATATATTGACGAGGATGTCTCTTTTGCCGATATGAAGCAGACTCTATACTATTACGCACAATCTATCTACGGCAAGGATGTAAAAGTACGGCTGCGTCCGAGCTACTTCCCGTTTACCGAACCAAGTGCCGAGATGGACGTGTATTGGGGGCTCAAGGACGAAAACGACTATCGCATCACGAAAGGTACCGGTTGGCTAGAAATCCTCGGTTGTGGGATGGTGGATCCGCAGGTACTTATCAATTGCGACATTGACCCGGACAAATACAGCGGTTTTGCATTCGGCATGGGCATCGAAAGACAAGCCATGCTCAAGTACCGCATCAATGATATTCGCGCATTTTTTGAGAATGACGTGCGATTTTTACGCCAGTTTTCAACTGCAGTAATTTAGTAACCACGACAATGATGTGGCCGTTTGATGGCAATTTGCCAACGCCACGATATAAATACGCCAAAGATGAAACCGTCAATACCTAAAGGGACGCGTGACTTTTTACCTGAAGAAGTGGTGAAGCGCAAATACATGTTCTCAGTGATCGAATCGGTTTTCAAGAAATTTGGATACCAGCCGATTGAGACACCTGCGATGGAAAACCTTCAGACGCTTGCCGGAAAATACGGTGAGGAAGGAGACCGCCTATTGTTTAAAGTGCTCAATAACGGAGACTTTCTCAAAAAGGCCGACGCAGATGCTCTTGCAAAAATGGACAGCTCAAAACTTGTATCATCCATTGCGAAGAGAGGACTGCGCTATGACCTTACAGTACCTTTTGCCCGCTTTGTGGTGATGCATCGCAATGCGCTTCAACTGCCGTTCAAACGATTTCAGATACAACCCGTATGGCGTGCGGACAGGCCTCAAAAAGGGCGTTACCAGGAATTTTATCAGTGCGATGTGGATGTCGTGGGTTCTAAATCACTCATATACGAGGCAGAGTGTGTGCAGATATACGATGAGGTTTTTGACAAACTCAAGCTTCCCGTGATCATTCGTATCAATCACCGCAAAATACTCGAAGGCATTGCTGAAGTCTGCGGCATTGCTGATGCTGTCAGCGCAATGACTATCTCCGTGGACAAGTGGGACAAAGTAGGTCGTAGCGGTGTTGCATCAGAGATGGAGAAACGAGGTATCAGTGCTGAAAATGCAGAAAGTGTCCTGACCCTGATCGAAGAGGATGATTTTCTCGCATTGGCCAAAGCCCTGAGATCCTCTGATACAGGCACGCAGGGTATCCATGATATTGAAGAGGTCATTAAGTATGTCTCGGGATCTGGCACAAAAAATGAATTCCGCTTTGATGCCACACTGGCAAGAGGTCTTGACTACTATACCGGCTGTATTTTTGAGGTAGAATCTCCTGATTATGCGAGTGGCAGCATCGGTGGCGGTGGACGATACGACGACCTTACTGGAATTTTCGGGATGCCTGATATTCCAGGAGTAGGTGTGTCATTTGGTGCTGCGCGCATCTTTGACGCTCTCGAACAGCTCAATCTGTTTCCGGAAAACCTCCAATTCTCACCCCGGATTTTGATTCTACCAATGGATAGTGAATCTATGGAGTTTGCGTTTGGGAGCTTGTCAAAAATTCGGCAGGCAGGTATTGCGGCCGATATGTATCCCGAACCCGTCAAACTCCAGAAGCAATTTAAATACGCAAACGCACTTGGTGTGCCATTTGTCGCCGTTATCGGTGAGAATGAACGGGTACATGAGGTGTTTGCACTAAAAAATATGGACTCAGGAAAACAAGACACCGTTAATATTGATCAACTGATTGAAGTGCTTCAAATGGCTAAATAAATTCAGATCACTCACTTTCAATACGATACGGATTACTCTAAATGCACATTTGAATTATTTTTTAGCTTTGCGCCCTTAAAAATTCTCACCCGTGAAATATTTGATGCAACTTATGTATTAGATTTGCACGGCTTTAGACCAAAAAATGAACATTATCAAGTCTCTCTCCTTGCCGCTAATGCTCTGTGGTGCCCTGATGGCACCTCTGACTGCGATGGCAAATTCCTGTCCCTATTTTTGCTCTGAATCTATCGCTTCGGACTACGATTTTGCTATGACGATCGACAATATGGAAGAGTCGATTCGTGAAGGCATCAATGAAAGTGTGAAGATTGTGAAGCCAGTATATGATAGCAGGGTGCGTTCATACCTTCGAACCTACATTGAGCTTCAACCGAGGTATACGGAAGAAATGATAGGACGTGCGGAAATATACTTCCCGCTTTTCGAAAAATACCTGGAGGCGTACAATATGCCGACTGACCTAAAATATATGGCGATTGTCGAATCAGGGCTACGTCCCTTGGCTACATCTCCTGTCGGAGCTGCCGGCATGTGGCAATTTATGCGCCCTACCGGTCGTCAGTTTGGATTGCGGATCACACAGTATATCGATGAAAGACGCGACCCTGAAAAATCGACAGAAGCTGCGGTAAAATACCTGAAGCAACTCTATGAAAGATTTGGCTCATGGGAGCTTGCGATGGCTGGCTACAATGCCGGACCAGGACGTGTAAACTCTGCTATTCGCCGTTCCGGTACCAATGACTATTGGGAACTACAGCGGTATTTACCGCGTGAGACCCGCTCGTATGTTCCGGGCTTTATTGCCGCCAATTATCTTTTCAATCATTACACCAAGCACAAGCTTGTACCGAAGAGGCCACATTCTGATTTGCTCAATACTTCTGTGGTCAGGATTTACGAGGGTATGAGTTTTACAGATATTAACTCCGCCACAGGCGTCAAAATGAGCACATTGCGCATTCTTAATCCAATGTACTCGCGGCGCTATATCCCGCAATCCGTGATCGGATACCAGTTGCAACTTCCCACGATGGCTGCCGCCATACTCATGGCACATCTTGGAATAAAGGAAGAGGATCTAAGTAAATACACAGAGACATTACTGCCCGTCATTACAGGTGCAGACCTGGCATTTAAGGAGCAAACTGTCATGCGCAATTACCGCGTAAAATCAGGTGATAATCTGTATCGTATCGCCCAGGCAAATGCATGCTCCGTCAACGATCTCATGCGATGGAATCATTTGAATTCAAGCAACCTTCGCATTCATCAACGATTGAATATACAGGTGACTGAGCGCGTTGCTGTATATCCGGATATCACATCACGCAAGATGGATCCGATTGCTACTCTGCCATCTCTGTTTGAGATCGGAATTACACTTCCTGAATTTAAGGTGACGCATCCCTCGACCTGTTATAAACCAACTCGTCGATTAGAATTACCTGAAAATGCGATTGTACTGAAGAGGCGGATGAGTGTGGCGGATGCGATTCGACTTAATTCGGAAGACACCACATCGGATGTCACTAAAGCATCTTTTAAGCGTGCGATGCCTGGGTATGTTGTGGTTTTGGAGGATTGATCTGATTTCTGGTTTCCCTGAGCTGATAAATACATTTTAATTGCGTTGGATTGAGGTGGTATGATCATTTCTCTTTGCCACTAATTACACGAATTTTCACTAATCGTAACATATTTATACACTATAGCAGATTGTATAGGTTAGTAATAGTCAGGCCATTCGCTTGCCCTCGCCAGGCGGGGTGGCAAAACTTCAAAATCCTATATACAAGTAAAAAGGGGCCGGATTTCCGACCCCTTCAACTCAACCTATCGAATCTCAATAGTCCTGCCCTTCTCCTCTATCACTACCTCTGCTTTCTTTGGCAGAACCACACTCAACACTCCGTTTTCATAATTCGCTTCAATTGCCTCGCGATCGATGCTCTTTGGCAAAAAGAAACTACGTTTGAAAGAACTATAATTAAATTCCTTTCGCGTGTACTTTCCCTCTGTCACTTCCTCTGCCTGCTCTTTCTCTGCGGACACAAACAAGCGATCTTTTTCAATATCAATTTTAAATTCGTCCTTGGTCAGGCCAGGTGCAGCCAATTGTATTGTATAGCCGTCATCATTCTCCTCGATATTCACCGAAGGCATATTCAGCACAAAATCTGTACCCACAAAATCTGAAATACTCCTGTTAAAAACTTCGTCAAACAAATTCCGCTTTGACATCGGTCCGTATGGATTATGCTTTATTAAATTCATGATTTATGTTTTATGTTTTATTTATTCAATTTAATTACTCAATATTCTTTTGCCTTAGTCAATAGATATTGACTTTGTGTCCGCTGACTTGTCCCTCTTTGGCAAAGTGATAGTCAACACCCCATTTTTCATATTCGCCTCAATGGCTTCAACCTCCACGAGTTTCCCCAATTTGAATGAGCGATTGAATGAGCTGTAATCAAACTCATATTTGCGATACTTCACATTTTCCTTCTTTCCTTCTTGCGGTGTTGCTGACACGAGAAGCGTGCCCTCTTTGACTTCAATAGCAATATCCTTTTTTGACACACCGGGTGCCGCAATCTGCAATTCGAAACGGTCATCCAACTCAATCACATTGGCTGATGGTCTGCTTGCGACAAACTCACGGTCGGCCACATCAGAAGCGCTGCTGTTTGCCAGGTCGTGAAAGAATTTATTTACTGGTGGGAATGCTTGTACTGTGTTAAAACGATTTCTTGATCTCATGATTTTCAATATTTAATTCGCTTACCATAGATCAAATGGTGGTCCATTGGGTTATTCAGGTCAAAGTGACTTAAATACACGAAACGCGCATGTCATAATGGCTGATTCGACTGAAAGCACATGTCATTATGACTGATTCGCGGATTGGCGGATTCTCGGATTGGTGGATTCTCGGATTGGCGGATTGGTGGATTGGTGGATTGGTGGATTGCGGTTATGAAAGTTCGGATTAAATCATGTGCTTAGCTCAGGTAATGTCGACATGCGCAGTTGTGTAATTTATGTTTACCTCAAATATGAAACCTAAACGACCATTCCAGGCATCGCCTATTTTATGATATCCACATTGGACATGACGTTGAGATCGCCATTATTTCTCACGGCTACTTGACTGGTTGGTGCACCCTGTCCGGATTCCACTAAGATATCTTCAAGTGTAAGTGTACCGTGATTAATGATTCCGCCTCCGATAACTGCGTTGCCGGTCAAAATATGAAGCCCTTTCCAGTAAGAAATGAATGTTGTATTCAACATGATGGCCACGTCAATATCTTCTGCTGATAGTGTGATCACATTGTCTGGGTCAGCATATATCGACACGTCTTTGCTCAGCACGATAGTGGATTCAAGAACGATTATTGCATTTCCCAAGTCCGGGTTAAATTTGATCGTATCACCAATATTCGCACATCCGATGGCACTTCGTAAAGTACCGGGTCCGGAATCTGCAAGAGATGTCACTAGTGAGGTACAAGGAGGTGCCTCAAGGGAAGAACAGGCAATCGTAAAACCGTCATCATTTCCGCCTGCAAAGATTTCGCTATTGATGTTTTGTGTAAAACTTGTCTGGTCATGCCCGTCTTCAACACCACCAGAAAAAATGCCACTGTTTGTGGCTTGCATAAAACTGACGAGATCGTAGCCATCGGCAATTCCACCGGCAAATATGCTGCTGTTGGCGGATTGTACATAGCTTATCAGATCGTGCCCATCGGCATTCCCTCCCGCAAAAATGGCGCTATTGATCGCCTGGGTGAAGCTAGATAAATCATGTCCATCAGTAGTACCTCCTGAAAACAGATTGCTATTTATTGCCTGAGTAAAACGAGATGCAATATGCCCGTCTGCAATCCCGCCGGCAAAGGTGAGACTGTTAGCCGGTTGCCCGAAAGTCGATATGTCGTGACCGTCGTTACTGCTCCCATTAAATATGCCATTATTGATCTGGGCATGCGATATCAAAGGAAGGCTAACTGCTACAATGAGTCCGAAATGGTAAATACAATCTCGTAACACAGCCACGAATTAAAGTTTTGAACGCACTAACCGCCCTGAAACATCCGTAAACCGGGAATTTATTATCGTGTTTGCCAAATCCCTGCTGGAAACGCGAAGCTTTGGCGCACTGCTTGGATGACCTCCACCTCGAACTCCCGTTCCAAGTGCATTTGATGCACCACTAACTGGTGGCCAGCCAGCTACAGTTGAATTTCCAGTGCTGTTACTAATAATGCCATTCCCGTGGTTGTTTCCATTAAAATTCCTTCCATTTACTGAGCCTGTTGAAATGGCCAATTCCCATACGTTACCAGTCATCTCCATCACACCATAATAGCTTGCGCCCGCTTCCCTTCGGGATGGATTCAATATACTGGCAGCAGCCATCCCACATCGACGCGGCCCTGCTTGTGGGCCACGGGTAAGGTTATAGATGGCATTTCCTGCACCAGGCACCGGATTGAGAATTGTTTCTTCAGGCAGATCCGGCGATGCGTAACTATAATTCTGATTATAAATAAATGGATCGCCCCATGCAAACTCATCTGGTGATGATGGTCGGGTGCCACGACAAATTTTTTCATATTCAAGTTCCGACATCGGGCGAAGTCCACTCCAATCGGCATACGAAGCAACGTCCCCCCAGTTGAGAAAATTACAGGCGCGATCCGGTGAAGTAGCGATATAGAGCTCAGGAGCCACACCCGTGTCAGTTACAGTGTGATTGCCGATACCGAATTGACCAGGAAAACGAGCCCCAGCTGCTGACGTTGTCAACTTGTTTAAATAGGCGGCATACTGACCCTGACTCATCTCATACTTCATGACATAAAATGGATCGAAGCCTTTAGGGTAGTTAGCTGGTAATGTTTGAGTAATCGCATAATTGTAGTCGTCTACTGTCGCCATACTTATGGCATTGCTATTTGACAAATTTGCGGAGCTCGTTCCGCCTAAGGTGAGTGTATTCTCAGAGGTTATGCTAAAAGAAGCATTCGTATTTCCCATTTCAAAATTTCCCTCAGGCGTGTTACTCGCGTCACCAACAAGAAAAGACCCGCTGGGGATGTATACCATTTCTATGGCAAATACGCAAATCTCAATGACCACGTCATCCTCAAAAGAAAAGCCATAATTCCACTTGAGTTCAACGCTGGTGTAATTGACATCGCCAATGCCATCTGACGTCCGGTGAAGAAATGCCCCGTACCCACTACTACCTGATTCAAGAGGAACATTGATAGTGCCTCCGGTGGGCTCCACAAATCCAGTTGTACTGATACTCCCGTGTTGCCAATTCAATTGGGGTGTTTCCCTGAACTTGAAGAAAATCCAGACGGCATCATAGTTACTTTCAAATGTCGATGTGCGCCAGGAATTTTCCCAGGAAATATCGAACTGCACCTGATATGTATTATTGGCTGCATTCTGGCCCGTTAGTGTCACATTCGAAACCTGGACGTTGTTGGCGTATGACTGGGATAGAGACAATAGAAAGACCATCATGCCCAGTGTAAACTTTACTTTCATAGGATTAAATAGTGGTAGAGTGTAATGAATAAAAACTTGCGGTGATAGCAAACGTGCACGTTTACACCTGTTCTCTAAATGTACCAATTATTGGATACCCCATCATATATCATGATGACATATGTCTTGCAATGGTGTTGATTTTCAATTTTTCACAAGTTTTGACTCTGTGTGAAACATATAAAAGTGTAGAATACCTGCCCGTTAACCCATTGTATGTGGTCTAATTTTACTCCGTCCATAGCAACTCACATGACGTAGTTTTAGGTATGAACGACGTTATCAGCACGATCAAACAATGTGAAGCTAAAGACTATATTTCAGGTCGGCACATTTCAGAAGGGGAAAACGCTCGTCTTACTCCCCACGCAACTTGAATCGAAATGGTAATTCCATTTCAACTTTTACAGCTTTACCATCCTGAATACCGGCTTTCCATGGTGGCATGGAGTTGAGGACACGGAGAGCCTCTTCGTCACAGCCGCCGCCGATACCTTCGACAATCATGGGTGATGTCAACATGCCGTCTTCGTTTATTACAAACTTGATCCTGACCGTACCTTCAACCTTCGCGGTTTTGGCTTCCTCCGGATACTTCAGGTTTTCATCCGTGTATTCCATGATTTTCTCGAAAGTACATTGTCGGCTTTCAGCAACTGATTTGTCCTCACATCCCTTGAATACCGGCATCTCGTCGACGACAGTATATACATCGGACGCTGGCGCGGCAGATTGCACTTCTTCCACTTCCGGCAGTACAAAGTGTACAGGAATTTTCATTTGCACACTTGCGGCTTCACCCAAATGCTCACCGGGCACCCAAAGTTTATTCAGCTTTTTTACAGCCTTCATCGCCGCTGCGCCCATTCCAAAACCCGGATCTTCGTCTATCACCAAATCTGTCACTTCCCCATTTTTACGCACGACGAAGCTGATCACTGCGACACCTTCCTCACCGGCCTTTTTGGCCTCTGCAGGATACTTGAGGCTGGCTATCAGATGTTCACTGACTTTTTCCTTTGTACAATCCCGTCGCTCGTTGCGGTCCTTCCTGGACTCACACCCCGGCATACATGGCATATATTCGGCCATTGGCCAGACTTTGTCCTCCTGGGCTGAAACCCCGGCGGAGATCAATAAAATGAGACCGAACATGAGACTTTTCAAGATAATACGCATACGTCAGATGTGCTTGTGATGATATGATATAATCAAACAACCGGCTCAAACGAACCGGTTGTTTTCTTTAACGCCCGCAAAGATATTTTATTCGATAGATATGAGAAATATCTGCTTACAGTTTGAACATCACAGGAAGTGTAAATTGTACACGCACCTTGTCACCTTTGTGCATACCAGGTGTCCATTGCCCTGGCATAGAGTTCATTGACTCAATCACCCTGATCACTTCTGCATCACAAGCGGTGTTAAACCCTTTTACCACCTTGATGGATGAAATCGTCCCATTTGGCTCCACAACAAAAGACACAAAAACCTTGCCTTCGATATTGCCAGTACGTGCTTCCTCTGGATATTTGAGGTTTGCTATGACATACTCGAGCAATTTTGTATTCGAACAAGTCACATCATTGCAGCCAGGGAAAAGTGGCATGTGCTCTACTTCTTTGTATACTTCACTATCCGCCAACTTTGCCTTGGCCTCACCATCTGAGGATAGCTTGAATTTTACCGGTATCGTGTACTGCACTTTGACCGGCTTACCTTCGATTTTTCCAGGGGTCCATTTTGTTCCAAAATTATTCATTGAATTAATCACCCGCAGGCATTCTTCATCACATCCACCACCGATACCCCTGACTACGTTTACACCTTCTATCTCTCCATTTGTACTCACATTAAATTGCAAAACCACACTCCCTTCAATTCCATTTTTCTGGGCTTCAGCAGGATACTTAATATTCTCATAGACGTACTGCAGCATCATCTTTTGGGCGCAGCGACTTCTCTCATCCTTGTCTTTCACTTCTTCACACCCCGGAAAACGAGGCATTTCTTCCGCTTCCATATAAACCCCGGAGTTATTTTTTCTAAACGTATCCTGCAAAATGATTGAATGCTCAAAAAACGTCTCTCCATCTGTATCATTTATTGACAAGACATCGGAATTTTTAAAGGAGAATAATAATATCGCCATTGCCAGCACAGGCAAAGCAAACATGTACTTCCATTTATTTACTTCATTAGATCTTTGTTTCATCATCATAACAATTCGTGATTTGAGTTGAGATTGAAAAAATTGATTTGTCAATACCAAGCGCAGTCCGGATTGCGATTGGGATAAGAGCAGCTGCGTATATTCTACCAGGTCGGTCTCTTCGACCACATTATCTGCCTGGAATTCATGTATCGCCTTGAGGGCACGCTTGTACACATAAATGAGTGGATTAATCCAAAATATCGCACAGAGAAACTCGACAAGTACCGCATCGATACTGTGTCTGTGCCTGATATGTGTCACTTCGTGCTTGAATATATTCGAAAATTGTGTGTAGTCATTCCGTACTTCCGGTGAGAGAAAAACGGCATTAAAAAACGAAAAGGGAGCTTTGATACTTTCATGGACTATAATCGTATCGCCGTTGTAATTTTCTTTTTCTCCTTCCTGATAAATTTTTGCGATCCCACTGATTTCAATAATAAGCCTGGCGATTAATACCATCGCGACAATCCAATACGAGATACTCAGAAAATACCAAATACCCCTCCCCTGCTCCGCGGCATCAGCGGTTATCGTCACTTCCGCCATTGACGTAATCTCTATGGGCTGCAATAATACATAAGCCACTGAAGGGTCCGCTATTGATATCCACCTCGGCGCAAAGGGTGCCAGAATTGCAATCGCCAGTGCGGTTATTAAATAGGCTCTGTTAAACCGAAAAAATGTTTCCTTTTGAAAGAAAAGAAAATACGGCACTATCAATAATGCCATCGCGATTGTTACCTGAAGCATATACTGGATCATGATTCAATGTCTTTTTTATTGAGCAATTGACGAATCTCTTCCAGATCCATTAATGATAAATCTTCCCGTTGCACGAGAAATGATACCATCTTCCGAACCGACCCCCCGAAATAATCTGTAGCAAGCTTGTTAAGTGAACCTGCGCTGAATACTTCCTGGGTCATCAAAGGAAAATATTCATATGTGCGACCGTAGGCCTTATGACCCACAGCCTCTTTACGTTCAAGGATGCGCATAATCGAAGAAATGGTGGAATGCGGTGGTTTTGGATCCGACATTTGATCTATGATCTGCGATACCGTGGCTTTTTCTAGTTGCCAGAGGTATTGCATGACTTCTTCTTCTGCTGATGTAAGCTTTTGCATAATTTGATGTTTAACTGCAAAAGCAAATATATAACGTATTTGTACGTTATGCAAATTTTTGTTTGAATGAAGTATGATTTGAGGGAGTGTTTTACCGCAAAGGCGCAAGGAACGCCAGGGCTTCTTTCTATCATCTAGCTAGGAATATGGAGAAGGGATGCTAAATAAACCGCAAAGGCGCAAGGAACACAACGTGGAAATCCCGTATCTCGGATCAAAATCTCACGAGTGAGATTTAATCGATATAGATAATCTCACGCAGAAAGCGTAGACCGATGGTAAATTCTATTGTAAGATTGGTCACGTTCTGTTCCTGAATAAAGATTCGCTCGCCGTTGGGATCGTTGTATCCTGTGTCTTGTTCGGGAATAAATATCTGCTTCGTGAAGTCCGGATGTACACTTACTTCGAAGGTGGCACCTGTCCATCGACTGAAGGGCACTTCGTATCCAGCACCTACGCTGACACCAAATACGAAATCATTGTGGAGGCCTTCGTAGCTCGCCATATATCCGTCAAAGTCTGATTTGAGGGTATATTCTGCACGGATTCCAAACATATAATAGAGCTTCGAACTGACACCGACGTCAAATTTTTGTTTGCCACCGAACATGAGCATGAGATTGTGAAATTCCATGTTGGTAGTGCCGCCGTCAAACTCCTGCCCCGTATCCGGATCGTACCACGCCCTCGTTCTTATGGCTCCACCCCGCACATGATATCCGGCGCGCACAAACAACGTAAATTTATTTTCTTCGTTCCAGGACTCGATATATCCATCGAAGTGATATCTGAATAATGGATCGCGCTGGAATCCATTCCATGACTGGAGTCCCATCGACACTCCTCCATCCACACCGAAAATAAAGCTTTGCGAAACCAGATCCGAGACAAAGAGACTGGAGATAGCTATTAAACTTATCAGGATTCTCATTCTTCGAGTTTGAGTTTTTGGCCGGGATGAATATTATCGTCCGCCAAATTATTCATTTTTCTCAAGGCGTCGAGATCCAGACCGTGCTTTCGTGCGATGCGATACAAGGTATCATTTGGTTGGACGGTATACATTGCTCTCTCCACCATGGACCTGGCTTGTTCTTTTACATCCGACCCTGCTTTACCGGCACCTGAGTATTTTGTCGTATGCGGCGCGAGAACATCCAGTACCTCTGCCCCGTACGTATCTCCGGTGTCCGCTTGTGACGGGCGCGCCTGTGATACGACCTTGACAGTTCCCTTGTTTTTCTTTTTCAGAGAAATGCGCTGACCGGAAGCCGGTTGAAGGCCCGGAAGCATTCTGTTTTTTGTGTATAATTTGGAGACCTTAATCCCATATCGGTCGGAGATCTCCAGCATTGTTTCACCTTGCCTGACGATGTGATACTCCTGCGAGCCTTTATATTTTGACCGTTTGGGTTGCAGGTATATCTTTTGACCTTGTTTGAAGGTCGCGTATTCACTTCCGATTGACTCGTTGTACTTCACTATTTTTCTGGCAGTCACACCAACTTTCTCAGCGATCGTGACCGGGCTGTCACCGCCATACGCAGTGACCATCTTGATGGTATTGTGGTATTTTAACGGATAAGCGCGCCTGTCACGTGAGGCACGCACGATCTTTTTGGACCTGGCCGGCTTTTTATCACCTTCAATAACCACGTCATCATTTTCACTCACTTCAGCAATCATACCGAGGGCTTCGTCATCTATCTTGAAGAGCTCATACTGCTCGATAATTTTGATCAACAGCTTGGGATAGTTTGGATTTGTAGCATATCCCGCTTTCTTCAATCCATACGCCCAGCTGCGATAATCATCACTATCCAGTGAGAATAAAAATCCGTACCGATACTTCTTGTTTGGGTCAAGGAGAAAATCTGAATGTGCCACATATGACTCTTTAGCACTCCCGAATGACCGGAAGCAAGACTTGACCAGTTTCCCCTGGGCATTGCGATCATCGTCTTTGCGCTGCATTGTCTTGCCTTTCCATGCGCTACCACATTTTATCCCGAAGTGATTGTTGGCTCTTTCTGCAAGCATACTGGCTCCGGCATTTGACTCGAGTATCCCCTGTGCGAGCTTGATACTTGCGGGTATCCCTGTTCGGTGCATTTCAACAACTGCAACGTCTTTGTACCTGTCTATATACTCTAGCCGATCCTGACTAAACCCGCTGATGGCGAGGATGCAGAAAAATGAAATAAGACCTTGCTTCATTGCACAATGATTTAATTACGTGAAGATAACACATTAGACAATATCGTAATGTGTAGCAATTACACAGTACAATAATCAGACCAAGGATGAAACAGGGAGAGGTATAACGTGGGGATTGTTGCTAAAAGTGTGTGTTTGGATGCTTGGGGGCGGGGCGTGCTTGGTGGCTGTGGTTCTGGGGGAGGGGATTTTTGAATTTTGATTTTTGACGCTTGAATTTTGATGGGTGCGGTCTCGTGTTGGGAATATGAGCTTCAATTTCAAAAAAAAAGTCAATTTTGTGGCTCGGGAAATGCAGCACAAAGAATTCATGTACCACTTACGAGTCATGTATCATATACGAGCCATAAACACCAAGCTCTATCGGATGAAGGGGATAAACCTCTGGGTTGTCACACTCATAGCCGGAATGGCGATGTCAGCTTGCGGAGATGGCAATGAGAGCAAGAGTGCCGAACAGAGCGAAGAATCAGAGATAGTGCAGATCAATGCCAGGATATCGGCAGAGCCAGAAAATGCGGAGGCACTCATTGCGAGGGCCAATTATCACTACTCTAATCAGAACTATACTGATGCTACATTTGATGTCGCTGCGGCGATGAAGCTGGACTCGATCAATGAGGAATACCACCACTTGCTGGCCGATATCTATATGGATTCGTACAAGTCGCAGTTGGCACTTCGCACACTGGAGCGGGCTGTCCGGTTGTTTCCCGAGAGTATAGAGACCAATCTGAAGATTGCTGAATTGCAGATCGTCCTCAGGCAATATGCCCAGGCGTCTGCATCACTGCGCAATGTGATGGAGATATCGCCTCAGAACATTGATGCATTGCAACTGCTCGGGATTCTATTTAAGGAGCAGGGCGATATTGAGCAGGCCAGACAGAGTTTTCAGCGTGTGGTAGATCTGGACGGCGACAATCACGAAGCGTGGACGATGCTTGGAAATTTGATGGACATTCAGGGTGACCCTTTGGCGCTTCAGTGCTTTGAGAACGCCATAGACATTGATTCGACGTATGCACAGGGATGGCACTCGAAAGCATTTTACCTACAGAATCACGGTGATGTAGAGCAGGCTATTGAAATCTACCACAAGATTCAGCGCATGGATTCGTCATACACGGATGCGTATCTCAATGCCGGAATCCTCTACCTCGATCTCTCGGAATTTGGGTCCGCAGAACAGGAATTTCTAAACTTAAGTAAGCTAGCCCCCCGAAATCCGCTCGGACCGTACTATTTGGGCGTCTCGTATGAAGAGCGAGGCGACTATCAGACGGCTTTGGGGTATTTTAATCAGGCGGCCGCCATCGCACCGAGGAGTGCCCAGTTTGCAGAAGCTGTCATTCGCATGCGGGCTGAGCTCAATAAGTAATACATTAAAGTACGTGATGTACAACAATCCGTTGCATCTTTACAACGCGCAATAATCGAAGCCCTGACCCGGAAATGGAGCAAAAGAATAAAAATAACGATCACAAAAAAAGCCGCTTGCACATCAATAAAAAGGCATGGCGATTTTACCTTGGTTATTTTAAAGACGGCAACCACATACTTGTCTTTTCTTTATTTCTTACGATTTGTCAGGCTGCAGTTTTCCTGCCTATTGCTCTCTTAATGCGGAAGATACTGAACGACTATATCGCTGAGGGAGATACGGACAAAGTGCTCTACGCAGGATTAATGGTCTTTGGCTTACTGGTTGCAAATGCGGGAATTCGTTTGCTCAATAAGTATTTGATAGTCAATCACAATAAAAAAATTCATAACAAGCTGCGCGACGATCTATTTGTAAAGATGTACGACGTGCCAAAAATATTTTATACACGACTGGAAAATATGCGCTGGCACACGATATTTACCCATGACATCATGCGCCTCGACGCTATGAGTGATGCCGTGCTTACCAGCTTTATTCCGGCGATGGTGATCAGCATGGCTTTGGGCGTTGTGATGATCTATATCAATTGGATCCTCTTCCTTTTTATTCTTGCCATCGCACCTCTTTTATATCTCTCAATCTTCTATTCATCAGGACGTATCAGGCGACTCGTATTTGACCGGCGTAAAGCCATTCAACAATACAATTCCCGCATCAATTTTACACTTGAAATGATGGACCTCACACGTATTCAGGTCGCAGAAGATCAGGAAATCTCAAAGCAGTTTAGCCAGAACGCCTTTTTACGCGCACTTGATTTTAAAACAGCCTGGCTCAACGAAGTCTTTCGGACATTTCAGGATACACTCATCATGCTTATGACGGTCGTCCTGATCGTGGGAGGTGGCATGGCGGCAATCACCAATTCCATCTCGCTTGGAGATCTTTTTACGTTTTACGTGGTATTTATGTTTAACCGGAAATACCTCCTTCAGGTATTCAGTTTTGCCCCCACGCTTATCAATGGGAGTGAAGGTCTTGAGCGTGTTTACGAAATAGTCTCAGTCAATGCTGAGCGACCGTATATTGGAAAAATTCAAACGAGTGGCAAGGCCGATATCATTGTTGATCATATTTCCTTTTCGTATACGAATGACCCACTCCTGAAAAATATCAGCGTACATATTAATGAGGGCGAATTTGTTGCGCTCCAGGGTGACAATGGCTCAGGAAAAACGACCTTGTTGTATTTAATTTTGGGATTTTACCGGCCTCATGCCGGTACTGTTTCCTATGGCGGCATTCCGCATGATGAAATTGATATTAAGTCAATGCGGAAAGAGTTTGGAGTCGTTTTACAAGAAAGTCCGATTTTTCGAGGTACCATCCAGGAAAATATCATTTACGGAAGGAAAGGATATCAGGAAGACGCATATAAGGAGGCCTGTACGATTGCCGGTATTGATCTATTTACAAAAGATCTCCCCGACGGAATCAATACTGAGGTTGGCGATCGTGGCTTAATGCTCTCGGGCGGTCAGCGCCAACGTATTGCTGTAGCTCGTGCACTGCTCACACGGCCCAGGGTGCTCATTCTGGATGAACCTACCAATCACCTGGACAAGTATATTGTGAATTCACTGCTGGATAATCTTCAGAAACTCAGTTATAAACCCACTATTATTATGATTAGCCATATTGATGAATTTGTGGCTCGTACGGACCGTGTGATACGGGTTGATACGAGTGGGGTTACAGAGTTTGTCTTTGAGCATAAGAATGGTTAAGCAAATCGCGCAGCTCGCTCGGCGTATGTTTTATAGCCAGTCTCTTTTGCGACTTCGATTGCAAAAATATCCATTTCACCATGCGGATCTATTGCAAGCAGGTTTTCATCTTCGGCAATAATAAAATCGTCCTGCTCGATGGTTTGACCGTCCAGCATTCCGGAACCTGAAATAATGTAGAGCGCCAATATCTTGTCATCTCCTTTGGCAATTTCGAGTTTGCCTTTCAGATTGTATCGCGTGATATGTATTGGCGTCGTATCAAGTGTCAGTGGCGAGCCCTCACCTATCAGAATACGCTTCTCGACATCGCCGTCTTGCGTGACCGGAAATGCATCCAAAGGATAATCATCGTAGCTGGCCGGCTTGCTCAATGTCTTGCTCAGGTCCGGATCGACCCATATTTGAAATATCACAGAATCCTTCTCCAGACGCTCCGCATGTTCGATCCCGCTCCCCGCGCGAATAATCTGAACATCACCGGCGGTCAACGGCTTCCACTCGTCGGTCTTGGTATCATAGTGCCTGATGTCCCCTTTCAGGACGAATGACATGATCTCAAATCCCTGGTGTGGATGAAGCCCTATGGTACTTCCGACAATACCTTTTGCCCTGGCCCAATAGAACAGGCTTGAAAACGGGCGTACGAATCCACCTTCACGGGGAAATCCGATAGGCTTGTTTTCGACGATCTGTCCTCCGTTGAAGTTGCCTTTGGCTTGCTGGGATTTGGAGATGATTCTTAGTGACATGATTCTTTTGTGTTTAGAGTTTAACTCGTTTTGGGGATAATGGTTCAAAGT